>Ga0272412_1000440_pt1 | contig 12403 bp, 9 predicted proteins | sample WWTPWeurt_MetaT_FD_193540 | JGI IMG/M metagenome (GOLD analysis project Ga0272412, IMG submission 193540) | Metatranscriptome of activated sludge microbial communities from WWTP in Nijmegen, Gelderland, Netherland - WWTP Weurt (Metagenome... | ecosystem: Engineered > WWTP > Aerobic digester >...
GGTCCACGTCTTTTCACTCCCCTACGTTCAGTCCGCTGTATCGGCAGATCAAGGATCTCATCATGCGCAGCCTTGAGTCGGGGGAGTGGGGGCCGGGCGACTCGATTCCCAGCGAATCCGACTTGGCTTTGCGCTTCGGCGTGAGTCAGGGCACCGTGCGCAAGGCGATTGACGAAATGGCGGCGGAAAACCTTCTCGTCCGGCAGCAGGGCAAGGGGACCTTTGTCGCGACGCACAAGGACCCGGGTTCCTTTTTCCGTTTTCTACGTCTCGTCCCGAATGAAGGCGAGCTGCAGATCTCGCAGAGCGTTCCGCTTGAATGCTGGCGGGCCAAAGCCGGCGCCGACGTGGCGCGCCTGCTCGCTCTCGAACCGGGCGCGGCGATTACCATTGTTCGTCGCCTGCTGAAGCTCGGCGAGGAGCCTGTCGTTTTCGACGAGATCTATCTGCCGGGCGAACTCTTTCCTGATCTCTCGCTGGAAGTGCTCAGATCCGGGGAGTCCCTGTACAGTCTGTTCGAAACCCGCTACGGAGTGCGCATGATCCGCGCCGACGAAAGACTGCGCGCGGTAGCGGCCGACCGGGTGAGCGCGGAACTGCTGCAGGTGGCCGAAGGAAGCCCGTTGCTGCTCGTCGAGCGGGTCACCATGACCTATGGCCGGAAGCCCGTCGAGTGGCGCCGCGGCTTCTATTCAACACGCAATTATCATTATCACAATCAGCTCGGCTGAGATGGGCGAGGAGACAGGACGGGTCGGTATGGTGCGCTGCGATGGTTTATAATCGAGTGCGGTTTTGAAGGGGTCTGGCGGTCCGCGTGTGACTGCATTACATAAGAGGGATGACGTTCATGGCAGAGATGGCAATCAAGAAAAAGCGTCCAAAGAATTTGGACTTGCCCACGATCAGGCTACCACTTCCAGGTATTCTGTCGATCATTCACCGGATTAGCGGAGCGGCCATTTTCCTGCTCCTGCCGTTCCTCCTATGGCTGCTGCAGGGTAGCCTTGCTTCCCCCGAAGCGTTCGCTGTTGTCAAGGGCGTCGTCGCGCATCCGCTCGCCAAGATTGTGCTGCTCGGACTGATCTGGCTCTACATGCACCACTTCTGCGCCGGCATCCGCTATCTGATGCTTGACCTGCACAAGGGGATAGACCTCGAGTCGGCACGCCTGTCGAGCAAGGTCGTTTTTGCCGTCAGCATTGCGCTGACCCTGATCATCGGAGCTAAAGTGCTATGGTAAATCGCATTCTTGTCGGCGCCCACTATGGTCTCAAGGACTGGATCATCCAGCGGGCGACAGCCATCATCATGGCTGTCTATACGGTCATTTTCCTCGTTGTTGTCGGCGCGGCCGGCCCCGATTCGTACGACGCCTGGCGCGGCATTTTCGCCAACGGTTTCATCCGCTTCGCCACCTTCCTGTTCTTCGTCAGCGTCTTCTACCATGCCTGGATCGGTGTCCGGGATATCTGGATGGACTACGTCAAGCCGGACGGGCTGCGTTTGCTGCTGATGATTGCGACGGTTGCGGTGCTCGTCGGTTACGCCGGCTGGGCGGTTCAGATTCTGTGGAGAATGTAAGTGAACAAGCTAACCATTCCGGTACGTAAGTTCGATGCAGTGATCGTCGGCGCCGGCGGTTCCGGCCTGCGCGCGGCGATCCAGTTGTCCGAAGGCGGTCTGAAAACAGCCGTTCTGTCGAAGGTCTTTCCGACGCGTTCACACACCGTCGCCGCTCAGGGCGGCGTCTCAGCGTCACTTGGCAACTCCGAGGAAGATCATTGGCATTGGCACATGTACGACACCGTCAAGGGGTCGGACTGGCTCGGCGATCAGGACGCCATCGAGTACATGTGCCGCAAGGCGCCTGAGGTGGTCGTCGAACTCGAACACTTCGGCATGCCGTTCGACCGCACCGACGAAGGCAAGATCTATCAGCGCCCGTTCGGCGGGCACATGTCCAATTTTGGCGAAAAGCCGGTTCGGCGGGCCTGTGCCGCAGCCGACCGGACGGGGCATGCCATGTTGCACGCGCTGTATCAGCGCAACGTGCGGGCCAACACGCAATTTTTCGTCGAATGGATGGCGCTCGATCTGATTCGCGATGACTCGGGGCAGGTGCTCGGTGTCATCGCGCTCGAAATGGAAACCGGCGAGGTGGTCGCTTTCCATGCCAAGGCGACGGTTTTTGCCACCGGCGGCGCCGGGCGCATCTTCTATTCGTCGACCAATGCCTTCATCAACACGGGCGATGGCCTCGGCATGGCGGCGCGTGCCGGTCTGCCGCTCGAAGACATGGAATTCTGGCAGTTCCATCCGACCGGCGTCGCCGGCGCCGGCGTGTTGATCACGGAGGGCGTGCGCGGCGAGGGTGGCATCTTGCGCAACTCGACGAACGAGCGCTTCATGGAGCGCTATGCGCCCAACGCCAAGGACCTCGCCTCGCGCGATGTCGTTTCGCGGGCGATGGTGACCGAGATCAACGAGGGCAGAGGTTGCGGGCCGAACAAGGACTTCGTGCTGCTCGACATCACCCATCTTGACCCGGCAACGATCATGAAGCGCTTGCCCGGGATCCGCGAGATCTCGATCCAGTTTGCCGGGATCGACCCGATCAAGGCACCGATTCCGGTCGTTCCGACCTGTCACTACCAGATGGGCGGGGTGCCGACCAACTACAAGGGGCAGGTCGTCAACGAGGACGGCTCGCCGGTGCCTGGTTTCTATGCTGCCGGCGAGGTCGCCTGCGCTTCGGTGCATGGAGCCAATCGCCTGGGGACCAACTCTCTGCTCGATCTGCTGGTTTTCGGCAAGTCGTCGGGGGATTCCGTGATCGACGACCTCCGGTCGGGTACCGTCGGCCTCAAGGAATTGCCGGCCAATTTCGCCGAGCGCACGCTCGCACGGCTTAACCGTCTGAATACGCAGACCGGCGGTGCCAACGTCAATGAAACGCGGCTTGAGCTGCAGCGGACGATGCAGAAGCATTGCGGCGTTTTCCGTTTCAAGGACATGCTGGCCGAGGGCGTAGCCAGGATCGTCGACATCGAGAGCGCAGTGGCGAGGACGGAAATCAAGGACAAGTCGCAAGTCTGGAACACGGCGCGCGTCGAGGCGCTCGAACTCGACAATCTGATTGAGGTGGCCAAGGCGACGATGGTTTCGGCCGAGGCGCGCAAGGAATCGCGCGGTGCGCACGTGCGTGACGATGCACCGGACACGCCGGCCAATCCGAACGGTCGCGACGACGTCAACTGGCACAAGCATACCTTGTGGTACCGGGAGGGAAGCCGCCTGAGCTACAAACCGGTGATCATGAAGCCGCTGACCGTCGAAACGATCGCGCTGAAGACACGTTCCTACTGATCGCGTGCCAAGGAGTAATTGATAATGGCCACCAGCATCATGCAGTTCAAGATTTACCGCTACGACCCGGACAAGGACAACGCGCCCTACATGCAGGACGCATCGGTCGAAGTCGATTTTTCACTCGATCGCAAGTTGCTTGACGTGCTCACCCGCCTGAAAGCCAAGGACGATTCGCTCGCCTATCGGCGTTCGTGCCGCGAGGGAATATGCGGTTCCGACGCGATGAACATCAACGGCAAGAACGGCCTCGCCTGCCTGACCGAAATCAAGGATCTCAAGCAGCCGGTCGTCCTGCGACCGCTGCCCGGTCTGCCGGTGATCCGCGATCTGATCGTCGATATGACCCAGTTCTTCAAGCAGTACCATTCCATCAGACCGTACCTGGTCAACGAAGGTCCTCGCCCCGAGCGTGAACGCCTGCAGTCACCAGAGGATCGCGAAGAGCTCAACGGCCTTTACGAGTGCATCCTGTGTGCGTGCTGTTCGACTTCTTGCCCCTCATTCTGGTGGAATCCGGACAAGTTCGTCGGCCCGGCCGGTCTTCTGAACGCCTACCGCTTCATCGCCGATACGCGCGACCTGGCAACCAATGAGCGTCTCGACGATCTGGAAGATCCATACCGCCTGTTCCGCTGCCATACGATCATGAACTGCGTCGACGTTTGCCCGAAGGGGCTGAACCCGACGCGGGCGATCGGCAAGATCAAGGAAATGATGGTTCGCCGCGCCATCTGATGGAGGAAAGGGAGAAACTCAACCGCCTGCGCTGGCGCTGCACGCGCCGCGCCATGCTCGAGATGGATCTTCTGCTCGGGGAGTTTCTCGAGCGGGTTTACCCGAGTCTGACGCGGGCGCAGGCGGATGCGTTTGTGGATCTGGCCGACATGGAGGATCTTGAACTGTGGCCGCTGGTCAATGGCTCACGGGCAAGTTCGGACCCGGTGCAGGCGGAAGTCCTCGCGCTGTTGCGCAACGTAAGAGTGAAGTAAGGAAGTTGCCCTAGATTCTCGCGGCTTCCAGTTCGTAGCTGTGACCTCAACACCTGTACGGGGAAAAAAATGACGACCGAACGTAAAGCAACTCTGATCATCGAAGGGCGGGCACCCGTCGAGTTTCCGATCATGACGCCCACCCATGGCAACGAATGCATCGACATTCGCACCCTAGGCGCCAAGACCGGTCTGTTCACCTACGATTCCGGCTATCTATCGACGGCAAGTTGCCGGTCGACGGTCACTTTCATTGACGGCGACAAGGGAGAGCTCCTTTATCGCGGCTATCCGATCGAGCAGCTGGCCGAGCGGTGCAACTTCCTTGAAGTCGCCTATCTGCTCTGGCATGGAGAGCTGCCGACGGCGGACGAAAAGACCACCTTCGAGAAGAACATCAAACAGCACACCATGGTGCATGAACAGCTGGTGAAGTTCTACCAGGGATTTCGTCGGGACGCACACCCGATGGCCGTCCTGGTCGGGGTCGTCGGTGCACTTTCGGCCTTCTACCACGAGGCGGAGGATTTTTCCGACCTCGAGCATCAGAACATCAGCTTCAACCGGATCGTTGCCAAGCTGCCGACGATCGTCGCCATGGCCTACAAGTATCACCGTGGCGAGCCCTTCATCTATCCGCGCAATGATCTCGACTACACGGCAAACTTCATGCACATGATGTTTGGCACGCCGTGCGAGCAGTACAAGCCGAATCCGGTTCTCGTGCACGCGCTCGACACCATCTTCACGCTGCACGCCGACCACGAGCAGAACGCATCGACCTCGACCGTTCGCCTGTCGGGTTCTTCCGGCGCCAATCCCTACGCCTGCATTTCCGCCGGTATCGCTTGTCTCTGGGGCCCGGCGCATGGCGGAGCAAACGAGGCCTGCCTGGAAATGCTCGAGGAGATCCACGATGTTTCACGCGTCGGCAAGTACATCGCACGTGCCAAGGACAAGAACGACGACTTCAAGCTGATGGGCTTCGGGCATCGCGTTTACAAGAATTTCGACCCGCGTGCCAAGCTGATGCGTAAAGTCTGCAGCGATGTTCTGCAGGAACTTGGCCTGCAGAATGACCGTCTATTCAAACTGGCGATGGAACTCGAGAAAATCGCCCTCGAAGACGACTATTTCATCGAGAAGAAGCTCTATCCAAACGTCGATTTCTATTCCGGAATCGTACAGAAGGCGCTCGGCATTCCGACCTCGATGTTTACCTGCATTTTTGCTTTGGCGCGCACGGTCGGCTGGATGACCCAGTGGGAAGAGATGATCAACGATCCGGAATACAAGATCGGTCGGCCGCGTCAGCTGTACATCGGTGCGGCCAGACGCGACGTGGTCGCCGTCGACCACCGTTAAGCCGAAAGACTCGAAAGGGCGGCTGCTCGCGGGCCGCCCTTTTTTCATTCTGTGGTCTTGACACCACGGGTTTTCGCATTCAGAACCAGGACCGTGACGACAGGTAAAGCCATGATGAATCAGCTTTTTGGTAACTCCCTCCTTTTTGGTGGCAACGCGCCCTTCGTCGAGGAGCTTTACGAGAACTATCTCGACAATCCCGGTTCGGTTTCCGAGCAGTGGCGCGATTACTTCGACAAACTGGCGCGCCTGCCCGGCTACGTCGACCGCGACGTGCCGCATCTACCAGTGATCAACGCGTTTGCCGAACAGGCCCGGAAGGGTGGCTACCGCGCCGCCGCCGTGGCGCCGGTCGATGACCGAAAACAGGTCGGCATCCTGCAGATGATCACCGCATATCGCTTCATCGGCGACCGCTGGGCCAACCTCGATCCGCTCAAGCGCACGCTGCGGCCCGAAATCCCGCAGCTCGATCCAGCCTACTATGGCCTGTCGGACGCTGACCTGAATACCGTCTTCAACGCCGGCTCGTTCAAGGGAACGCCGGATCACGCGACGTTCGGGCAGATCTATGACGCACTGAAGGCAACCTATTGCGGCGTGATCGGCGTCGAGTACATGTATCTGAGCACCGTTGCCGAGAAGCGGTGGATCCAGGACCGCCTCGAACGCATCCACTCGAAGCCCAATTACACGGCCGACGAACGCAAGCGGATGCTCGAACGCCTGACGGCAGCCGAGACGCTTGAACGCTACCTGCATACGCGCTACGTTGGCCAGAAGCGCTTTTCGCTCGAAGGCGGCGAGTCGTTGATCGTGGCCATGGACGAGCTGATTCGCGTCGCCGGAGCAGGCGGAGTGGACGAAATCGTCGTCGGCATGGCGCACCGTGGACGCCTCAACGTTCTCGTCAATACGCTGGGCAAAGCCCCGGCCATGCTGTTCGACGAGTTTGAAGGCAGGAAGGCGCAGGATCTGTCGGCTGGCGACGTCAAGTACCACATGGGCTATTCCTCGGACGTTTCAACGCCTGGCGGGCCGTGCCATCTGACGCTGTCGTTCAACCCGTCGCACCTCGAGATCGTCAATCCGGTCGTTGTCGGCTCCGTCTATTCGCGCCAGCGCCGACGTGGCGAGAACGGCAAGGAAAAGGTGCTGTCGGTTCTGATACACGGCGACGCGGCCGTCGCCGGACAGGGCGTCAACCAGGAAATGCTCAATTTCGCACAGACACGAGGTTACGGCGTCGGCGGTACGGTGCATGTCGTGGTCAACAACCAGATCGGGTTCACCACGTCCGACCCGCGCGACTACCGATCGTCACTGTATTGCACCGACATCTTCAAGATGGCCGAGGCGCCGATCTTCCATGTCAATGGTGACGACCCGGAGGCGGTCGCGCTGGTTACCGGAATCGCCGCCGAGTATCGGCGCACGTTCAAGAAGGACGTTGTCGTCGACATCGTCTGCTATCGCAAGCTTGGCCACAACGAGCAGGACGAGCCGATGGTGACGCAGCCGCTGATGTACAAGAAGATTCAGCAGCATCCCGGGACGCGCAAGCTGTACGGGGACAAACTTGTCGCCGAGGGCATACTGCCGCTGGAAGGACCGGACGAACTGATCACCGACTACCGCGCTCACCTCGACCGTGGCGAGTTGCTCTATAACCCGGTGATTGCCGGCTACAAGCATCCGATGACGATTGACTGGACGCCGTTTCTCGCGCCGAAGTACATCGAGGTGTGCGACACCAAGGTGCCGGTTGCCGAGCTGCAGCGCCTTGCCGAGCGGCTGACGAGCATCCCGCCGAACTTCACCTTGCACAGCCGGGTGAAAAAGATCGTCGAGGATCGTCGGCAGATGGGCGAGGGCAAACTGCCTGTCGACTGGGGGATGGCCGAGAACCTTGCCTATGCCTCGCTGCTCGTTTCCGGCTACGGTGTCCGCGTATCGGGCGAGGACGTCGGACGCAGCACCTTCTTCCATCGGCACGCAGCGCTGCACGACCAGAACCGCGAGCATTGGGACCAGGGGACCTACTATCCGCTGGCCCATTTGCAGGAACGGCAGGGTGGCTTCCAGTGCTTCGACTCGGTGCTCTCCGAGGAAGCTGTGCTCGCTTTCGAGTACGGCTACTCGACGGCGAATCCGCATGAGCTGGTCGTTTGGGAAGCGCAGTTTGGCGACTTCGCCAACGGTGCGCAGGTGGTCATCGATCAGTTCATCGCCTCCGGCGAAGCCAAGTGGGGGCGGGCGAGCGGACTTGTCCTTCTGTTGCCGCACGGCTACGAAGGGCAGGGTCCGGAACACTCTTCGGCGCGCATCGAACGCTACATGCAGTTGTGCGCCGAAATGAACATGGAGGTCTGCCAGCCGTCGACGCCGGCACAGGTCTTCCACATGTTGCGCCGGCAGGCGATCCGCAACCAGCGCTAACCGCTGGTCGTCTTCTCGCCCAAGTCGCTGCTGCGCCACAAGGACGCTACCTCCTCGCTCGAAGAGCTGAGCGAAGGTGAATTCCAGCGCGTGATCGGCGAAGTCGAGCCGATCAATGCGAAGAAAGTGACGCGCGTCATTTTCTGCTCCGGCAAGGTCTACTACGAGCTGATCGCTGCCCGGCACGAGCGGAAGATCGGACACGTGGCGATTGCCCGGCTCGAGCAGTTCTATCCATTTCCGCAGGAATCTTTCCAGGAGGAACTGGCCAAGTATCCGAAAGCGACGGAAGTCGTCTGGTGCCAGGAGGAACCGCGCAACCAGGGCGCCTGGTACTGGATCGCCTCACGCCAGCACCTGTCGCGCTCGCTGAGCGACAAGCAGCACCTCTTGCTCGTCTCGCGCCCGGCGTCGGCATCGCCGGCGGTCGGCTATCACAGCAAGCACAATGCCCAACAGAAGGCTCTGATCGACTCCGCGTTTGGTGAGATCGAGTACTACAAACTGCCCTAGAACGGAGTGAACATGATCATCGACGTCAAAGTTCCACAGCTTTCCGAGTCGGTCGCCGAAGCGACGCTGGTTTCATGGCACAAGAAGGCTGGCGAAGCCGTCGTGCGCGATGAGAACCTGATCGACATTGAGACCGACAAAGTCGTGCTCGAGCTGCCGGCACCCGATAACGGCGTGCTGATCGAGATCGTCAAGGGCGATGGGGAGACGGTTGTCTCCGGCGAAGTGATTGCGCGCATCGATACTGCTGCGCAAGCCGGTACGGTCGCTGTGCCGGCGGCCAAGGCAGCAGTAGCGCCCGCCAGGGCGGCCGAGGCCACCAGCGCGGCGCCCCCAGCCGCGGCTGCCGGAGTTGCCATGCCGGCTGCGCGCAAGATCCTGGAAGAGAAAGGCGTTGCCGCGGGCGACGTTGCTGGCACGGGGCGCGGTGGCCGGGTGACCAAGGCCGATGCGCTGGCGGCCCAGGCGCCGGCAGCCAAAGCCGCGCCAAGTCCTGCGACGCCATCCCCGTTCATCACGGCGGCGGCGGCCTTGCCGCCGGCGCCCGAGGTGACGATTCCCTTCGGCGAACGGCCCGAGCAACGTGTTCCGATGTCGCGGCTGCGCGCCCGCGTGGCCGAACGGCTGTTGCAGTCGCAGGCGACCAACGCGATTCTGACCACCTTCAACGAAGTCAACATGGGCCCGATCATGGCGCTGCGCAAGCAGTATGGCGAGCGCTTCGAGAAAACGCACGGCGTCCGCCTCGGCTTCATGGCTTTCTTCGTCAAGGCCGCCGTCGCCGCCTTGCAGCGCTTCCCGGTGATCAACGCCTCGGTCGATGGCAACGACATCGTCTATCACGGCTACATCGACATCGGCATCGCCGTCGGCAGTCCGCGCGGCCTCGTCGTGCCGATTCTGCGCGACGCCGACCAGATGACCTTTGCCGACATCGAGAAAAGGATCGGCGAGTACGGCGTCAAGGCGAAGGACGGCAAGCTGTCGATGGAAGAGCTGACCGGCGGAACCTTCTCGATTTCCAATGGCGGTGTCTTCGGTTCGATGCTGTCCACACCGATCATCAATCCCCCGCAGTCGGCGATCCTCGGCATTCATGCGACCAAGGACCGGCCGGTCGTCGAGAACGGTCAGGTCGTCATCCGGCCAATCAATTACCTGGCCATGTCTTACGACCACCGCATCATCGATGGTCGCGAAGCGGTTCTCGGGCTGGTGACGATGAAGGAGGCGCTGGAGGATCCCGCTCGCCTGCTGCTCGGCGTTTAGTCCCACACCCCAGGGCACGGAGAACCCCAGAGCCTCACTCTGCGCGAACTCCGTGCCTTCGTGTCTCTGCGCTTGGAAAGGGAATCTATCATGTCCAAACAATTCGACGTTCTCGTCGTCGGTGGTGGTCCCGGCGGCTATGTTGCCGCCATCCGGGCCGCGCAACTGGGGTTCAACGTTGCCTGTTGCGAGTCCAACCCATACGCCGATGCGAAAGGAGAACCGCGTCTTGGCGGTACCTGCCTGAACGTCGGCTGCATACCATCGAAAGCGCTGCTGCACACCTCGCACCTATTCGAGGAAGCTGGCCACAGTTTCGCCGAGCAAGGGATCTGCGTCGGGGCGCCAAACATCGACGTCAGCCGCATGATCGGTCGCAAGGATGGCATCGTCAAACAACTGACCAGCGGCATCAAGGGACTGTTCAAGAAGAACAAGGTCACGCTGCTCAACGGTCACGCAGCCTTTGTCGGACGCAAGGGCGCGGCCGGCAGCGAAGTCTGGCAGCTGCGCGTCGGCGAGAGCATCGTCGAGGCCAAACAAGTGATCGTTGCCACCGGTTCGAAGGCGCGCCATCTGCCCGGCGTTCCGGTAGACAACGAGATCGTTTCCGACAATGTCGGCGCGCTCGACATCGACGCCGTGCCGAAGAGGCTGGCGGTTATCGGCGCCGGGGTCATCGGGCTCGAGATGGGCAGTGTCTGGCGTCGGCTCGGTTCCGACGTCACCCTGCTCGAGGCCCTGCCCGAGTTTCTCTCGCTGGCCGACGTCGATGTCGCCAAGGAAGCGGCCAAGGTCTTTGCCAGGCAGGGCCTGAAAATCATTACCGGAGTTACGATCGGCGAGGTCAAGGTCTCGCCCACCGGCGTCTCCATCGACTACACCGATAATGGCGGCAATGCGCAGAAGCTCGACGCCGACCGTCTCATCGTTTCGATCGGCCGCGTGCCGAATACCGATGGCCTGGCCGCCGACAAGGTCGGATTGCAGATCAATGCGCGCGGGCAGATTGAGGTCGACGGGCACTGCCGGACGAATCTGCCCGGCGTCTGGGCGGTCGGCGACGTCGTCGCCGGGCCGATGCTAGCGCACAAGGCGATGGAAGAAGGCGTCATGGTCGCCGAGCTGATGGCCGGACAGGCCGGGCACTGCAATCTGGAGACGATCCCCTGGGTGATCTATACCAGCCCGGAAATCGCCTGGGTCGGGCGCAGCGAGCAGCAGCTGAAGGCTGACGGCGTGGCCTACAAGGTGGGCCGGATTCCTTTTGCCGCCAATGGCCGCGCGCTTGGCATGGGCGACCCGACAGGCTTTGTCAAGATGCTCGCCTGCGCCACCACCGACCGTATCCTCGGCGTCCACATCATCGGTGCCAACGCCTCCGAGCTGATTGCGGAAGGGGTCGTGGCGATGGAGTTCGGCGCCGCAGCGGAAGACCTGGCGCGCATCTGCCACGCCCATCCGACGCTCTCGGAGGTCGTGCACGAAGCAGCCCTGGCCTGCGACAAGCGCCCGCTGCATTTCTGACCGACCGCCGCCCGGAGCGACAGGCGGCCGCTCCGGGCGGGCAGGGAAACGCCTGCCGGTCGCCGTCTGCCTGACGTTCGCGCGGGCGAGCAAAGCAGCTCGTCGTTCATTCTTCGTCCAACACGACGCTCGTATACACGTTCTGGACATCGTCAAGACTTTCCAGAACGTCGATCAGCTTCTGCATGCGCGCGGCGTCTTCACCGGCGAGTTGCGTTTCGTTGTCGGCCTTCATCGTCACACCGCCGAACTCGGCGACGAAGCCGGCCGCCTTCAGCGCCTCCTTGACCGCCATGTAATCGTTCGGCTTCGTAAACACCTCGACCGAACCGTCGTCGTTGCCCACCACATCGTCGGCGCCGCACTCGATCGCCGCGTCCATCAGCGCCGCCTCGTCGTTGCCCGGCGCGAAGAGCAACTGCCCGCAATGTGTGAACTGAAAGGCGACGCAGCCGTCGGTGCCCAGATTGCCGCCATACTTGTTGAACGCGTGCCGCACGTCGGCAACCGTTCGCGTCTTGTTGTCGGTCAGACAATCGACGATGACCGCCGCGCCGCCGATGCCGTACCCCTCATAGCGGACTTCGACATAATCGATGCCTTCGAGCTCGCCGGTCCCCTTCTTGATCGCATTGTCGATCTTGTCCTTCGGCATGTTCACCCCCTTCGCCTTGTCGGTCGCCAGACGCAGGCGCGGGTTGAACGCCGGATCGCCGCCCCCCATCTTGGCGGCGACCGTCAGCTCGCGCGCGATCTTCGAAAACGACGCGCTGCGCTTCTCATCCTGGCGACCCTTGCGATGCTGGATGTTGGCCCACTTGGAATGTCCTGCCACGAAACTTCCCCTTCCGAATTGACTCGACAAAGATACTTCTGTCTGCCGCCCGTCTTGCTCACCGCTGGCCGAAGGCAACAAAGCAAAACGTAAA
>Ga0272412_1000442_pt1 | contig 12382 bp, 2 predicted proteins | sample WWTPWeurt_MetaT_FD_193540 | JGI IMG/M metagenome (GOLD analysis project Ga0272412, IMG submission 193540) | Metatranscriptome of activated sludge microbial communities from WWTP in Nijmegen, Gelderland, Netherland - WWTP Weurt (Metagenome... | ecosystem: Engineered > WWTP > Aerobic digester >...
ATTTCAGCCGCTTTAATTTAAGAGGCTAAAACTTCAAAAGTACTAAGAAAAGAGAACACTTTAGTTAAATTTATTATATATTGTTGATTTTCAAGACCTAAAACTTAATGTAAATTTTTAAACAAAATAAGGTACAGTTAGTCAGTTATTTTGATTAACTTTGCCCAATTAGGCAGATTTTGTAAAAAAAAATCTGTTATATATATTTAACCAATGACGAGAAAACCTGCTTCGAGAACCTGTTCTTTTTTCACCCCAAGTGGTGAATCAACACTTTGTCCCTCAGGTGTTTTTGTCTTCAATCAGTACATAATCTCATAGTTATATGACCAAGATTCAATTACATAATCAGGCATTTAAAAAACCTTTAATAATGAAAAGAATACTACATGGTTTGACGGCTCCGTTCTTACTGGCCGTTTTCCTATTTGTACTTCCCAGTGCAAAGGTCAACGCTCAAGGGTGTATGACCGTAGGTAGCTTCGACCAATCTGGTGGAGGTACCTTATCCATTGAAGTCTTTAACACTACTCCTTGTACAGAGCATGACCAGTTACAGGTGACTGGGGCGGCAATTCTGGGTGGTACTTTGGAAATACTTGACCTTCCGGGTTTCGTTTTACCAACTACCCCAGGCGGCAATGACTATGTAGTGCTTACGTCGGCTTCAATCTCTGAAGATTTTTCCTCAACAAATTTCCCATCAATTCCTGGGGCCAATCCGAGTGTCGACTTGATTTGGTCGTACACTGTTGATGTGATGTCGGGAACGGTAACGGTAAACGTTGTGGATCCATGTAATCCGGATGCTACACCACCAACAATTGCTTGTCCGGCCAACACCATTATATTTACCAATCCGGCCAACCAGTGTACTTCACCATTTAATATCCAGGCATTAGCCACTTTAACGGATAACTGTGGTACTCCTACGATCACCACAATTTCTGTGAACGCCCTTCCAGGATATATGGTAGGTAGTCCAGTTGTATTACCGGCTGGTGTGAATGCAGTTGAATACTTGGTGACTGACGGTGGAGGTAACACTGCTACCTGTGCATACAATGTAACAGTACAAGATAATGATCCACCTATTTTGAATTGTCCACCTAACATTACGGTGCAGTCTTCTGGTGGAGATGATAATATAGCAGGCGACTGTGGTGCTACCGTTCAATGGGGGCCTTTTTCAGTTTCGGATAACTGTCCGGGTGTAAACGTGGTTCAAACTGGAGGTCCCGCGATTGGTACCTTTGTAATGGTAGGCTTTGCTACTATTACCTATCAAGCAACGGATTTAGCGAGCAACACCTCTACTTGTAGCTTTACAGTTACAGTGGTAGATGATGAATCTCCTGTAATGTTACCAAATATGTACGCTACCTCTTCTACAGTGGCTTGTCCTGCAGACGCACTTGTGCCTCCTATGGATGTTCCAACGGTAGAAGACAACTGTACATCTCCTTTGGTTCCTACTATTACAATAGATCCAGCTCCACTGTGTGAAGGTACAGTTACCCATTCTTACAGTTGGTCAGATGGATATAATCCTCCTGTAACCTGGGATTATACTTATACTGTAGAGTATGAAGATTTCACAATGCCTGCGGATGACGGATCTACCGTTGCTTGCCCAGCTGCAACCAATGTTGCACCTGTTCTTCCTACCGTAATGGATAATTGTGGAAATGTACTTACACCATCAATGCCTGTGGTAAGTGCTATTCCTACTTGTGAGGGTGACAGAACTTATACTTATACATATACTGATTGTGAAGGTAACTCTCATGATTGGGTTTACACTTACACAGTTGAATATGCTGACTTCACTTTGCCAGCAGCAGGTTCAGCTATGGTTGCTTGTCCGGATGATACAGACACGGCACCAATGGTACCTACTGTTATGGACAATTGTGGTGTAATACTTACACCATCAATGCCGGTGATTTCTCCAAAACCGACTTGCGAAGGCGACAGAACGTATACATATACCTTTACAGATTGTGAAGGCAATACCCACGACTGGGTCTTTACCTATACAGTTGAATATCTTGACTTTTCACTTCCAGCCAACATTGGCTTAACTGTGGATTGTCCTGATGACACAGATGTTGTACCCACTCCTCCAACTGTAGTTGACAATTGTGGTGTTACTTTAACTCCTACAGGTCCTGTTGTTTCTTCAAAACCTTTATGTGAAGGTACCAGAACTTATACCTGGACATACACAGATTGTGAAGGAAATACACATGACTGGGTTTATACCTATACTATTGAATACGAAGACTTTACACTTCCTGCCAACAGTGGCTTAACTGTAGATTGTCCTGATGATACGGATGTTGTACCTACTCCTCCAACAGTTACTGACAATTGTGGTGTTACTTTGACACCAACAGGTCCTTCAATTTCTGCAAAACCAATGTGTGAGGGTACAAGAACCTATACTTGGACTTATACAGATTGTGAAGGAAATACGCACAATTGGGTTTATACCTATACAATTGAATACGAAGATTTCACAGTTCCTGCAAATGGCAGTTTAACTGTTGATTGTCCAGATGATACCGATGTTGCTCCAACACCTCCAACAGTTATGGATAATTGTGGTGTAACGCTGACTCCATCAGGTCCTGTTATTTCTCCTAAACCATTATGTGAAGGTACCAGAACTTATACTTGGACTTATACAGATTGCGAAGGAAATAACCATCCTTGGGTTTATACATATACTATTGAATACGAAGATTTCATGATGCCGCCAAACGATGGATCAATTGTTGGCTGCCATGATGATTCAGATTTGGTACCAACTCCTCCAACAGTAATGGACAATTGTGGTGTCACTTTGACCCCTGCAGGTCCAGTGGATAGTGGTGAACCTGTTTGTGAAGGTATCAGAACTTATACATGGACTTATACAGATTGTGAAGGAAATAATCACGATTGGGTATATACTTATACAGTTGATGACAATGTAGCTCCTACTGCTGTTTGCCCTATGGGAAATGTAACAGTTACCTTGGATGCTATGGGTCAATACACCCTGTCTCCAGCTGAAGTGGATGCTTTAGGTGCTGGTTCAACTGACAATTGTGGTGTTGCTGTTACTTTCAGCCTTGATGACACATTCTTTGATTGTGATGATTCAGGAAACACTGATGGTGTCAACAACCTATCAACCAGAACTTTGACTGCTACGGATTGTGCTTTAAATACATCAACTTGTTCTGTAACCTTCAGAATCATGCCTTTGGATCCATTGGCTGATAATGTAACTGAAGCTGCAGTTTGTTCAGATGTTAATTTTACATTTAACCTACAATCTTACATTGATAATGTGGTTCCTTCAACATTTAGCTATACCGCTAATTATGGTGCAGCTACTGGAGGAGTATACAATCCTGGACCAGGTACCTCGGCTACTTTGTCTGAAACATTGACAAATTTGACAAGTGGAGTTGTGAATGTAGTTTATACCATCACTACTTACAATGCTGCGTCAGGTTGCGAAGGTTCAACCTTTACTTTGACCGTTCCAATCAATCCAGAACCAATAGTTGCCAACCAAACTACTACTGTTTGTAGTGATGAAGTAACAGGCGTAACTTTGGGTGATGATGTTGATGGACCTCCAGCGTTAACCTATAATATTACCAATATCAATAATAACGGACTGCCTGCAAGTGCTGGTAGCCCAACTACAGGTGTAGGATTTTCAAACGGCGAAATAGCTGATGATGCCTGGACCAATACCACTGATGCACCAGTAGACGTAATTTATACTGTTGTTCCAGTAAGTGCAGACGGTTGTTTAGGCGATCCATTTACAGTAACTGTTACTGTAAATCCAGAACCGGTTGTAGCCAATCAAACAGTAGGTCCAATTTGTTCAGATGTAGCATTTGGTGTTAACTATAATGGTGACCCAGGTTTAGGAGTACTTACCTATAACTTGATTTCAATTGCTAACCCAGGTAGCATTACGCCAAGAGCCACTGTTGAAACAGCTGGAACTATGGGCATGGCTGCAAATGCCTTGGCAAATGATGTTTGGGAAAACAAAACAAATGCAATCCAAACCGTAACCTATACTGTTGAACCAGTTTCTGCAGATGGTTGTGTAGGAGCTACCTTTACAGTAACCGCTACCATTAGACCTGAGCCTGTTGTCAACAGCTTCGCTTCTGCAGCAGCATGCTCTGATGTAAACGTAGGTGCTTCAAGTACTTTACCAACCAACCCAACCAATACACCGGTTGCGGTTGCGACTTACAGATGGGCAAGTTTAAGTGTTCCTGGTTCAATTACCGTAAATGGTGCTGCCGATCCAATTGCAACTCCTTTCGGTACAATTAATTCTTCGAATGTAGGAAACTATCCATTTAATATTTCCAATACTGGTGGATTCGCCGCAATTAACAGAGCAATCATCAACAATGACAACTTCAACAATGTAACCAGTCTGCACGATACAGTAAGGTATAGAATTATACCTATTACATCAGTGGCTACAGGTTCTTGTGCAGGTGATACTTTCCAGGTTAAAGTTCCTGTTTATCCTGAACCAGTTGGTGCAGGTAGCACAGAAACTGCTTGTTCAGGTGTTACTTTCAACTATGATCTGAATGAAAATCTGACCAACCTGGGTGCATATCCAGATCCATCTGATGATGATCTTGAGCCTATCACATTCAATTGGCAGATTACCTCCATGACACCAGCTCCTTTTGCTGTTGGTGCTGCAGTAGGTGATACCGGATCAGGTGCAACTTTAACTGATAATGTAACGAACATCTTCAATTTCCCATTAACAGTTAACTATACAGTTACTCCAACCAGCACTTTCGGATGTGCAGGTACTCCATTTGTGGTTAGTGTTGTAGTAAACAATAAGCCTTTGGTTACCTTGAATCCAAATGGTGACAATTCGCTTTGCCAGGGTGAAGAGCGTACTCTTTTAGGAAATGCAACCAATTTGCCACCTTCTACCTTTACTTATGAGTGGTCAATTGTGAGTGCATCACCAGGTAATGCTTCATTGGCAAATGCAAATACTCAAAATGCTGTATTGACTGCTCAAACAGACAATACCAACGCATTAACAATAAAATTAAAAGTGATCAATGCGGAAGGATGTGCGGATAGCACAACTTACACATTCACTGTGAATCCTGTTCCAACATTTGCAGCAGGAGAACCAATAGATTTGGCTGCTTGTGCTACCGTAGCAAACGGTCAGCAAGGTATCTTTAATCTTGCCAACAGTGTTCCTACAACTTCAGGCATTATTAGCTATCATGTTAGTGCATCTGATGCAGAAGCAGGAATTGGAGCTATTCCAAATGCAGGTACTTATACAGGAAATAATGGCCAGGAAATCTGGGTGAGATTGACAGGTGTTAACGGTTGTTATACAATCGAAAGCATAATCTTGACAGTTAACCCACTTCCAACTGCAAGTATTTCTGGTGATGATGAACTTTGCGCTGGAGAATCTACCACTTTAACTGCTAGCGGTGGAAGTTCATATTTATGGTCAAACATGGCTGCTACACCTGGTATTACAGTTAGTCCAGCGGTAACAACCACTTACACTGTAACCGTTACCAACGGTAATGGATGTACTGACACAGAAAGTGTAGAAGTGATCGTTAATCCACTTCCAACAGCAGTAATTACTCCTTCGTCTGCAACTATTTGTAGCGGAGCCTCTGCTACATTGACAGCTACAGGAGGTGCTTCATATTTGTGGTCAAATAGCGCAGTGACACCATCCATCACCGTTTCACCGGTTGTAATGACAACTTACACGGTGACGGTAACAGATGTTAACGGTTGCACTGATACAGAAGCTGCAACTATTAATGTAAATCCAAACCCAACCTTTGCGGTCGGTGAACCACTTGCATTAAATGCTTGTGAAAACGTTCAAGGCGGTGCAGTTGGCGTATTTAATTTAAATAATTCAGTGCCTACTACTTCAGGTACCATTTCATTCCACGTTTCTCAATCAGATGCAACTGCAGGTACAGGTGATATTCCTTCACCAGGTACTTACACAGGTGTTGATAACCAAGTTATTTGGGTAAGAGTTGAGGATATGAATGGTTGTTTTGCGGTAAGTAGTTTTGCGCTTAATACATGGACCTTACCTACAGCAAGTATTTCTGGTGATCTGGAAATCTGTGTAGGTCAAAATACTACTTTAACGGCTAGCGGCGGCGCTACTTACTCATGGTCAACCATGGCAGTAACGCCAGGTATAACTGTATCTCCGGTTGCTACTACATCTTATTCTGTTGTAGTTACAGATGGAAATGGTTGTACCAACAGCGCTTCTGCAACAGTAGTAGTTAATCCTCTTCCAGTAGTAACTATAAGCGCAACTGACACTTTGGTTTGTGGCGGCGACGCTGTAACCCTTACTGCATCAGGTGGTGGATCTTATGCATGGTCAAATGGTGCTAACACAGCTGCCATTACCGTAAATGTAACTGCAACTACCACTTATTCTGTAGTAGTAACAGATGTAAACGGTTGTACCAACTCTGCAAGCAAAACAATCTATGTTAGTCCGGCTATGGCATGGTCAAGTGCAACTGCCCTTGATGCATCTTGCAACGGAGGCAGCGATGGTTCTGTTTCAGCCAATGTAACAGGTGGAAGCCCAATGGTAACCCTTAGCTGGGAAGATGGTGACGGCAATCCTGTTGGAACATCTGGTTTGTCAGCTGGTACTTATCACGTAACAGCAACAGATGCTGCAGGATGTACAATTGACACCTTATTGGTAGTAGGAGAGCCTACAGCAATTCAAATACAAGGTCTGATTGTAACCAACGTATCTTGTAACGGTGACAGCACAGGAACTGCTTTTGCTACCATTACAGGTGGAACACCTTTACCTGGTGGTTACAATGTAACATTGACAGGATCTTCATTGACTTTGACGCAAACCGATTTTGGTTTCTTCTTTGATGAATTACCTGCTGATACTTATACAATAGACGTGGAAGATGAAAACGGTTGTACTGCTTCTACCCAGTTTACAATAACAGAACCTACTGCATTGCAAGTTTCAGCAACATCTGCTGATGCTGATTGCAACGGTGGTAATGGTACTATTACTGGAAATGCCAGTGGTGGAACAACAGGTTATACTTATTTCATTGACTTCCCTAACGATGGACAAGCTTCACCAGTATTCAACGCTCCAGCAGGAACTTATATGTTGGTAGTTGAAGATTCACATTCTTGTAGAGACTCTGTTGCAGTTACAGTAGGTGAGCCTACATTGTTAACTGCTACTGCAAGCTCAACCAATGAATCTTGTGTAGGCGCTGAAGATGGTACAGCAACTGTTTCACCTGTTGGTGGAACCCCAGGTTATACCTATTCTTGGAGCAATGGCCAGACAACAGCAATTGCAACAGGCTTGGCTGCTGGATCATACACAGTTACAATTACTGATAATAACGGATGTACAACATCTGCTTCTACAACAGTGGCTGTTACCGGTCCTGGAGCAGCTCAGGTTGTTAACTGTCCTACTGATACTACACTTTATGTTTTAGAATGTGACATCTCATTCGCTTGGGTTGCACCTACCATCAACGACAATTGTAACGTAATAGAATTGGATGTTGATTTGGGTGGAGCTGTCAATGAAGGATATGCAGCAGGTGTTCAACAAGCCAACTTTGCTATCGGAACTTATACAGTTACCTATACAAATCCAGGTCCTGACACTGTAGCATGTACATTTGACGTAACAGTTATCGATACCATTGCACCAGTTATTCTGTGTCCTCCTACTGAAAGAGTGGCTTGTATAGAAGATGTTTCAGATCCATTGGTTGGCTTTGTAGACTTCATCAATGCTGGAGGAGTATTGAACGACAATTGTACTGTTGACTTGTCTAGCATCATACATGTATCAACATTAAGCACAGGAACTCCTGAATGTGTTAACAAAGACACATTAATCAGAACCTATAGCGTAGTTGATATCTATAATAATTCTAACACTTGTGAGCAATTAATCATAGTAAAAGATTCTATCGCTCCAACCTTTGTAACATTTGCCGCAGACACACTTATCAATTGTGATGCAGATTCAACGGCAATGGCACTGGGAGCTCCAACAGGTGATGATAATTGTAATGCTGCTGTTACCTACAGCCATTCAAATACTTCAACTCAAGGAAGCGATCCTGCTGATTGTGACTACTATAACTATGTAGTTACCAGAACTTGGGTGATTACGGATGCATGTGGTAATACTGCAACTGATAACCAAATTATTTCTATTCAGGATACTACTGCACCAGATCCGGTTTGTGTAGACATTTCTGTTAATCTATTGCCTTCTGGTATGGTAAGCATTGTTGCTACCGACATCAATGGTGCAAGTGATGACAATTGTATGCCTTCTGGATTGTTGAATCTGTCAGCTACTCCTACCACATTCACTTGTGCTCAAGTAGGTGCCAACAACGTAGTTCTTACCGTTACAGATGCTTGCGGAAATTCTGCAACATGTGTTGCTGTAGTTACAGTGGTTGATACAGAGCCACCGGTTGCAATATGTAATTCAGCTATCGATGTATACCTGGATGCTGCTGGTGAAGCTACTATTGATACAACTGATATCAACAATGGTAGCTGGGATAACTGTGCAATAGATACCATGACCTTGAGTGTATACAACTTCGATTGTGGAGATGTTGCTGCTCCGGTAACTGTTCAAATGGTAGTATTTGATGTATATGGAAACAGTGATACTTGTTATACAGTAGTAACTGTTCTGGATACAATTGCACCAGTTGCAGTTTGTACAACAACAACACTTTACCTTGATGCAACAGGAAACGCAACAGTAGATGCAGAAGACCTTGATGGTGGTTCAACAGATGCTTGCGGAGGTTTGACTTTCAGCGCGAATCCTGATGATTTCACTTGTGCAAACGTTGGACCTAATCCTTCAGTACTTACTGTTACTGATGTAAATGGTAATTCTTCAACTTGTACAGGTACTGTAATAGTAGTAGACACCATCGATCCGGTGGCTGTTTGCCAAAACATCAACTTGTATCTGGATGCAACAGGAAACGCAACAGTAGATGCAGAAGACCTTGATGGTGGATCAACTGACGCATGTGGAGGACTTACGTTCGACGCAGTGCCTGAAAGCTTTACATGTGCAAACGTTGGACCTAATACAGTAGTATTGACGGTTACAGATGTTAATAACAATTCTGCTACTTGTTTGGCAATAGTAACCGTGATTGATACAATTGATCCAGTTGCCGTTTGTCAGGATACAACTTTATACCTAGATTTAACTGGAAATATTAGCATAACAGCACCAGAATTAGATGGTGGTAGTACTGACGCATGCGGTGGTTTGACATTTGCAGCTTCTCAAACAGCGTTTGATTGTACCGATGTGGCTACAAGTCCAAATGCAGTTGTAGTAACAGTTACAGATGTAAATGGAAACACATCAACTTGTACTGCATTGGTTACTGTTTTAGATACTGTTCCTCCAGTAGCTGTTTGTCAAGATATCACAGTTCAACTTGATATGAATGGTGATGGTGGCATCACGGGAGTTCAACTCAATAATGGAAGCACAGATGCTTGCGGAGGTTTAACTTTCGCAGCAAATCCAAATACATTTGATTGCGGTGATGTGGGTGCGAATACAGTAGTACTTACTGTAACCGATGTTAATGGTAATACTGCTACTTGTACCTCAACTGTAACGGTTGAAGATAACGTACCTCCAGTTGCAGCATGTCAGGATGTAACAGTAAGTCTTGATGCCAATGGCGAAGGTAGTACAACTGCAAGCGCTGTTGATGATGGAAGTAATGATGCATGCGGATTGGATACAATGTATCTGAATACCTACGACTTTACATGTGCAAATGTTGGTCCTAACACAGTTATACTAACAGTTGTAGATGTGAATGGAAACTCATCATCATGCAGTGCGACGGTGACTGTTGTTGATTTGGTTGCTCCAATAGCGATTTGCAGCGATACCACAATCTATCTCAATGGTAGTGGACTGGCTTCAGTAACTGCACCTCAATTAGATGGTGGTAGTTCAGATGCATGCGGAATTCAATCTTTTGCAGCAGCTCCAACAAGCTTTGATTGCAGTGATTTGGGACCAAACAGTGTTATTTTAACTGTTACCGATGTAAATGGCAACTCTGCAACTTGTGTTTCTATAGTTACAGTTCTTGATACATTAGCACCGGTATTTAGTCAGTGTCCAGGAAATGCGGTATTGAATTCTGATCCAAATGGTTGTTACCAAAACTACCAAATTGTATTGGATACCATCTTTGATAACTGTACTGCAGCTGGCATGATCAATGTTCAATTGAAAGGTAGGGTAGTTGCTAACAACGGAGTAATTCCTATGACCATTTCACCATTGGGTGCAGGTGGTTATACCATAACAGCAACCTTCGGAATGCCGGTAGGTAATAACAGAGTAACAGTTATTGCAACAGATGCACAAGGCAATGTGGATTCATGTGAATGGTTTGTTCAGGTTAATGATATCTGGGCTCCAATCATTTCTAACTGCCCTGTAGATGTAACAGTGAATGTGAATCCTACTGCTTGTACAGCTCAGGCGTTCTGGCCGGTTCCAATTCCATCTGACAACTGTTCAGGTGTAATGATGACTACACAAAACAACAACCAGTACTTCCCGGGATATTTCTTCCCATTGGGAACTACCAATGTTGTTTACACAGCAACTGATGCCAGCGGAAATACAACAACTTGTTCATTCAATGTGAATGTAGTTGGTACTTGTACTCCTCCTGCACCAGATCTTTCTCCAGAGCACACAACAGGAAGTACCAGTTATGCTCCAGGTCAGACTAAAAACGTGGTTGTAAGAATCAGGAACCTAAGTGCAAATCCAACAACAGCTCCTGTGACATTCTATGTACAGAAGATGGATCCAAACTTTAGCGTATTTGTAGATCCAAATGCTACTTCAGTAACAGTGGGTGTGAATACCTTCTCAGTTATGAACAGTGATTGGGTGATCACAGAACAAGCAACAAGATGGAGATTTGTCTCTAAACCAGCAGTTGTAATCAACGGAAATACTACCAACTTTGTAGCTATTCAGTTGACAGCAACGGGTCTGCAAGGATCAACATCCAACTTAACTACTACGGTAGTTGCCGGTACAGGAGGTGGAGAAACACCTACTACCAATAATATGAAAGTATCAGGTTTGTCAATCAATTAAAATAAAAATCAATGAAGAAAGTAATCTTATTATTCATTGCGTATATCTGGGTAGCCACTTCTGGCTACTCCCAGGTAGACTTTATCGTAAGTTCGGCAGGATTTTCTGCAGCTTCGATACCGGTAGGGGGAACTACCAATTTCCTTACCTTTATCTCTATCAATGAGACAGATCCAGGAGGTGAATTAGACCCAGGATGTTTGGATGTGATTATTTCATTTCCGGCATCAGGTTCTTACAAACCTACTGGAGGGGCAGCAGCCGTTTCTATGGGAGGTTTTGGGTCATCTTTTGTTTGGGTGTACTCTGCCATGGATAATGCTTTGTACGGTAACAACATTGTGACCCTTGCCGATGGAGATGGTGGATTAATTACCGTTTCTGTGACAGGATTTTCACTTGTAACCAACGGTGTTACTTCAAGTAATGCATCAGATGCTTTAAGTTGTTCAAATACCAATTCTGGTGACAATGACAGCGAAAATGCAAGCTTGAGTGTAACGGTTCCTCTTCCTGTGAAACTAACTGGCTTCAAAACCAGAAGTTTGGACTGTGAGGGCATCCACCTGTCTTGGGCAACCGAGTCTGAAGTAAACAGCAAAGGTTTTAATGTAGAAAGATCATTAGATGGTAGAGAATTTGAAAAAGTAGCTTTCATTGAAAGCAACAGCAATTCAACTTCCCGTAAAGACTATTCTTTTGAAGATGTGTCTATCAAATCAAATGGAACTTACTACTACCGTTTGGTGGAACTTGACCTGGATGGTACATTCAAAATTTCTGAGACCATTTCTCATGAATTTAATTGTTTCGATGTAACTGATTTTTCAATCTATCCAAACCCAACTTCTGACAAATTGAACGTTAACTTTAATGGCGTCAAAGGTCAGCTTATTCAAATGGATTTATTGGATGCACAAGGTAAATTGGTGAGAAAAGTATCTTTTGATACAACCAATCCACAAGAGCTATCTGTTAAAGACATTGCTCCTGGATTTTATTCTCTTCAATTCAACTATGGAGATCAGGTAATCAATAGAAAATTTATCAAAGTAGAATAAGCTACTTTAATTGATTGACAATATAAAGGGG
>Ga0272412_1000443_pt1 | contig 12345 bp, 17 predicted proteins | sample WWTPWeurt_MetaT_FD_193540 | JGI IMG/M metagenome (GOLD analysis project Ga0272412, IMG submission 193540) | Metatranscriptome of activated sludge microbial communities from WWTP in Nijmegen, Gelderland, Netherland - WWTP Weurt (Metagenome... | ecosystem: Engineered > WWTP > Aerobic digester >...
TGTGCGTTGTGGCCTGAAGGAGCGGCTCTCATGTCAAGCCTTATCAAGGAAAAGAAAATTCGCACTTCGCGGGTTGGCAAGAAGCCTATCCCAGTGCCAGTTGGCGTAGAAGTGACCATTACCGGTCAGCAGGTTGCCCTCACTGGCAAGAATGGCGCAGCGGAGTTGCTGGTGCATCCGTGGGTCGTGGTCGAACGCGACGGCGGCGAGTTGAAAGTTAGCCCTCGAGTTCTCACCAATGAGGCTAAATACCGGGCGATGACCGGCACTATGCGGGCCTTGCTGAGCAATATGGTGATCGGCGTCACTCAAGGCTTTCAGCGTAAGTTGCAGCTGGTTGGGGTCGGCTATAAGGCTCAAGCGCAGGGCAGCATATTGAACCTGACGCTTGGCTTCTCGCATCCGGTCGAGTTCAAAGTCCCGGAGGGTATCGCTATCCAGACGCCTACCCCGACCGAGATTATGATCCGGGGTGTGGATAAGCAAAGGGTCGGTGAAGTCGCTGCCCAAATCCGCGCCTATCGTCCGCCCGAACCCTACAAGGGCAAAGGGGTGCGCTATGCGGATGAGACTATCATCCTGAAAGAAGCCAAGAAAAAGTAGGGACCCGTTATGGATAAGAAAGCAGCCGACAAGAAAACCGCCCGTTTGCGGCGTGGGTTGCGCACCCGCTACAAGATTCGCGAGTTGGGTGTGTGCCGTTTGTGTATCAATCGTACTCCCCGGCATATCTATGCCCAGATCATTGTCCCGGCAGAGTCCGGCGATAGGACACTGGCCGCTGCTTCTACCCTGGAGCCGGTCTTGCGTCAGGCGCTCAAAAGCACCGGTGATGTTGCAGCGGCTAAGGCGGTCGGTAAGGCGATTGCCGAGAAAGCCAAGGCTGCTGGTATTACCCAAGTTGCTTTTGATCGTTCTGGCTTCAAGTATCACGGCCGGGTCAAGGCATTGGCTGACGCCGCCCGCGAAAATGGTTTGCAGTTTTAAGGAGCCGATATGGCGATGAACGTGGAAAGTTCCCAAAATAGCGACGGCCTACAGGAAAAGTTGATTGCCGTCAACCGCGTAGCCAAGGTAGTCAAGGGCGGTCGGCAATTCGGCTTCACTGCGCTGACGGTGGTCGGTGATGGCAATGGCCGGGTTGGGCTGGGTTATGGCAAGGCCCGTGAAGTGCCGATGGCGATTCAGAAGGCGATGGACAAAGCCCGCAAAAATATGAGCAAGGTGCCGCTCAACGGCGTCACCCTGCAATACCCGGTGACTGCACGGCATGGCGCAGCTCAGGTGTTCATGCAGCCCGCCTCGGAAGGTACCGGCATTATTGCTGGCGGCGCGATGCGGGCAGTGTTCGATGTGGTCGGGGTCAAGGATGTGCTGGCCAAGTGTATTGGCTCGCGTAATCCGATCAATGTGGTGCGGGCGACCATTCACGGTTTGAGTACGATGAAGTCGCCTGATTACCAAGCGGCCAAACGCGGTAAAAGCGTGGATGAGATTCGGAGTTAAGAAGCATGGCCGACAATAAATTGAAAGTGACGCTGGTTAAAAGCGCACATGGCCGGTTGGCTAACCACCAGGCCTGTGTGCGAGGGTTGGGGCTGCGGCGGATGCATAGCAGCGCGGTAGTCGCCGATACCCCGGAGAATCGCGGCATGATCCGTAAGGTTTCGTATTTGCTCAAGGTCGAGGAGGCCGTTCATGCGTCTTAATACCCTGAAGCCGGCGGCCGGTAGCCGCCCGGATAAACAGCGGGTCGGGCGCGGTATCGGTTCCGGTCTCGGTAAAACTGGTGGGCGTGGTCATAAAGGCCAACACGCCCGCGCCGGCGGTTATCACAAGGTTGGTTTTGAAGGCGGCCAAATGCCGTTGCAGCGGCGGTTGCCCAAGCGTGGCTTCCGCTCGATGACAGCCAAGGATACCGCCGAGGTGCGGCTGTCCGCGCTGGACAAAGTAGGGGCCGAAGTCATCGACTTGGCAGCGCTCAAGGCCGCTAACCTGATTCCAATCTTCGCTAAAAAAGCCAAGGTTATCTTGGCTGGAAAGCTGGAGAAGCCCGTGGTGCTGCATGGTCTGGCGCTAACCAAAGGCGCCCGTGATGCGGTGCTGGCGGCTGGCGGAACAATTCAAGAGTAACCGTGATGGCCGCTGCCCTGCCGGATTTCGGTAAAATGACCGAACTGCGTCAACGCCTGCTATTTCTGTTGGGGGCGCTTGTGGTGTTTCGGATTGGCACCCATATCCCGGTTCCGGGTATCGACCCGCACGCTATGGCGCAGCTGTTCGATCAGCAGCGTGGCACCATTCTTGACATGTTCAATATGTTTTCGGGCGGCGCGCTGCGGCGCTTGAGCATCTTCGCCCTGGGGGTCATGCCCTACATCTCTGCGTCGATCATCCTGCAACTGATGTCGATGGTCGTGCCGGCGTTGGAGCAATTGCGTAAGGAAGGCGGGGCTGCCGGGCGTCATACCCTGACGCGCTATACCCGTTATTTGACAGTAGTGCTGGCGGCATTTCAGGCGATCGGCGTCAGCATTGCTTTGCAGAACCAGATGGCGGGCGGCGCTTCTGTGGTGATTGCCCCCGGTATCGGTTTTATCATGACAGCGACGATCACCTTGGTGACTGGCACCCTGTTTCTGATGTGGTTAGGCGAGCAGGTGACTGAGCGTGGCATTGGGAATGGTATTTCCATGATCATCTTCGCCGGCATCGTCGCGGGGTTGCCGCAGGCGGTGGGTGGCACCTTGGAGTTGGCCCGCACCGGCGAACTACACGTTATTCTGGTGCTGTTCCTGTTATTGCTGTCGGTGGTGGTGACTGGTTTTGTGGTTTTTGTCGAACGTGGCCAGCGTCGAATTACGGTTAATTACGCCAAACGTCAGCAAGGCCGGCGGGTGTACGCTGCCCAGACTACCCATCTGCCCTTAAAGTTGAATATGTCGGGGGTCATTCCGCCCATTTTTGCCTCCAGCCTGATTCTATTTCCGGCGACTTTGGGCAGCTGGTTTGGCAATGCTCCGCACATGGGGTGGCTACGTGACATTAGCTCGGCGCTGTCGCCGGGACAACCGCTGTATGTGTTGCTCTATGCCGGGTTAATTGTTTTTTTCTGCTTCTTCTACACAGCGCTGGTGTTTAACTCCAAGGAAACCGCTGATAACCTGAAGAAGTCTGGGGCGTTTATTCCGGGCATCCGTCCAGGGTTGCAGACGGCGACCTATATCGACAAGGTGCTGACCCGGCTGACCTTGGTTGGGGCAGCCTATATCACTGTTGTCTGTCTGTTGCCTGAATTCCTGATCCTGTATTGGCGGGTGCCGTTCTATTTTGGTGGGACGTCGCTTCTGATCATTGTCGTGGTGGTGATGGATTTTATGGCCCAGGTTCAGGCGCATCTGATGTCGCATCAGTACGAGAGCCTGTTGAAGAAAAGCAGTTTTAAGGGTCAAAGCCTGCTGCGCTGATGAAGCCACTCTATAGACTGCGCGTCGCTACTTAGGCGACGCTTGCTGAATTGAATCTGGAGAATTAATGAGATGAAAGTGCGCGCCTCGGTCAAAAAAATCTGCCGCAATTGTAAGATCATCCGTCGCGATCGTGTGGTCCGGGTGATTTGTAAGGATGCCCGCCACAAGCAGCGGCAGGGATAACCGACGATTCTGATTGATTTTACAGCGCCGACCCCAGTACACTTCCGCTTCTTTGCGTGGGTGAATCACTATAGCGGCGATGGAAGGAGTTTCAAAGCATGGCCCGTATTGCAGGCATCAACATTCCGGTCAATAAACACGCAGTCATCGCGTTACAGTCCATCTATGGCATTGGTTCGACCCGCGCCAAGCAGATTTGTGCGTCAGCTAATGTTCCGCCAGATCGTAAGGTTAAGGATCTGGATGAGGTTCAGGTCGATGCCTTGCGCGTCGAAGTTGGCAAGTACAGCGTGGAAGGCGATCTGCGCCGTGAGGTGTCGATGAGCATCAAGCGGCTGATGGATTTGGGCTGTTATCGCGGTGTGCGGCATCGGCGCGGTTTGCCGGTGCGCGGTCAACGTACTCGCACGAATGCTCGGACGCGCAAGGGTCCGCGCCGCGCCATCCGTAAATAAACCCGCAAAACCTTTTGAAATTCCGTTGGCATAGGTCGAAGCATGGCAAAGCCGGTTACCAAGACGCGCAAGCGCGTCAAGAAAAATGTTGTGGACGGCATCGCCCATGTCCACGCCTCATTTAATAACACCATCATCACCATTACCGATCGCCAAGGCAATACCTTGGCATGGGCCACTTCGGGCGGATCAGGCTTTCGTGGTTCCCGTAAAAGTACTCCGTTTGCAGCGCAGGTCGCTGCTGATCGGGTCGGTAATGTGGTGAAGGAGTACGGCGTCAAGAATCTGGAAGTCAACGTCAAGGGTCCAGGGCCTGGCCGCGAATCGGCAGTTCGTTCGTTGAACGCCGCTGGGTTCAAGATCATGAGTATCATGGATGTAACGCCGATTCCCCACAATGGCTGCCGTCCCCCGAAACGTCGGCGCGTCTAGCCCAGGAGTTCTATCGTGGCGAGATATCTCGGTCCTAAATGCAAGCTGAGCCGTCGGGAAGGCGTGGATCTGTTTCTGAAATCCGCTGCTCGGCCAATCGAGTCTAAGTGCAATCTGGAACGGCCACCCGGCCAGCATGGCGCCCGCCGCCCCCGGTTGTCTGACTATGGCCTGCAGCTGCGCGAAAAACAGAAACTTCGCCGCACCTATGGCGTGCTGGAGCGACAGTTTCTTAATTATTATAAAGAAGCTGCCCGCCGCCGTGGCGCGACAGGCGAGAACCTGCTGAAACTATTGGAATGCCGACTGGATAACGTGGTGTACCGGATGGGTTTCGGCAGCACCCGTGCTGAGGCTCGACAACTGGTTTCTCACCGGGCGGTTATGGTCAATGGTCAGCGGGTCAATATTCCCTCTTATCAGGTTTGTTCGGAAGATGTGGTTGCGGTCCATGAAAAAAGCCGCAACCAGACCCGTATCCAGTACTCGCTGCAACTGGCCCAGGGACATGGTTTCCCGGAATGGGTGCAAGTGGATGTCAGTAAGCTCAGCGGGGTGTTCAAGCGGGTTCCTGATCGCGGCGACTTACCGCCGGATATCAATGAATCCTTGGTAGTGGAGTTGTATTCCAAGTGACCGACTCCGAGGGCAAACGGATGGTGGGCGCATTTGATTTGCTGAAACCGACCCGTGTCGAAGTCAAAATACTCGATGATCGACGGCGGTCGGCGCAAGTGACCGTAGAGCCGCTGGAGCGTGGCTTTGGCTATACCCTCGGCAACGCCCTGCGGCGGATTCTGCTGTCGTCCATTCCTGGCGCGGCTATCATTGAGTGTGAGATCGATGGGGTATTGCATGAATACTCCACCATAGAGGGCGTTCAGGAAGATGTGATTGATATTCTCCTTAACCTGAAGGGGGTGGCGGTCCTGCTCCAAGAAGGTGTTGAGGAGGCCAATCTGACGCTAACCAAAAAGGGTCCGGGGCCAGTAGTGGCTGGCGATATCGAAACGACGCATGCAGCACAGATTGTGAATCCAGCGCATGTGATCGCCCATCTCACCAAGAGCGGCGAGCTGTGCATGCGGCTTAAGGTTGAGCGGGGACGCGGTTACTCGCCGGCTACACAACGGGAGAACCTTGATGGTGAAACTCGCCCGATTGGCCGCTTGCGCCTGGACGCCTCATTTAGCCCGATTGAACGGATCAGTTATCGAGTAGAAAGCGCCCGCGTCGAGCAGCGGACTAATCTCGACAAGCTGATCTTGAACTTAGAGACGAATGGCACGATTGATCCGGAGGATTCCATTCGTACCGCAGCCCGGATTCTGTTGGATCAGTTATCGGTGTTTATCGACCTCCAGGGAAAACGGGATGAGCCGATCCTGATGCCGTTGGTGGATATCGATCCAGTGTTGGTCCAGCCGGTGGATGATCTGGAGCTTACCGTGCGTTCGGCCAACTGCTTGAAAGCGGAGAATATCAACTACATTGGTGATTTGGTGCAGCGCACCGAATCAGAGTTGTTGAAAACGCCGAATCTTGGCAAGAAGTCGCTGACCGAGATTAAGGATGTGCTGTCCAAGTTCAAGCTGTCCTTGGGGATGAAAGTTGAAAATTGGCCGCCACCGAACCTGAATCTGGAGCAAGCCGAAGAGCGATCTGCCGCCCGGCGTGCGGAGATGGCTGCTGATGCAGCGGGCGCAGACCAATCTTCCCAGCCGGATTCGCCCGCCGCAACGGCAAGTGGCGAAGCGGAAATCGAGGTGGAATAGTCCTCGTTCTGGTGGGTTTGCCCAAGCCGTTCGTATTCAAATTTTTTTGTTTTTCAAGGAACTGTCGTCATGCGCCATCGTAAAGCCGGTCGCAAGTTAAACCGCACCAGCAGTCACCGCAAAGCCATGCTGCGTAACATGGCCGCTTCGCTGTTCACCCATGAATTGATCCAGACAACGCTGCCCAAAGCTAAAGAATTGCGGCAGCTTGCCGAACCGTTGATCACCTTGTCCAAACAGGACAGTGTGGCCCATCGGCGGCTAGCGTTTGACCGGTTGCGTGATCGGAACGTGGTGACCAAGCTGTTTAACCAGTTGGGGCCGCGTTACCAGTTGCGGCCGGGTGGTTACCTGCGGATTCTGAAATGCGGGTTCCGAGCCGGCGACAATGCGCCCATGGCCTATGTCGAACTGGTGGATCGCCCGGAAGCGGCAGCAGTAGCCGAGTAAAACCGCGTGGATTGCGAACAAAACCGGGCCTGTCCCGGTTTTTTGCGTCTGTCAGGGACAAATTTCAAGTAATCAGCTCAAGCCAGGGCGCGAGTGGTGGCTTGCAGCAAGTCCCACAAGTCGAAAATTCGTGCAGCATAAGCGTCATGCAGACGGTAACCATCGCCTCGGCCGGTTAATTCCTGTTCCAGCGCATCCAGCAGTTTCAGTAACTTGCGTTGATGCAGGCCGACAGCTTGCTGGATTGGATCGGTGATGATGCCCGTCAGGGCGCTTAGAATGCCCAGCGCCATAACCAGACCGCCGGTGGTTGCAACCAGCAGTCCGGTCGAGGCGACGGCGGGAAACACCCCGTAATACAACGATCCAACCGTTGACCCGAGCACACAGTTAGCGATCGCCAGTTGATTGGCGAGGGCGGTTGCCGCTGCGCCGCCGATAGCCGTCGCTCCGGGGGTCACTTGTTTAAATGCAGCAACGCCAGCTGCCAAGCTGAGTAGGGAACCGGATAGATCTGCCGCTGCAGTACGACTGCTGGCGTAGGTGACCAAATATTCTTTGAGTCGTTGCTGGAAGTTCTGCTGGTGCGAGATCTGATCGAGCCGCTGTAGTTCCGAGATCAATAATCGGTGGATGAGTGGATGCGCCAGAATCTGCTCCAGCAGAGCGTCTTTGGTGCAGCAACGGCCGTCTTGGGTAAAGGGCAGCTCCAATAACTCACGGTAAATCAGCCATTCGATTTCCCGCTCAACATCCGTCTTGAACCCGTGGGGCAGTCGGCTGAGTTGCCGGGTTAGCATGCTGAATCCTAGCTTGTGGCTTAGGGTTGCGCCACTGTGCGCCAGCAGTTGCGGTATTGCCCACAGCACGTTAGCCGGAGTGCGTAGTAAGTCCTTGCCGAGGGCGCACCGGTTGATCCGCCAGGCGCCTTTGATCGAGAAATGCCGCCGGGTGAACGGCGCGACCAAGGTGCGGCGTTCAACCAGGTACTGGCGCGTTGCGGCGCTGACCGCAGCGTGAATCCCGGCATCCGATTCCATTTCTGATGTGCCTCGACTAGCCAGAGATAGCTTCGCGGAGCTGCCGACTCAGGCCTTGAATCACCAAGAGGTTGTAGCGGGCTTCAGTTAACTGCTGATAAGGACCAAAGCATTCGCCGAAGACCTTGAACCACCAGCCGCCATTTTCAAACCAGACAAACGGATGATGAAATTTATAGCGGGTGCGCATGGGATTCCAACCTCTCTTTCTATGGTGTAACCGGGGACGCTTGCCGGCCAATGCGTCCGGCGCAATCGCGTTTTTTGACATGCTGGTTATCGTGGGGATGCCAAACTGGCTTTGATGCCTGCGGCAAAAGGCTAGACATCAAGCAACGGCAACCTTAACTTTAGTTGATGGACAGCGGTTTTTTCGACGATCAGCGACAACACGCCAGCTACGGTAAGGACACCATAGCTGACTTTTTGTTGCAATGCAGAATAGGTCGTTGGTGGCGCTGAATGGGTGATTCAGATGATCTGCAACAGCAGTTTGCCGATGTGGCGGTTTGATTCCATCAGTTCATGGGCGGCGGCAACTTCGGCAAGGGGGAAGATGCGGTCGATAATTGGACGGATCGCGCCGCTAGCGAGTAACGGCCAGACGATTTTTTGCAGGGCGGCAGCGATGGGCGCTTTGTGTTCGACCGGACGGGCACGCAGAGTTGATCCGGTAATGGTCAGTCGTTTCATCATCACTGGAGCCAGATTCAGCTCCATTTTTGCGCCGCGCAGGAAGGCGATGAACACCAGTCGGCCTTCGACCGCCAAGGCGCTTAGGTTGCGTTGGACATAGTCGCCGCCAACCATGTCCAGAATGACATCCACACCCTGATGACCAGTAACTGTCTTGATCACCTGGACAAAATCTTCCTTGCGGTAGTTGATGACGCGCTCTGCGCCTAAGTCGAGACAAGGCTGCTCCTTGCTCTCGTCGCCGACGGTGACAAACACCCGGGAACCCAGCGCCCGGGCCAGCTGAATCGCGGTAACGCCAATTCCGGACGCACCACCGTGAACCAACAGGCTTTCGCCAGGTTGCAATCGCGCCCGGTCAAATACATTACTCCAGACCGTGAAGAAGGTTTCTGGCAATGCAGCGGCTTGCTGCAGGGTCAGCCCGGTGGGAACCGGCAGACATTGTGGAGCAGGCGCGGCGCAGTATTCAGCATAGCCACCACCGGTTAGCAGGGCGCAAACTTCATCGCCGGTTTTCCAGGTCTCTACGCCTTGGCCCAACGCGACTACCGTACCGGCTACTTCCAGCCCTGGAATATCGGACGCGCCGGGCGGCGGCGGATAACCACCTTGACGTTGCAGGCAATCGGGGCGATTGACGCCGGCGACGGCAACTTTGATCAGTACTTCGCCGGGTGCGGGCGACGGAAGCGGACGGCGGGCGGCAACCAGTTTTTCCGGGCCACCGGGTTCGGTGATTTCAATAACCGTCATGGCGTCAGGCAGATTCGGGTGCATGGCTCAGTCTCGCTTTAATTTCAGGAACACTTGGAGTCGCCGCAATTCAGGCAGGTCAGGCAACCGTCCATGCCAATGACGGCTTTGGTCTGGCATTTGCTACACAGCGTGGCTTCCGGCGGAAAAGTGTTAGCGGCGGCGTCCTCGACTGCTTTCATGCCAAGCTCGTATTTCTTGCGCTGCGCTTCGATCAACTGGCGCTGGTGTTCATCGAGTCCATCTTCCTTAAACAGGCCGATAGAGCGCATGTGCGATTCGATCACGTCACCGATTTCCGCAACCAGCGACGGCATATATTTGCCGCCCTTTTTAAAGTAGCCGCCCTTGGGATCGAACACCGAGCGCATTTCCTCGACCAGAAAGGTCACATCGCCGCCCTTGCGGAAGACCGCTGAGATAATCCGGGTCAGGGCAACAATCCATTGAAAATGCTCCATTGCCTTGGAATTGATGAAAATCTCGAAAGGGCGGCGGATTTCGTGTTCAGTGCCGGGATTGAGGACCACATCGTTAATGGTGATATAGAGCGCATGGTCCGATAACGGAGTTTTCACTTTGTAAGTCGCACCGGGCAATACATCAGGTCGTTCCAGGCTTTCATGCATTTGCTGCACAGCCGGAGCGAGATTTTCAGCCACAGGCGAAGCGCTGTCCGGCTTCACAACGCTGTAGCGAATGATTTTCTTATCAATGCGGGTAGCCATGTCCTACCTCCGGGGCTGGGCGATGCGGCGGAGAATCACCACTTGCCATAATAGCCTTCTTTCAGGGCGTCAAATAAATTGGCGGCGGTATGGGTTTCGCCGTCGTACTCGATCTCCTCGTTGCCCTGCGCCTCAATCTCCGATCCATCCTCCAGCACAAACCGGTAGCGGGTGTTGGCTAGGTCCTGTTCTTTAACCAGTACGCCTTGAAATGCCTCAGGGTTAAAGCGGAACGTGGTGCAGCCCTTGAGACCTTGCTCATAGGCGTAGAAATAAATGCTCTTAAAGTCTTCGTAGGGAAAATCAGGCGGGACATTGGCAGTTTTGGAAATACTGGAGTCAATCCATTTTTGTGCTGCCGCCTGGATATCAACATGCTGATGGGGCGTCACTTCGTCGGCTGTAATGAATACTTCTGGCAGGCGCTCTTCAGCCGATTCGGCATTGGGCAGAGCCTGTGGATTGATCAGGTGCCGATAGGCCAGTAACTCAAAGGAAAACACATCGACCTTTTCCTTGGATTTCTTGCCGGGGCGGATGATGTTGCGGCAGTAGTGATGAGCGAAACTAGGCTCAATGCCATTGCTGGCGTTGTTGGCAATGGACAAGGCGATGGTGCCGGTTGGGGCAATGGAGGTGTGATGGGTGAAGCGAGCGCCAACTTCCGCGAGTTTTGCCACCAAATCCGCATCAAGTTCGGCGATCCGTTGCATATAGCGGCTGTAGCGGGCGTGTAAAACCTTACCCTTGACCCGATCGCCTTCCTGGATCCCATCGCGAGCCAGTTCCGGGCGCTGGCGCAGCATTGCGGCAGTGATGGTGAAGTCCTGTTCCAGAACGGGAGCGGGGCCTTTCTCTTGCGCCAGTTCCAAGGCAGTGCGCCAACCGGTCAACGCCATCTCGCGGGTGATTTTTTCGGTGAATCCTAGCGATTCCGGCGATCCATACTTCATGCCGAGCAGGGTCAGCGTGGAACCCAGCCCCAGATAGCCCATGCCATGCCGGCGTTTGCTAAGGATTTCCCTGCGCTGTAGTTCTAGCGGCAGGCCATTGATTTCTACTACGTTATCCAACATCCGGGTAAAAATGGCGACCACCTTCCGATAGGTTTCCCAATCGAAACTGGCTTGGGCGGTAAATGGGTTCTGGACAAACGGGGTGAGATTGATTGATCCGAGCAGACACGAACCATAGGGCGGAAGCATCTGTTCACCACACGGATTGCTGGCCCGGATGGTTTCGCAGAACCAGTTATTATTCATCGCATTGACTTCATCAATCAGGATAAAGCCCGGTTCCGCGTAATCGTAGGTGGAGGTCATGATGGCGTCCCATAACCGGCGGGCGCGGATTTTCCGGTAAATTTTGCAGGCAACCTGCCCAATCCCGTTGAGAGTCAGGCCGGTAGTGATCGGCCATTCGCGCCAGACAATCCGTTCCGGATCGCTCAGATCGATCTGATCTTGCTCAACTTCCTTGGCCAATAATGGAAACGCCAGCAGCCAGTCAGTGTCCTGCCGGACTGCTTCCATGAATTCGCGGGTGATCAGCAAGGACAGGTTGAACTGCCGCAGCCTGCCTGCCTCGCGCTTGGCGCGGATAAACTCCATGACATCCGGGTGACCGATGTCGAAGGTTCCCATTTGGGCGCCTCGCCGCCCGCCGGCTGATGACACGGTGAAACACATCTTGTCGTAAATATCCATGAACGACAGCGGCCCGGAGGTATAGGCGCCCGCACCGGAAACGTAAGCGCCGCGTGGGCGGAGGGTGGAAAATTCGTAGCCGATGCCGCAACCGGCTTTGAGTGTTAATCCGGCTTCGTGCACTTTGCCAAGGATAGCGTCCATCGAATCCTGAATCGCGCCTGACACCGTACAATTAATGGTTGAAGTGGCTGGCTTATGGTCCCAGGCGCCAGCGTTGGAAACAATGCGCCCTGCCGGAATTGCACCATGCCGCAGTGCCCACAGAAATTTTTCGTACCAGCATTCCCGCAATTCCGGCGTGGCTTCTACTTCGGCCACCGCCCGCGCCACTCGCTGACAGGTTCCGTCAATCGTCTCATCAATCGGACGCCCATCTTTCGCTTTGAGCCGGTATTTCTGATCCCAGATATCCCAGGAGGCCAGTTGCATTGGCACGTCGGCGGCAGTGATCGGACGGTCGGCGGGTTGCAGGTGCGCGGTCTTCATAAGCCGGGCGATCTCCGGGAGAGCATGGTTGGGACAATGCGGGGTTTGAAGCGGGAGCGAATCAGAGAGGGTAGGACAGCCCGCCGGGCGGCGGATTCTAGCAGAAGCAGCGCTAGTAAGGCTATGGCGCGGAATTAAGAAAATATTATAAGTAACTTATTGAAA
>Ga0272412_1000444_pt1 | contig 12336 bp, 10 predicted proteins | sample WWTPWeurt_MetaT_FD_193540 | JGI IMG/M metagenome (GOLD analysis project Ga0272412, IMG submission 193540) | Metatranscriptome of activated sludge microbial communities from WWTP in Nijmegen, Gelderland, Netherland - WWTP Weurt (Metagenome... | ecosystem: Engineered > WWTP > Aerobic digester >...
GTCATCGCTGCCACCAACCGCGATCTGGAAACGGCGGTGGATGCTGGGACATTTCGCGAGGATTTGTACTACCGACTCAACGTGATGCCGATTTTCATGCCGGCCCTGCGTGAACGCCCCGAGGACATCCCCGATCTAGCACGGTTCCTGGTGGATAAAATCGCCAAACAGCAAGGCCGGATGCTGGCCATCACCGACAGTGCCATCCGCTCGCTGATGCGGCATTACTGGCCCGGTAACGTGCGTGAACTGGAAAACTGTCTAGAGCGCAGTGCGATCATGAGTGCCAACGGGGTGATCGCGCAGGACGTGATCGAATTGGGTGGTCTGAATCCGCGTGGCACTAATCCGGTATTTTCACCCGCCCCGAGCAAGCTCGATCTGGACGATCCTGACCTGGACGAACGGGAGCGGGTCATCGCGGCTTTGGAGCAGGCCGGCTGGGTACAGGCCAAGGCCGCCCGCTTGCTGGGCATGACCCCGCGCCAGATCGCTTATCGGATCCAAATTCTCGATATCAAGATGCGGCGGTTGTGAGTTGGCGACCGCAGCCAGCCCGGATAGAGATTCGGAATCGATGCGAATCTCTATCCGGCGGACTGACCACGGGTGGTTCTCAACGGCGGCGCCACAGGCTCGCGTGAGTGACGATGTACTGATATTTGCGGGCATGTTCGCGAATGACCAGCGGCAGGTTAGCTTCGCGCAACAGTTCGAAACCCTCCGCAGTTAACGATTCGCTGAGCGCCACTGCGCTGGTGAGGGGTTTTCCATCCCGTTCGTGGCCACCCAGCCAAGCCCCCGGTGGGGTGAACTGTTCCAGCCAACTGTATGGCGAGAAAATCGCCAACAACCCGCCTCGCTTCACTAAGCCACGCGGACCACCCAGTCGCCCCAGCAGCGCCTTGGGGCTGGGCAACCGGCACAACAGATTGGCCAGTAACACGGCGTCGAAATCCGCCAGTTCGGCGGGCAACGCGCAGGCGTCGGCTTGTCGAAAGCTGACCCGGCTCCGGTCGATGGTTGAATCGATCATCGCGTTCAATGCGACGCCCAACGTGCCTTCGTCCTTGCGGAAATAGCGCAATTCGCCTTGGCGGCGCAGAGTATCGGCAGCGTCGATAAACGCGCGGCTGAGATCGACGCCCAACACTTCTCGATAGCCACGCGCCAGTTCGAAACTCGACCGACCGACCGCGCAGCCTACATCCAGCGCCCGGTCGTTCGGAACTTGGTATTCGCGGGTGGCGTCGAGTAACCATCTGGCGCAGCGCACCGGAAATTCGACTGCGTCACATGGGCCGAAATCGTAGGGCATCTGATCCGCAGCCGCGCCGTAGTGCAGCAGCAGATACTCGTTCAGGATTTGCGGATCTTCGTACACCTGGTGTGCCGAGCCAGCCTGATCCAACCTCACGGTGCCGCCGTTGCCATCGCCGCGTACCAGCCGAAATCCGGCATGCTGGAAAAAATGCGGGCGGAAGTGAAAGCGCGACCAAATGCTCGCTTCATCGCCGGTGGATACCCAGGAGCCGCCCAGAATCATCTGGTGCTGGCCGTCATAGCAAGGCGCGCTGAAGTCGTCGTAATAGGGATGGACCTCGGCGCCGGGCAGGGGGTTGAAATGGTCTTCCAACCACTGCCAAACGTTACCGAACACGTCGTGAAAACCGGCTTCGGTAGGCTGGCCAGCATCGACTGGCCTGGAAGAACCGCAAGCGAGGTTGAGATTCCAGCCGCATTCCTGCAACAGGGTTTCGCCATCGAATCGCATCACTGGGTCACTTTCGACTCCGGTGAACATCGCCGCGCGTTGTCGGGCGTCACGCAGCGCTTGATGTTCCGCTTCGCTGGGCAGTCGACAGACAGCGCCTTCTTGTTTCGTGCGCCACGCGCAATACGCTTTGGCCTCGTGATAGTTGACCTCCACTGGCCAATCCCAAGGCATGTCGATGACTTCGAACAGCGTCCGTAACTGGTAGCGATGTAGTCCAGCCGGACCGTCCGGCACCCAAAAGGTTGGCCATTTGACATTGCGGAAGGAGCGCCACGCCCAGCCGGTTTCCGACCAGTAGCGTTGTTCATGATAGCCGCCGGCAGTCACGAAAGCATGAAACTCGCCGTTGCTGATCAGATAGCGGTTGGCTTGGAACGACGGGATGGCGGTCTCGCGCCGGCCGTATTCGTTATCCCAGCCGTAGGAAGGCCAATCGAATGGTTTACCGAGCACCACCGACTGGCCCGGCACGCCGATCAGGTCATTCGCTGGACAATCCCATCCAATGCGGGGTGGAAAGCTTCCGGCCGCCCGTTCGGCGGTTAGATGCAACTCCGGCCATTCGACGGGGCGTTGCACGAGGGCCAGTGGCAATTCGTGAATCAGCACCGAGGAAGTTTCCAGGTGAATCCGCTCGTGCTCGAAGCCCATGAACAAAGCCCATAGCGGATGTCGCTGGGTGATGGGTGCGTGCCCGGATTCCAAATCGGGATGGGTTTCGATCACTTGGCCGACCGTTCGATAGACCTGCTGGCGATAGGCGTGGACTTCCTGAATGCTGGGCCAGAGCATTTCGTTCTTGGACATATCGTCCCAACGCATTTCGTCCACGCCGGTTTCGAACAACTGCTCGAAATAGGGGTTCAACGGCTTTTCGATCAAGCCGGCCACTCGCAGCTTGTTGATGTACAAGGCTGGCGGATGGCCGTAGTAGAAGATCATTGGGTGACGCAGGTGGTGATAGGGGGGCCGAAAAAAAGCTTCCTCGCCCTTGAGTCCCGAAAACAGTACCTCGGTTAGCGTCCAGGTATTGTCGAAATAATCCGCGACCTGTCGGCGGGTGCAGGTCGCCAGATTCGGCAGCGGTAGCGAGGTCAATGTGCTGCCGTCCAGCCGCAAACCGGGACAGTTGCGCGGCAATTGTCCTGTCCACCACCATGGAGGGCGGGGTCCAATTAATTCACCGTCAAGTTGGTAGCGCAAGTTTTTGCGCCAGGGTTCGGCCATATCATCCAGGGTCGCGGTTTCAAGCAGTGAGGTCATGATTCCTCCGGTTTGATCCAGCGAAGGTGGCGACAAGCCACCCGCTCCAGTTTTATCGGACAATCCCTAGTAAGTCGTAGCACGCTGGCTGGATTCGACTAGAGTCGGTCCCAACGTCGCTGCCGTCGTCCCCAGGAAAGGCGCGGAATGATCAGGCCACACAGCAAGCCGCCGAAAGTGGCTCCCGCACCGGCGATAAACCAGTCGCGATGAGACTGGTCACGGAGGGTGGCGTTTTCCAGCTCCAATTGATGTTGCCGTTCGCGCGATGTTTCGACCTCTTGCTGTAACTGGTGATTTTCTTCGTCAATCGCTAGCGTTTGTGCCGCGGTTTGGCGAACCGCAGCCAGTTCTTCACTACAGCGGGCCGAGGCGTCGCGAGTGGTGGTCAGCGTCTCCGTTTGGCTTCGCAAAGTCTGATTTTCGTTATCCAAGGCGGTGATACGCGCTTCAAGCTGCCCTACTCGATTGCGGGCGCTAGGCTGATTCATCAGGTATTCGCTCATGATCCAACCGGATGTCCCTTCCGGCGTTTTGACCTTGGTATAACCCTTGGTATTGGGTTCTAAAATTTCCAGTGCCGTTCCGCTACCGACCATGCGCACGATTTTATATCCGGGAGCCGGGCCGCTTTGGACTGGAACGGTGCAAGCATCCGTTGCGTAGCCACGTTCGGCTTGGGCTGGCACGACTCCAGCAGCGAGCACCCACAGAACGCCCCCTACAAGCCGCCGCCTCACGCGGATTCCCAGATATCAGGTGATCGCTTGATCGGGACACACATGGCTCGTGCTAGGGCGCTGGCGAGCGCGCGTTCGATCACGAGCTTGCGGAAAACATCGGCCAAGACACTCATCCAACCTCCCAGGAGTTCATGCAAATATTTTTCAATCAGTTAGGCACCTCGCTCAATCCTGCAATTCGAACGAGACTCGATATTCACCGATAGATCGAGATCGGTTTGAATACCCTATTTTAATCAACAAAAATTATGCATCGTCATACCCACGCCGCAAGCACCGTATAAATTTCTGGATTCTCGCCCACACGGCGAAGCACAGTTTTCGGATCATCGCTTGGTATCGGACGGACCGACAGGCGGCCGATAGGGTGCTACTAAATTCTCAACGACAGATCCGGACAGAAAAACTACTTGACTCGGGTGGAATGCAATCAGCTTCTTTTTTGCTCCCGTTCAAACGGTTATGAGTTCACGCAGTCAATGGCTCCCAGATGCGATTGCTCTGCCCCGACGGATTTGTGGCTCTTGCCTTCGAGTGGTAATGGTTCCATCATCGCCGTCATCATTGGCACGCTTCCCGGATGATGATGGCCCCGATTTTACCCGTGTCGGGATCGAGCCGAATGCCTACCGTCCTTTGCAACTTCTGCTCGCCGCTCCGTGTCGGATATTCGCCTCTGCCTCTGAAACCCTACGAGAATAAACTGAATGAGTGAATTGGAAAAACTCTGAAAATTTCTCGCTGAATCCCTTTTCCTCACGGAAAGGGGAATTTTTGAACAGGCTCTAAAATACCATTGAAGGAGCGCCACATGCCGCAACCGGCAGAGGAGTTTAAGCGTTGGATCGCGTGAAGGCCATGAATCATCAGCGCTTGCATCTCTTGTATTTCGTTACTGAGGATTGGTTTTTTTGCTCGCATTTTATCGAACGGGCCGTGGCGGCACGGCGGGCGGGATACGAGGTTTCCGTTTTGACCCGAGTTCGCGAACACGGGGATCGTATCCGTGCCGAGGGTCTATCGCTCATCCCGATCGAGATTCAACGCAAGGGACTGAATCCTTTTCGGGAACTCTCGACGATCCTGCAGCTTATTCTGATCTATCGCCGCGAACGGCCCCATCTGGTTCATCATTTTGCGCTCAAGCCGATTATTTACGGCACCCTCGCGTCGTGGCTCGCTTCGATCGAGCATTGCGTCAATGCCCCGGTAGGCATGGGATTTGTCTTCTCCTCGTCTTCCCGACTCGCCCGTTTGATACGCCCGATGGTTCGTTTGACCTTGCGCGCTCTGCTGAATCCGTCCGGCAGCCGCGTGGTGTTCGAGAACGCCGACGACCTTGCCGAAGCGGTCGCTAGTGGTTTGGTGCGCTCCCAGGCTGCGGTCCTCATCCGTGGCGCAGGTGTTGATATCGTTCGTTTTCGGCCATATCCCGAGCCGGATGGGGTACCCAAAGTGGTGTTAGTGGCGCGGATGCTTTGGGAAAAGGGGGTTGGCGAGTTCGTGGAAGCTGCCCGGCGGTTGCGAGCCCGCAAGGTCGCCGCCCGCTTTCTGCTCGTTGGGGCGCCCGATGCAGAAAGCCCAGCCGCGATTCCCGTCTCGCAGCTACAAGCCTGGGCCCGGGAAAACGTCGTGGAATGGTGGGGTCAACGCTCCGATGTCGCGGAGATCTTGGCCGACAGCCATATCGTTTGTCTTCCTTCGTATTACCGAGAAGGGCTCCCCAAGGCATTGCTTGAAGCATTGGCAGCTGGGCGACCCATTGTAGCGACGGATGCGCCAGGCTGTCGCGAGGCGGTCCGCCACGGCGACAACGGCTTTCTGGTTCCCAACCGGGATCCGGAAGCTTTGGCCGAGGCGCTCGCCAGGCTGATCCAAGACCCTCTGTTGCGCCAACGCATGGGAGCGTGCGGGCGGCGACGTGCTGAAACAGAATTCGCGTCCTCGTTGGTGTGCGAGGCGACCTTGGCGCTGTATCGCGAACTGTTGGCTGGAAAGAAACATGCTAATCTATCCGCCGCTGCCGATGGGGACATGTTTGTTGATCGAAGTCGGCCCCACGAGTGATCCAGGTCCGGTCCGTCCGCTTTCCCCATGACACTCCCGATTCAAACTAAAACCACGTATATCTCATGATTGAAACTATCGTGAACGCCGGTGCCGTGACACGATCGCCGGTCCGGCGTACCGTCTGGGAGTGGGACGGCAACTATACCCGGTCGGCGATTGATGATGTGCGCTTGGGCATTGGCTATTGGCCGCTCTGGGTTCGCCTAGGCTGGCAGGACGTGATGCTCCGCTATCGGCGTTCCATGATTGGACCTTTCTGGTTGACCATCAGCATGGGCATCATGGTGCTGTCGATGGGCTTGGTCTATGGTGAACTTTTCGGTATGGAAGTCAGCCGCTATCTGCCGTTCTTGACTATCGGCTTTCTGGTTTGGGGTCTGATCACGGCGGTGCTGAACGAAGGATGCCAGACCTTCATCGAAAGCGAGGGGATCATCCGGCAAATCGATCTGCCGCTGTCCATGTTTCCGTTACGAGTCATCTGGCGCAATTTGATCATCTTCCTTCATAACGCCGTTATTTACGTGGTGGTCGTGGTGGTGTTCGATGTTACCCTCAACGGGTCGTTGCTGCTGGTGATCCCCGGTCTACTCCTGCTGTTGGCTAACGCACTTTGGTCTGCTACTTTGCTCGGCATTCTTTCGGCGCGGTTTCGCGATTTGCCGCAGATCATTGCTAGCATCCTGCAAGTGGCCTTTTTTATTACCCCTATCATCTGGATGCCGGAAGCAGCCCACAAGCGTCCCCTCTTGATCGAGGCCAACCCCTTCTATCATTTCATCGAATTGCTGCGTGCTCCGATGCTGGGCCACGCACCGACACTGGCGAACTGGAGCGTTGCGATTGCGATCACGTTACTTGGTTGGGGAGGAACCTTTCTGTTCTACCGGCGATTCCATGGCCGTATCGCTTACTGGGTCTAAGCCGTGACTACCGCAACGATCCTGCTCGAAAACGTATGGGTGGAGTACGCTATCTATGGCCTCGCCAATCGTTCGCTAAAGAAAACTCTTGTCGATGTGGCGTCGCGTGGCCGTCTGGCGCGTGAGGTTCAGCAAGAACTATCTCGCGTCGTCGCTCTCAAGGGGATCAGCTTGCGAGTGAACGATGGGGATCGCCTCGGTGTAGTGGGCGCCAACGGCGCCGGCAAGACCACCTTGTTACGAGTCATGGCGGGTGCCTTGAAACCGGCGCGCGGACGAATTCGACGGGTTGGTTTCACTTCTTCGCTGTTTGACGTGTCGCTGGGCATGAATTCGGAGGCCAACGGCTGGGACAACATCATCCTGCGCGGCCTGTATCTGGGCTTGACCCTACCTGAAATCCGTGCCTTGGCCGACGAGATCGCCGAGTTTAGCGGTCTCACCGAGGAACAACTGGCATGCCCGGTGCGCACCTATTCCAGTGGGATGCAGGTCCGGCTCGCTTTCTCCATTTCTACGGCTGTCCGTCCCGATATCTTGCTGCTGGACGAATGGATCAGTGCCGGTGATGCCGCGTTCGTGGAGAAAGCCAAGCAGCGCATGAACGATCTGGTCGATCAATCCCGTATTTTGATCTTCGCGACCCATTACGACTGGCTGCTAACGGGCACCTGCAATCGTGCCATTTGCCTTGAGGATGGCCAGATCGTCGCGGACGGGCCGGTGGCCGATACCCTGGCTTTCTACCATGGCAATCAGCCGGCTGCTGCCTAAAACGTCGATCCAGCCCCGAAGGAAAACAGGTAACCCGTGGCATCACCAACGGTTTCAGTGTTGCTACCGGTACGAAACGGCGAACGCTTTCTGGCCCAGGCATTGGATAGCGTGATCGCCCAACAAGGGATCGACTTCGAGATCATCGCCATCGACGATGGCAGCAACGATGCAACCCCGTCGGTGCTTGCGAAATACACCGCCCTGCACAGTGGCTTGCTTGTCGTCACTGGCGAGGGCCGGGGTCTCTCGCATGCTTTGAATCTCGGTCTGGCGCTTGCCGGCGGGCGCTACATCGCCCGTATGGACGCCGACGATATCGCGCTTCCCGGTCGATTGGCCGCCCAGTGCGCCTATCTGGATCGACATCCGGAAATCGGAGTGCTCGGTACTCAGGCGTGGCGAATCGATGTCGATGGCGTGCGCCAAGGTCGCATCAGGGTTCCGATCGGTCAGCGCCGCGTACGGGCCGGATTGATGATCAGCTCGGTGTTGATCCATCCGACCGTGATGATGCGCCGCGAACCTCTGTTGGCGGTCGGCGGTTATCGGCCGCTGTTCGACGGCGCGGAGGACTACGATCTCTGGCTGCGCCTGTCTGCCATCACCGAGCTGGACAATCTGGCGCAACCATGGCTGTTATGTCGGCGGCATGACAACCAAGTATCGACTCGCTTCGCGCTGCGGCAGGCGCGGCGGAGCGCCCTCGCCCTGATTTCGGATCAATTACGCCAAGCAGGCGAAACCGATCCCTTTGCCTCACGTCAAAACCTCGGCGGCTGGCGACCAATCCTAGAAGGGTCCGATTCAGCGATGATCGCCCGAGTGCGAGCACTGACTGCTGCTGCCCTGGTGGATAACGGCGGCAGCCTGCGGCCCCGTGGCTCTGCTTACTTCCGGGCGATCTGCAAGGCTGCGAATCGGCCACATAATCACCCGCTTACCCGGCGGATCGCCTTGGCTTGCGTGCGCCATCAACTGCGGCTATTGCGCGTCCGACGGTGGCGCGAAGCATTGGCTTGCTTATTCCAGCATTGGGCACACTTTCATCTCCAGCTCCTGCAAGCATATTTCGCTCATGCCCGTGTCCTATGGCGTTCGTGAACCGTATCCAAGCGTGATGCCGGCCACCGAACCGAACTTTCAGTTTTAGCGTTACTTGAGGGTATTCCGATGGGTGTTGGTTATCAGGGTTTACAGTTCTCGCTTTTCGCCAAGTGCAAGGGTATCCATTTCGGCCGTACAGTGATGCTTGGGCGGCAAAATCACTATCTCAACGCTCCTGCCCTGGACAGTATGTTCACCCGTTTTGGCCTGCCTGTGACGGATACTGAAGCCCGTGCCATTCTTCAGGATGATTACGCGGAAAACCTCTTCAGACACTTGGGTGCCACCCAAGTGGACAGCCTTGATGCCTCCGATTACAACGGGGCTAGCATCATCCACGATTTGAGTGATCCGATCCCTACCAGTTTGCACCGTCAATACGATTGCGTGGTCGATTTTGGTTCCCTGGAACATGTGTTTAACTTTCCGAGCGCTTTGAAAAATGCAACCGACCTTCTTGAAGAAGGTGGCTATTTCATGAGTATTACCACAGCCAACAACTTCATGGGACATGGTTTCTATCAATTTTCTCCGGAGCTGTTCTTCAATTATCTTTCCAAGAACGGTTTTTCCGATGTTGAAGTCTACATGATCCTTTATCGGGATTTACCCTATTTCTTTCGGGTCAGTGAACCGGAGAAAATTGGAGATAGGGTGGAATTGGTCAATAACGAACCGGTACAGATGGGCATCTTGGCACGCAAGATCGAACACCGATCACAGGCTGTATTTCCAATCCAATCGGATTATTGCAACAGCTTTTGGCAACAGAAGGATGTCAGTAGAAAAAATCTGCTGCCTCCATTGGATCCACGCATTACTGCAATCATCGGTAACTTAAAGGACAAGGTGAATGCTTTACTCTCTTGGCCGGAAATGCTTTCTCCCCATTTAGTTAACGGCTTCGAGAACAATATCCATTATCAGCTCGTCGATCCCGCAGTGGAAGTCGGCATCGCCTCCGACAAGGCGCCGACCTCCTTGGTATCGCGCATTCAGAATGCCATCGGTTTCAGTGATGCTAAAGCGAGCGCCGATATTGACCAAGTCGGGGGCGAGGCCGAACAAGCGACTGCCTTGACGCCCATCGATTACGTGCAGCACCGTGGCGTCATCATACCGATTATTCCAGAGGTGTTTTCCCCACAAATCATAGAGGCGTTGCGGGGCGGTACCTACGAAGCCAGCGAAGCCAGCGAAGCCGATAGCTTGATTCAACCTAACGAGGTCATTCTCGAAATTGGCGCGGGCTGTGGGTTCATCTCTACTTATTGTGCCAGGAATCCCCACACTAAGGCGGTCTACTCCGTCGAAGCGAATCCCGCGCTCATCGAGGTCATCAAGCTCACTCATCGACTGAATCAGGTACAAGTGACTCTCTATCATGAAGTCCTGGCGAAAGAAGCCGGTGAGATCGACTTCTACGTCCACAAGGATTTCTGGGCATCGGGTACGCATAGCTTTCTCGGCAAGCCGGTCAAGGTGAAAACGACTCCCTTCCAGCAGCGATTGGCCGAGATCCGTCCCACCATGCTCATTATCGATATCGAGGGTGGCGAAGATGGCCTGTTTGACGATGTCGACCTGACGGGAGTCAGGAAAATCATGCTTGAAATCCACCAGCCCACTATCGGTCGCCGGGGAGTGAAACGACTATTCGATCAACTTTCGGCGCAAAACTTTCACTACGACATGTGGCACAGCTGCCACAGTATTGTCACTTTTTCCCATGTCGACCGCGTTTGAGCCTGGCATCGATGAATCCGAATCAAAGACCCCGCTTGGCGGTCTTGCTCAATGACATGAATTCTTCGGGCGGTATCCAACGGGTCGCCGTCAACCTGGTGCGGGATCTTGGAGAGCGCTACGACACCCGGTTGCTGTCCGTCGAGCCATTGCGCAAGCCGGTGTTTCATGACCCCGATCTCCATCTTGCAAGCCTTGGTTTCGTACGGCGGGGGAGTACCCGGCTGCGCTATTTGGCACAGCTGTCCGTCATCGCGCTACGGCTACGACGCTATGTGATCGAACATCGGATCGATATCGTGCTGGCGATCTGGTATGACTTTGCCTGTATTGCAGCGCTGGCGCTGCCCCGCTCCGTCATTCGAATCGGGTGTGAGCATATCGCCTTCGAAGAGGCGCCGCGTTTCTGGCGCAGCATGCGCCGACTCAGTTACCCCTGGCTCGACGCCGTGGTGGGGCTCACCGAGGCCGACCTCCCAAACTTGTCGCGCTTGTCGGACCGCGCCTTGGTAATCCCCAACGCGATCAGGGTGCCTTCGCGGGTGGCGGATGATCGGCGAGAGAAGATCCTGCTTTCCGTTGGCCATCTCATCTCCCGAAAAGGGCTGGACCGCTTGCTGTGGGCATTGCAGAAACCGCTACATGATCATCCCGATTGGCAGCTTGCCATCGTCGGCGGTGGGGAGAAAGGGCATACAGACTGGGGCTACCTGGACTATCTGGCAACCCTGCTCAAACTGTTAAAGCTTGAAGGGCGAGTGGTTTTGTATCCCGCCACCCAGCGTATCGAGGAGTGGTATCAGCGAGCCTCCATCTACGTGATGGGCTCGCGCCAAGAGGGGTTGCCCATGGTGTTGATCGAAGCCAAGTCTTTCGGGCTGCCCATCGTCAGCTTCGACTGTCCTACCGGTCCTCGGGAAATCGTGCGCCACGAAGTGGATGGTTTCCTGATACAGGACGATGACTATGCGTTCGGCGAAGCGGCCAATGCTCTGATGATGGACGCTCAACTTTGGCATCGCATGAGTACGGCCGCCCTGGAGGATGCTCAAGCCCGCTTTTCGGTAGAGGCCGTTTCGCATCGCTGGTTCGACTTAATCGATTCGCTCTATGCCAAACGCCAAGGATCTCCTATTGTGGGAGCAATGCGCGGTTCCTAGAGTTACCGAGCTGCTGGATAAAACTCCGCGCTAAATGTGCGAGTAGACAATCCAAGGTCGCGATAGGTCTATGCCGAAGAAGAAATTTTCACGCTTTTCCCGTCGTGGCTTGCTCAAGTGGGTCGTGGGCTCGATGGCCATTGGCGCCTTGCCTTTCCTCTATCGTCGTTATCGCTCCTCGACATCGTCTCTCGGTCTGCCCACCGTTATTCTCCGCTCGGCGTGGGGCGCGGAACCTCCCGATCCGCAGTTACAAGACGAGTCCAGCTCCGAAAAATTCAACACGGTGGTCGTGCATCATTCCGCCATGGCGCTTTCTGAGGGGCCGCGTGAGATCCAATACGCGCACATGCACCAGCGCGGCTTTCTCGATATCGGCTATCACTTCGTGATCGATAGACAGGGGCTCATCTACGAGGGTCGGAGTCTCGCTGTGCATGGTGCACACGTCAGCGGCCACAACGCTGGCACACTGGGCATCGCACTGATGGGGAATTACGAGGAAATTGCGCCCCTCCCCGAACAGCTAGATCGATTGAAATGGCTGATTCGGGATCTCATGACCCAATATCCCCTCACCCACTTGGCAGGCCACAGTGACTTTCTACCGGGTAAAACGCTCTGCCCTGGTAAGAATTTGGAGCCATTGCTGCCAGTGCTGGCCAGCGAATTGGGCCTGAAATTCGGTACCGGTGGTTACGTCGGTCCGGAACCGGCACCCGCAGCTCCCGCAACTGTCATGCATTAGATCCGCGCTCCAACGTCTTTCAGAC
>Ga0272412_1000447_pt1 | contig 12327 bp, 10 predicted proteins | sample WWTPWeurt_MetaT_FD_193540 | JGI IMG/M metagenome (GOLD analysis project Ga0272412, IMG submission 193540) | Metatranscriptome of activated sludge microbial communities from WWTP in Nijmegen, Gelderland, Netherland - WWTP Weurt (Metagenome... | ecosystem: Engineered > WWTP > Aerobic digester >...
AAAAAAATATAAAAAAAAAATTATTATTAATCTATCAGATTTTTGATGATTCTAAAATTTCCTTATTCTCCTTAACTTTATTTTTTACATTATCTGGTTTGGTTGCTTCACCTTTGTCTCCAGAACTTGCTTTTGCTCCACCTCCTGCACCAACAGCCATAAGACTATTAATTACAGCTCCAAAGCTACCTCCTAAAGCGAAAGCCTGTATTCCTAAGAATATGAACACAAATATTAAGATCAAGATCACAGATAAGTATATAACTCCAAAAATTAAAAGTTCTTTAGATATTCCAAGAGAATCCAAGCTCATAGATCCAGTTTTATTCTATAAATATACTAAAGCTTGGTCAAATTCCTCTTCGTTTAGTTCATTTGCATCTTTAGCATCTTTCTATTTGGTTTTTTTCTTAATATCAGCAAAAATTTCATCTATTCGGTGATCTGTTAGATTCATTTGTAATCTGCAAGCCAAATCACCAAACTCCTTTTTACTTATGGTACCACTTTTATCGCCTTCTTAATCTAAAGCCTTAAACAAGTCTTTATTAGTCGCTGTACCCTCTTTAATCTTTTTCATTATTTAGGCCATTTCATCTTTATTTTACTAATTATCATTCTTTTTAACTAAGCTATCTAAATTTAATCCTCCATCAAATATACCTAATTCTTTGATTTAAATAACAGCACTTTTTAATCCATTAATTTTGGTGTCTTCAAAACTTCCTGTTAATTTTAAAAAAGTGAATATTTCTTCGTATTTTCCTTGTGCGATACTAAAGAAGGCTTCAATATATACCATTGGCAAAACAATTAATGGCTACCTTGGTTATACTTTATCTTTATCATCTTTTTTATCATCCTTCTTTTTTATGGTTAGTTAATCTTATGCTGCTTTTTTATCACCCTCTACGGGCTAACCTGAAACTGCATAGAGCAATTTTTTAATGGAGTTAATAAAATTTTTATCTGTTAAACTTTTAACAGAAACTTCACTTAGCTCAATTAAAGCATCAAGAATACTTATTAAATCCTCTTTTCTAAGGAATTAATCAAGTTTATCAACTTTCAAAATTGTGTTGAACAAAATGTCCATTAAAATTTTAATCATTGCAACTGGATCAAGACTCTTTACTTACTTAGCTAAATCTTTTTCTCTGAAATTGAATCCTGTTGCTAATTAAATAATATCATAAATTGTATTGAGAATTTCTTATTCAACTAATTTCAAATTATCTGGTCCAAACATATCCATTAAAGATCTAAAAACTTATATAATGCTAGTTGTATAATTGCTAGTAAACATCGAAAAAAGTTATTAATTATTCTTTATATTGATATCAGAAGATGCCTTCTGTTTTAATAATAAATTTATAAAGAGAGATAGTAGCTGAATAATAACATCTAAAAATATTTTAAATTCTGGAGGTAAAAACTAATTTAATGTATTACTAATTAAATTCATGATTTTCTAAACTTCCTATTGAATTTTATCTGGATTACCTTTCATATAATTAACTATAATATATCCTTCTGTAAAGAATTATAAAAAGAAATTTGCTATTGGTTCTTTTGTTAATATCTCTTTTACGCATTCGGCAGTAAAAATCTTTCTAATCTAAACTTATAGTTCATAAAATTTGCCAGCAACTTATTTTAGAGCGGCATCATTTGGGTTACCTTACTGGAATACTTACGGAATATTCATGCACCAGTAATGCCAAGTAATCTTTTAAGCTTCTATCTTTTCCATCAACAAATATGCTTCTTCACTAATAAACTTAGTTTAAATTAACAAGTTTTTAGAAAGTTCTATGATTTCATTTTCTTTAGATTTGTCGTCTTTTTTATGTAATTCTGTTATGAGATAAGAAGGCAAAAGATAAATTGATTGAACAATAGCTTATCTATCTTCTTCTTGTAGTTATTAGTTATCTAATAATTATACATATTTACTGAGATTGTGCCAACAATCCATGCTTTATAGAATGGCACTTAGTTCTCTTGAGTTTTTGCATTAAGATAAACCCTTAATTATCAGCTGCAAGTCTCCCTAAACTATACCATAAAGTGATTAAATAAGACCATCTAACTTTTGAGTTAATTCTTTCTTATCTTCACTGGAATTATTAATATTAGTTTCTAGACCACTTACTAATCTAATTGAAGGCAAAAATTCTTTAATTTGAAAGTTGGTTGCATTTTTTATTTTATCAGGTCTTAACGAGGCTAAACCTTAAATAATTTTAAACTAGTTTTATTTACCATCTCCTTATAAAATATTTAATCGTTCTAATAAGAATTAAGCTTGATCTGCTTATTTAAATAAAAACAAGAATTGATCATCTAAAATAGTGGAAAACAAAACTAAAAAGTCATCCTTTTCCTCTGTACTTAATCCTAAATTATCTAATGTATTTTCTTATACAACGTCTTGGGAGATATTCATCAATTTCTTTAAAAATTCTAATTTATTGTTTTAATCACTTGGAGCTAATTTTAGTTATTAACTATAATCATAATTAATCCAATCTATTTCTTTTACAGTATGAAGCAAAGTTTTATCAATTTGTCCAGTTAAGTCAAAAAGATTATCAGCACATTTAGTCCATTAGTTATCTTTATAATACAAATCTGACATTTATAAAAGATCATCAATTGGTAGATCTGCATCTACATAAGCCGATATCATTTAATAAATAGTATATTTATCATTTTTATCTGGGATTTTTATTTTTTCTAAGATTACATCAATATCCTCTTATGGATTCTAACCAGTTCCTAAAGTTAAATCAAAGAATGATTAAAATATAATTTTTGCATTTTTGTCTGACTTATCAAGCTTTATTTTATTAATAAATTATTCCAGTTCTTGTCTGAAACCTAATAAATAAGTGAGTATTTCAACTAAAACATTCACATCACTTTTTGATCCTGTAAATAAAACAACACTCAAATCATTTTTTAATCTTTCAAATTTTGTAGGAGATGCCATATTCATGGATACTTGTTCATTATCATAGTTATGATACTCTATTGAGTTAACTAATTGTAAAAAGCTCTTAAAATAACCTACTTCTAAACTGTATTATTGTTATATATAGCTTGTGCTTTAATCTAAATTAAAGAATTTTTTACTCAAAATATCCATTATAAGTTAGAAGTTAAGTTGTACATCTGACTCAAACATTGATTAATAATTAAATTATAAAATAGCCAAATTTTTTATCTCAATACCACTTCTAGGGTCATGTGTCAATTTGTAGTCTTCTTTAGCTTTCTTTTCTGGTCTATGGCGACTATACTTTTATCCATATAAATAAACTTCTATCTCATCTGGCTTTAAGTAGGTAGGAGTATCCCATACATCAATTAAATACTATTTCCATTCAAATTTTGAACCTACTAAAGTATGATCTTGGATAAGAGTCTTATCTTATGGGTAATTTTTATAATATTCAATATAATCGTCTGTTCCACTTTCAAGTAATCTCATATAATTACTTTTCATCAACTTATCAAATTAACAGTCAAGGAAATTACAATATTTTAATTGGTATAATTTATAAGCAAGTTTTATCATTGTTATCTCTTCAGGAGATTTTTATTGATTTTTGCTGAGTTCTTATCTCAATCCTTGCACAAAATCGATGTTATTTATTTAGAAAGGAGAATATGTATCTAGTAATTCATCAACGCCAAATAAAGTTCCTAATGCAAAACCTACAAGAGGTCCTAATCTATATCTACTAAAAAAGTCACCAGAAGAATTGAGGAATTAATATCTTTCAACTAATTAAAGAATATAATCTATCTTAAAATTAATTAGAGACTAATATGATTCATATTCATCAAAAATTGTGTAAAAAGTATTTTATAAAAGAACTCCATTTGTTGCAAACTTTAATGCTGCAATTTCAGATAATAAACATAAATTGTACATAGGAACTTTATCAGTAAGGAAGTATTATACCTGAATATATTGTTCAATTTGTTTCATAAAGTCATCATCTTTCTTTTATTTTGCTGACTTATCAATTTTAAATGTATCTTCTTTTAATTTTGATTTTCTAGGTTGATTTTTATTTTACTTTTATTCATTTTCTTTTGATTTGAATAAATTAGCCCTTGGATCATCAAAAAAGTCTCCAATTTAGAAGAGAAGTTCACTAAAGAACCAAGTAGTATACATTTACTTTACTTATTACTGTAAATTCTCATATAAATTGGCATCTTCTCCTAATTTTTTTTTAAAATCTTCAGATAAATTGCCATACATAACTTCATTTTTATAAAATAAAATTTCAGTTTTATTAGCATTTCCATATTCTGTTAAAAGTTATATTAGGTCTTAATTATTATTCTATTCTTACGTCAATTCTTCTATCTTAGTTTTGCAAAATTTAATGAAAAGTTCTTGAAATTTGCTTTTAATATTTTCTAAAAAGTAATAATCTACATTAAACTTATTTTTTCCAAATTCAATTAAAGGGTGCTTTTCAAATTTTTCAAAGTTATATATTGTATTACTTTACTATCCTGTTGAGATACTCCACATTAAATCATTACTTTTCTAACAAAAACGAGTCTTGATTTCTTAAAATTTTTAATTTATATCATTATTATCAATTTGTTATCCATACTCAATTTATTGAGAGGCACGTCTCTAAAAAGTTTTTGAGAGATCAACTACTTATTCTAATTTAGGATCTTTCATTAATTAAAGTAATTAATTAATAAATTCAAAGTTTGTGAGTTATTCTTTAATCAGAGAACCACTGGTAACCAACTATAAAATAACATAATATACTAAATTCGGATCACAAATAATGTCATCAGTATGAATCTTAAAATAACTTTCCAACTAATTCCAAGTATCTTAATCTAACATAAAGAGACCTGACCAAAATGGATTCAAATTTAAGCTAGTCGTCATCAAAAATATTGAATATTCTTTAGTTTCATGTTCTTAAACATAACCTTTACTTTCCCAGGGATTCTTTAGAGATTTTTTTTTAGGATTCAAATATTCATTGAGTTAATTCATTAGTTTATAAATGTTTAGTGGCAAATTTGTACGGCAACTCAAACTTCCTAGAAGACCCTATAACATATTAAGGTATCCCTAATTGTTAACCGAGGGTAGTTATGGGTATAATAGATGTGGTGCTTTTAGAGAAAGAAGCTTTTCGAGACAAAACAAATCGCACTATCTGATTTACTTAGCTATCTGAATCCAATCAGGATCTAATTTCATTTAAGGTAATATTTAAAGTCTGTTATTAAAGATATTGCATATGATCTAAAAATGTTTTTCCAGAGTGATTTATTTTGTTTATGAAATTCGTTAAGAGAGTGTAACCAATTGCTTTAAAGGATCATCATTAAAATTTGAAGGAACATTCAATTCTTATAAAATAAATTTAATTTTTCCAAAATCAAAATCATTGTACATCACTTTAAGTACTTGATTAAATTCCGAATTATTTATTCCCAATTAGCTCAAAACTCCCAAAAATGATTTATTTTTTGCCATATTTTCTAAAATTGGCTTTCTTTCACTTGCTTTATGAGTAAGTTTTAGTTTACGTAAAATTAAAGCAAAATCTATGTAGTCCATACCAATATCAAGAGATTTAGCAAAAAATGCACCATTAAAGTCACCATCAGGAAGTCTTAATCCAAGAATATTTTCAATAACTTTAGGTTATATATTTAATAAACTTTAAAGAGGTACTATTACATTCTTTTCTTTTTTTAACTTAAGTTATTATAATTTTCTCATATATTTCATCATTATTTAAACATATTTTTCTGTATTATCAAGGAAATTAAGATGAAAAATCTAAAAGAACTCAAAAGGGACTTGCAATTTTTTCTACAAATATTCTAAAACTGATAATTGTTCATTTTCATATTCAAAATCAATATCTTCTGCTCCGCCAGTAAAGAACAAGTAAAGGCAGGAAAATAATAAATAAGATTCCGATATCTTTTGAATTTTCAACATTTAGGAGATATATTGTAAGAATATTTAAATACTGTTTTAGTAATATGTTTCACATAATAGGCAGCTCATTGCAGCCATTCCAAAATAATCATTTCCTTCATTTGGTAGGTTTTTACTTAAAGTTTTCTTCATTGATTCAATATCTGAACAATCTATATTAGAAAATACATACGATACTAAAAATCCTACTTGCTCTTAATATCCTTATAGGGTATCATTTAACAGCATCCAGTTAATCATATCCCAAGTTGTTGTTTGAGTAAAAAAAGTGTTCTAATAAAGCAAAGCACTTTATAGTAATTGGGTTGGAATTGTTCTTTTTTAACTGTTTTAGATATCAATTTTGAATAAATCAGTTTTCTTAATCCAATTATCTCTTGTTTTAAGTGAGTCCAGTTTAATTACTGCATATTCAGCAAATCTACTGAAATCTTCTTCTTAAGAATTAAGTGTAATTTCGAATACCTTGTTGAACTAAATAAGTTTTTCTAAAGTTGGATTGAAAATGATATTAAAGAATAGTTCTAATTTTTCTTTATTAACATTTAGCAATTTTGCTAAATCTATTATGGCTGCCCTTGATTCATTAGAACCAGATTCATTTATGTTTCTAATTACTAAAAATTTTTGGAGCAAATCTATTTCTATTTTACTGAATTTGGCTAAGCAATTTTTATTATTTGATAAGGACAATAATTGTTTCTAGAAGTCAATAAGTGGTCCTAACTCTTTAATTTTAAACATTGTTAATTTACATTTGTTAGAATCGCCACCGGCCATTAAATTATCATTAGGTAATTCATTTATCTTTTTTTCACAACTTTACAAGAATTTTTTAACTTCTTCTCCTTTTTGTTTCACTGAAAAATTCTAATCAGGTGGACTTTCGAATCCATATTCTTACAATTCTTCATAGGTAAACCACTAAACAGGTTTCAATCCTCTCTAAACTTAAAAGTAAACAAAGTATTTTGCTGGTATCTTTAATTCAAACATTGCTGGCAAAATAACTTTTCCTCTTCTACCTGCATATAAAGTGAATATATTCTTAAATTTAAATTCTTTATCTTCATCTAAATTATTCAATTTAGCAAAATAGTGCATGAATTAGTCTACATCTTTGTATTCAAAGTATTTCATGATTAAGGCCAAAAGTCCTGAAAGCACCTGTGGAGGAATAGCGAGCTTTCTGGCTATCTATAAAAAGTATTCAGATTTACCAAGAGCCTTCAAATCTTTTTTTTTAGTTATATCCTTGTTGCTAATTGATAATAACAATTTATAGAATTCAGTTATCTTAATATCTAAATCATATTCAATTTGACCAATCTTATCCAATTCATTAATATCACCCTCAGATTAATTGAGAAATAAACTATATAGCGAAAATATATTTTGGAAGTAGTTAACTTGCTTACTGAAAGTTTGGGCATTTGTGGAAAAGAATTTGTTAAAGTAAGGAATCAATTTATTCTTGCGAATAAACGAAAATACAGTTGTCAATAATTCCGGAGGAACTTAGTCAAAATTGTTATTCATAAAGGTTATGATAAATACTATAAGCTAAGAATTGGTCTAGTTACCCATCTTTTCTTTATCTAAAACATCAAAAAACTTATCAACAATACCTTCTATCTGTTTGGCTGGAACATTTTGAGAATTTCCCTGTAATGCTTTAATAAGATAATCAAAAAGATCAATACAATCTGTTACTCTCTTTATATTGCTTTTCAAAGCTTAATCTTCGTGATCATCATCTATAATTTTGCTAATAAATTCTCTTGAAATAATATACAAATTATTATATGTGATTCCCTTTTATGAAAATAACTATTATGACATCTAAATTAAACTAATAAATTTTGACACTTTTTATAATTCTGGAATTGTTGAGCTTTTAATTAGCAAAGTTAGCTCGTTTATTAGCATTTGATAATCATTTGATTTTAATTTTCCTACTAAAATTAATGATTTTGCTATCAACTATCGATCTATATATATTTCTTTCTGATATAAAAATTCACGAATAAGGCCTGCAAAAACTTCCATTATTTGGCTTATAAATTAGTCTCCTTTTATTGTAGCATCATTTAAAAAGGCAATTTCACAAAGAAAATTCCTTATTTCATAGTTATTAAGAACTTTAAGCATCTTATTTTTACCTTCCGCTTCCTAATCAAGATAATAAAAAAGATAATTAACACCATTTTTCACTCCTTACTTATCTTGCTTTAAAATACTAATAATTATATCACAAAGTGATGATCCACACTATTTAAAATGAATCTCAACTTATTTCTTCAACACTTTAATGGCTTCTTCTTCCATTTTCTCCAACATTTTCTTTGCAAATGCCTCAGGATCATTGGCCATCTCTTCTAAGATACCTCCAGCTTCTTTAGCTGCTTTTGTAGGATCATTCGCTAATTATAGAGCTTTTGTTTCAATATTTTATAGAGTTTTTTGATCTACTAATCCCAACTTTGCTGCCTAAGATGCCATTCCTTTTACTGCATCACTGTTCATAACTCCCTTCATCTTACTCTCTAAATCACACTTCTTTAACAATCCATTAATTTATTCACCAGCCAAATCTTATATATAGGCAAGAACTTGATCTAATCCATCTTAAGCAATTTTCATTGCCTCTGCAAACTTTGTTGAAACGACTGTAATAAAAGTTGCTGAAGCTGTAGCATAGGGTAAAAAAGCACTTGGATTCACAATGGCTCCAAGTAGCATCCAAACCATGCAACAAGACAAATAGGAAGTTAAAATTATTATAGAAATACTGATGCAAAACCACATTATAGCTCTGAAAATAGAATTAATTATATATGCTAGTTCACGATAAAATTTTGATATGCAACCTTCTTTCTATTACTCCTCTTTTTATGCTTCGTCATTATCTTACTTTTTCTTAAACACTTTTTCAATAGGGAATTCCATAACTAAGTAATATCTAGCTAAATCTAGAATTGCAAAACCCCAGAAAATGATAATAACCACCATTATAACAAAAATGTAAATTTAATTATAGTATAATTTTTATGGTAAATTCCAATAATTAGTAACAATATCTTCCATTGTTATAAGATTCTCTGATGGAATTAGTGAATAGGGTTCATACTATGTTCGATATAACAGAATTATAGCTAAAATCGGAGTTGGAATAATAATAATGAATAATAAATGGACTAATACTGTTGCTAAATCAACAAACTACCATTTTGGATATAATATTAATTAATTATTGGCTCTTTTTAATCCATCTACTGTTACAATTAGATCTACTCTATCTAAGATAATGTGCTAATTATTCAACAAAGAAGTTAAATCAATGAAATACAACTTTAATTTTGAATTTTTATTTTATAACATCTACATGTAATTCTTATCTCGAACAATCCATTGTTAAGGTTTTGAAGTAGTGATAATTCCATACTTTTAACTTAGCTCATTTTCGGGAGGTTGATCCTTAATTAAGTGATTTTTCAAACAGAATGTATCATAGGCAATATTGAAGTCATCAACTTCTTCATCATCCTAATCAAATTTTGTTAATTTACAACAATTCTAAATAAATAATTCGAAACTAGATTATTTTTATTCTGTTTCATTTTAAATTATTGTCGGTATTTCACCAGTTAATTTTATATGAGTATAGCATTACATCATTAATTCCTTATCATCAACTATTTCAAATCCTCTATCTTTAAGAAGTTTTTTATTATCTTCATCATCTAACTTCCTTTCTCTCATCTAGTTTAAGTAACAAAATTTCTCATATAAGGTTTTTACTAATCTTCCCTTAATTTTTTCCTTACCTCCTTCTTCTTCATCACCTTCATTATTCTCTTCACGATTAGAGTTTGCCTTTACACCTTCTACAAATAAATTATTGTAGAAAGGAATAGCAGAATTGGCTGTCTTTTTTTAAACATATACTACTAAATAGTCTAAAAATGCAGATACATTAGGTAAATTCTTTAGAAAATGAATTAATGTTTTATTGTTCTTATTTTCCTCTTCCTCTTTCTTTTTTTCTTCCTCTTTCTTTTTTTCTTCTTCATTTTTTACTCCACCATCTCCTTGAGGGATTTCTAATTCATAAACTGGTCTTCTATCTTAATCTTCTCTAGATTTCTAGATATCTCCATACTTGTTCACTGAACTAATATAATCATCTAACTAGTCTTTTAATGTTTTAAATCCAATAGCCAACCCTACAAATATACCTAAGCCTAATAAAACTGCAAGAATTAAACTTATTATTACTGCATAATATGTAACAGCACTTTTCTCTAATTCTATATCATTTTCTTCATAATAAGTATCATTTATTTTCTTAAGATTAACCCATCTTTCCTATACATTCCTATCACTACTGAATTTTCTAATGCCTGTTAAGTTTTCATGGTGATGTACTTCTGGGAAATCCTAGTTAGCTTGCCATGCTATTGTTGATAGTGACCGAGTTGCATTGGCTGCAGTAAAAGTTTTCTCAATTAATAATTGAGTTTCATATAAATTATTCAAATTCAGATCTGGTACATATGGGCAAAAGCCTGGATTTAAATTTGTCTTTACAAAAAATTAGGCATTGACCATCAATGTCAAACTCATTGTACTAATCAACCATGGTCTCATATAAGAATAAGCTGGATTGTATGTGACTTACCATTATTAATAAGTTGGACTAAGTGTATCTTCTGAACCAATCTCGAAAACAAAAGTAGGGTCAAAAGTTTTTGGATCATCAGCCGTCTTTAAATACTTATTTATGCTCTTTAGAGTATTAAGCGACCAATCTATCTTATTATCTGTGTAATGAGTAGGACTATGTATAATCTAATCGGTAGAAGAGTTAATTGGAATATTTTTTGCTTCAATCAAGTTTGCAAAAATGTTTCCAAATTTATTTTTTAAATAAATAAAACTATCATCTCTTTTTATACTTGTACAATTTTCTTCTCTGCAAAGAACAACATAACCAAAACATGAAGGAGGCAGTGGATCTGGTTTTTTGGTATTGTTAGCACTCTTTAATGATTTCTTTGTTTAGGCAACTTCTGTTGGTTTGGTAGCTTCTTAATAATGCTTAAATCGTTTATCATAAAAGACTTTTTTATCCAAATCTCTAATGACAGATTCAACATTATTTTCTTAATTTAATGAGTGATCGAATTTCGAAGTTTAATTTGTTTGATTACTTTATTAAGTTGTATCATTTTAAGTTTGATTGGCAGGCTTATCATTTTATCCCTCAGTAAGGTAATCTTTGATTTGAGCAGTAGTTGGCTCCAAACATCCAGTTCTCACGGGATTCGAAAAAAATGGGCTTCCAAAACAATATGCTGGCAGCGAATGTGTCCAATTCACTTAGAATGGCTTTGAACTCTAATAAATAATATCTCCAGTTTCTAAACTGATGTTCGCTTGACGATTTACAATTATGTGATTAGCCTCAAATCTACCATCCGTTGAGTGAAAATCAAAGAAGTCAGCTTTAAAGTCATTTACATTTGCTTCAACATTTAAACCTTTAAAAGTGAAATTTCTAGCATTTAGTCTGCTTGAAGCCATATATAGTTAACAATCGCCATAACATTAAAAGTTTGTTGTATTTAATGTTATTGGTTTGAGTATGTTAATATTAATATAACAAGATTCCTAACTAAGAACATTAAGAAATGTGAAATTTTTCTGTTATTTTTTTTTATCTTCCTCAATCGTAACATTTGATAAATCAGCTTTGTAATTTAAGTTGAATCTTCCAGGAATAAAATATTTTACATAAATGTTTGTATTTTCATTTATCAAATCCTCCTGATCTTCATCTTCTTATAAATGATGGTTTCGGTTGGTTCCTTTCAGCATTTCATAACTACTTCTTTTATGGCTATGACTATTATTTTTAGCTCTATTTGCATGTGGAGAATCGGTATCTACTATATAAATTTTACAGTTTGATACATTGAAAAATACATTTTGTCCTTCTTTTAACTCTTCTATTCCTTGATAATTGGCGAAGTGCGTTGCTATGAAAGAGAAAGAAAATATTATACTAAAAGATAAAACAATTAGAAGTAGAACTCTCCACATTCTCCTTATTCGATAGGCTGAATCAAGGGCATCTTACTTTCCTTTGTTTAAATTTTCCTTTTACTTTTTGAAATCATCTTCTTCATTCAAATTTACCTTATTTGAAATTAATCCTTAATTTTCCTATATATTAATATTTTCATTAACTTTTTCCTCGTTAAGTTTTGAGAATTCTATGTTTTGTTATTGCTAATCAGAAGACATAATTATTA
>Ga0272412_1000449_pt1 | contig 12308 bp, 6 predicted proteins | sample WWTPWeurt_MetaT_FD_193540 | JGI IMG/M metagenome (GOLD analysis project Ga0272412, IMG submission 193540) | Metatranscriptome of activated sludge microbial communities from WWTP in Nijmegen, Gelderland, Netherland - WWTP Weurt (Metagenome... | ecosystem: Engineered > WWTP > Aerobic digester >...
GGATCATTGATTGCTCGGGTTGCGCCAGAAGAATGGAGCGTTGTTTTCGCGCTACTTTGGAACTCGAATCCCCAATTGACAAAATTGTTCGAAGACTTGATTCAACAGTTCAAGCTTATCGATTTTGCAGACACAGTTTATCTCCCGATCGAAGCCGTTCTTCGTGAAAAAGGTACCTTATTGGATGTAAGTCGTTTGGATGAAATATATGGACCATTCAAGGGTCAGGAGACGGGATATACCCCTAATACCCCCATACTATACAGGAATAGTAATGGAAATGAAATCGAGACCAGTTTTTCTAAACCCTTCCTTTGTGCATTGACGGCTGAGATAATATTTGTACTACCATCTTCCTTTAGTAACGATAAGCCGTTTTTAAATCACACCGATTTATTGGATTTCCCAGGAACCCGTCGTTTTGAAAACACCAATGAAAATAACATCACCGATAATTCATTGACAGTTTTGTTACGCAGGGGCAGAGTGGATTATTTATTTAATAAATATTCAAACAATGAGCGAATCAATGTCTTGATGTTTTGCCAGAATCATAAGCAATCCAATCAAAGCGTCATGCCTGAAAAACTCAATCGATGGATTGAGACAATGATTGGTAAAAACCCGATAGAGCGGGAGATGTTTGAGTCACCATTATCGCCATTATTTGTAATTTCAACCTGGTTCAATAAGGATTTGGAATATGACCCGATCACTGATAAACAAGGCGACATACAGTCATTAAATGAGCGGTGGAATCAGCGATTCTCTAGAACGCTGGAAAAAGAGATATTCAAGATAGACACGTATCCTTGGTTGATAGATTGGACACAAAGAAATCCAAATTTTCAGAATATCTATCTTTTGCGTGACTTTGATAAGTCCTCCGAATGGAATAGTAAGATTTATAGGGGTTATCCGGACTATAAGGAAGAAAAGGAGGAAGTAAAGCCTGATAGTTATCCAGCTTTCAGAGAAGATCTTAAGAAGTCCTTCATCGAATACCCTTTTGTCAAGCAGCATTTCGAGAATCCTGCAATCTCGTGGGAAGAGGCTGCTGATATGAATAAAGACGGAACTAAACTAATCATTGAAAGACTGACGATTGCAGCAGAGCATATCAATCATGCTCGACGTGAAAAAACAATAGTCAAGTTAAACGATATTTTAGGTCATTTACTGGATGAACTTCTGAAGTATTTTCATACCAGTGATAAGGACATAGAACTTCAAAAAGCAAAAACCATTGCGGGAGACATCCAGCATAGGCTCGATTTTGCTTTCAATGCGGACGGAATCAAGCTTTTTGGAAAAGTTATGAAAGAGATTATGCTGGAGGAAGTTGCAGTATTAGATTTATATAGAAAGACAATTGATGATATCGAGCATCGAGATGTCGTCAATTTGGATAGATACAGCAATTACAGGCTACAGGTTCCAGTAATGGAAGATGATACAGCAAGCACGTATTTTGATAGATTAGCAGAGCATTACGAGAAGAGGACGGATGAGGAAAGGTCGGACTTTCATAAGGAGTTAAGCGCGAAAGGTGTTGATCTTGAGGCGCTCGTAGCCGGAAATTCCGATGTCATCAAAAACAATGCACAACAATTGGCAGAGGCACTAATAGAGTACTGGATTGCCTGTGTCACACTCAGTGATAAGCATGCCATTCAAAAGGTATTGGGGGGTGACGGGTCCACTGCTTTGCAGGAAGTCACTAGCATGTTTCAAAAACTGTTTAAAAAGCTGCATATAACAAAACGAATTGCCGAGAAAATCCGACGCTATGTTGACGATCAAGGGAAAACGGATTTGCCCCTGGAAATAGTATCGGACATGAGCGCAGAAATGTTGAACAGATGCCTCAATACAGTAGGATTTGACTATTACGAAGAGTCCGAGGTCAATGATCTTCGGATTGCAAATGAGAAAAATCGATTAGGATTGGTTATAGAACAGCAAAACAGTCCTATGGAAAGGACAGTGGAGGATTTGTTTATCAAAATTGATAATTTGCCGGAACTCATTCAATCGAACCCCGAGGAAATGAAAACCCTGCCGAGTTATCGGAATTATCTCTCCTGGTACCATCGGCTGAAAATGGGTTTTATATACGTTTGTGACATACCCAGTTATAATGTACTGGCTAACGAAAAATTGGGAACACTTATTAAGGAATGTAAGAGAATAACCTATTGAGTTAATGGCGACTGTTGTTGGCAAATTAGAACTATGTAGAATTGATGACTTTGAAAAGTACTTCAAGGCCATTCAAGGTATAGAGGGCCATACTCTGTTTAGTCGATTTCCTTCACTTGCCAATATCGTTAGAAGTAATATTGAAGTTAGATATCAGGACTTCCTAGCATATCCTGTTCTCGATCAGCATGGCATTACATTTTATGGAAGGAAATACACTGAAACCCCGCGGTTATTTTCTGAATTGCAGGATGAGGATCTGGAAAAGTATAATGCGATCAAGGATAGCACCATTGCTCATTACCAAGACAAGATCTCATCGCTAAGGAATTCCGGCAATAAAACAGAAGCGGATTATCTCACCGGAGCAATCAAATTTATAGATAACCGATTTTTATATTGTTACGATGAAAGCGTTGTTCTTGGTGTCTGGGGCATGCAATTGCGCGACACAATACGCGAGGATATAAATCAGATTCGGAAGAGTCTCTTTACGAAACGTAAATCCCACCCAGATGGATCCGATGGGATCCCGCAGCCGGAACCGACAACCCTCGAGTATGTCGTTTCATTCAATGCAGGAGAAAACGGAACTTTGAGTGGAGAATCCCATATTAGTAAAGAAGAGCATAGTTTCTTGACAGAGGATGAGATTCCAAAAGTGGAGCCCAAGGAGGGATTTCATTTTGCCGGATGGGATGAAAATCCGACAGATTATAAGGTATCCGGGGACAAGGTGTTCACGGCGCAATACGAGGGTCATGGTACTTTACCTCCACCCTCAGTGAAATTGCCGTGGTACAGGCGATTCTGGAATTGGCTCCGCGCATTATTTTTAGATCCAGGCTGTTTGAAGTGGTTGCTTTGGATTTTGCTTTTTTTATTCTTGTTCTGGCTTTTTTCAGCGCTTATTCGCGGTTGTAATGAAAAGCATCATATCGGAGGTTCGGCGCTTAATGAGAGGGATAGTGCATGGATCAGACAGGACCCGAATGTGGGAAATGTCGGAGGAATTTATGATCCGCATAACCCTTACCAACTCCAACCTACGCCCCCGGGTTTTGATAATTTGTTGCCACCTCATCAGGGCGTACTGCCCCCAATCACCGAAAACCCTGATACGATTCCGGGAAATCCCACAATTATTGGTGACCGCTTGAATGTGTTGATGGAGAATGAGGATAAATCTATACTCGATTTTGTAAAATCATTCAAGAGTAAGTATCCTGGTGAAAAGTACAAGATTGTGTATTATGATGATGTGGTTAAGAGAATCCAAATTGAAGTACCTGGAAGCGAGAGGGAGCGTTTAAAAACAGAGATACCAGGGGCCTTCAAACCGGAATATGAGCTTTTTGTTTTTGATGAAGCTCTCTTTGAAGGAACCCAGGTTTCAAAGGATCCTTATTTATCGGATAGTGATAAATCATGGTATTTGAGTGCCATCCATGCTCAACAAGCATGGAGTATTACTCGTGGGTCGGATAAGATAACCGTGGCAATAGTAGATAATGGCTTTAGCCTCGATCACCCCGAATTGGCAAGCAAAGTAGTGGGTCCATATAATGTATGGAAGCATTCACCGGAAGTTTTCCCACAAGAGGTTGATCATGGTACCCATGTAGCAGGAATAGCTTTGGCAATCGCGGACAACGGTTTGGGAATATCGGGAATTGCCCCTAATTGCAAATTTATGCCTGTTCAGGTCGCGGACGCTCGTGGGTTAATGACCACTACCTCGGTATTAGATGGTATTCTTTATTCCTTGTACCAGGGCGCCGATGTGATCAATGTATCATTGGGAGGACAGTTTTCCGGACTATCACAATATAATGGAGATATACAAGAGAACCTTATAAGCAATCACTTTAAAGAGGAAGAACGTTTGTGGCGGAGAGTCATGAGAATTGCAGCCAGCCACAATTCAACGCTGGTTATAGCTGCGGGTAATGATAATGTATTAGCTGGAATTGATCCGCTCCAGCGCCCTGAGTTGTTTATTACAGTTTCGGCAACAGATCGGAGTAATCGTATGGTTGTGAAAACAAAATTTAGCAACTATGGGCCTTACTCAACAATCTCCGCTCCCGGAGCAGGCATATTTAGTACAGTGGGTAAAAATGGATATGCTACTATGGAGGGCACCAGTATGGCTGCTCCCGTAGTGGCAGGCGCAGTTGCCTTGATGAAAAGCCTGAATAATGCCATTACGACAAAGCAAATTATATGTATTCTTCAAACAACTGGCCTACAAACGCAGGGCAATATCGGCAGACTGATACAATTGGATAAGGCATTACAAAAAGTTCGGACAGGAGAGGTCGTTGACTGCACCCCCGTGCCTTCCTCCGGAGATGTTCAGATTTTATTGAGTTGGGATAATTACAATGACTTAGATTTAATTTGCACTGACCCCTATGGTGAAACGGTGTTTTTCAGAAACCGCAGGGTTTCCAGTGGTGGGCAGCTTGAAATTGATATGAATGTAGAGTATCCGGACAGCAAAAAGCCAATTGAAAATATCTTCTGGAAGCCTGGAGCTGCTCCTGAAGGCACCTACAATATATATTTGTTGTATTACAAAATCCATGAACCAGATCGCAACAAGACTCCATACCGCATCAAGATAAAATACAATGGTATGACAGATGAATACGAAGGAGAAGTACTTGAGGAGAAGAAGCTGATTCATATCTGCTCATTTACCGTTGGTCGATCCGGAGAGGCAATTGCCCGCCAACTAATTGACTCGACGGGCCAAAGGCAATTAGAATTAGAGCAGCAACGCAGCATTTTACAGCAGCAGTTGGATCGAGTGAATAATGAACTAAAGCGAATTGGAAACAATCGTTGATAATTCTTATAATAAATCCGATCAAGAATCAACTAACTGATCTTTTATATGAAACAACTAAAATTCACATTGGCAGATGTCTTAACTGTTTCAACAGCGGTGGCGTTTGGTTTCATATGTTTCCTGAGTCAATATTATATATCCTTTGGAAATATTAAGGAAAGTCTAGCCTGGGCATTAGTGATAACGTTCTCTTTGACAGCCACGGCTTATATAGCTAAATTGCTTAAGCAGTCAAATCGCAGGTTCAAGATGAGTAAGTTTTTTGAAATTTTCTTTTTATTGCTATTCACAGGATTGACGGTCTATTTTACATTTACAACATTCACGCATTATTTTAATGTACTGAATCGAAAAGCGGAGATAAGTTCAAAGCTGGAGCGTAGTATTAATCTGGCTGATTCGATGTTTGATAAGTATGAGTCCGACGCGGAGCGCAGGTTAAAAGTATATAGGGGACATTTAGAGCAAATTGTTATGTTGAAGGAAAAGGGCGTTGATACTGCGACGTATTCCAAGGTTTTTGGACCATCTAAAACACCCCCTGATTCAGTTAAGATAGCAATTAAGATGGCTTCACTTTCTGGGGACTTGTTTCCGTCAAATTATAGCGATTCCATAACAGGGAAAGGAATAAAGGAGTCAGCAATTTCATGGTTGTTAAAATCAAAACGGGATGTAGTGAATTGGAAGTCGATAGGTATTATTACGGTGGCCAGTGATGTGGAAAGGAACACGGAGGGGTGGAAAAATCAACTTAAATTATTTTATAAAAGCAAAGCTTCTGGTGAACCACAGAATTATTACAATTTTGAATATGACTTGAAATTCGATGAAGTTAAACCCTATTTCACAGAGTCGGAAAGGCCATCATTATTAGCGCTGGCAATTGCATCGGGCGCATACTTGCTTATGCTTTGGTCATGGTTTGTAGCTAAGCGGGATTACCGAAGCTCTACGAAGATAAAATCTTATGAAATTGTATTATAAAGATATACATGAATAAAAATGACAAGAGATAATATACTTGATAATTTAGACGACTACTCCGCAGATCAGCTTTGTAGGGCTATCCATGAAGGCATAGTGACCCTGGAGGAACTCCAAAGCACAGGAAATTTAGACGCCTCGAAGCGAAGGGCTATTAAAGCCTGTCAAGAGAAATTGAAAATGGAGGAGGAGAAGTGCTGGAGGGAAGCACAATCAATTGATGACGAAACAGGCTATTTGACGTATCTACAAAAATATCCAAAGGGAACTTATGTTTTACGTGCGGAGAAAGAAATTGAACATATTAGACGCAAGCTCAGTGAACGGCAATATGAAAAGGAGAAATTGCTAAAGGAAATAAAAGATAATCCTAATGCCTACGACCCGGGAATCATACGGTATCATTTAAACAATGGTGATCTAGACAGAACTAGGTTATTAGAGATTGGAATTCCAGAAAGGGTGATCGATAGACTGTATCGAAATGAGATTCCACCAGACTGGGAATTAGGACAAGCACCGGATCAAATACCGGAAGGCTATACAGAAGTTTATTTTTGGGGAATCCGCGGATCCGGAAAAACAACAGCCCTTGCTGCAGTATTAAGCTCAGCTAATAAGAACGGCGAGTTAGAAATTGCACAAGGGCCTGGCTATAATTACATGGTTCAATTAGTGAATCTATTTAATGATAATATAGCAACATTACCATCGGGAACAGGTACCGACTTAACCCAGTATCTACCATTTACATTAAAAAAGCCTAAAGAGAAATACAAGCGTTCTGTTTCCTTGATCGAATTGAGTGGAGAAATATTTCAGTGCTTTCTTTATAGCAATGCCAGCAGACCAATGCCAACATTGCAACATGAGGAGACATTTAATTCCTTATTAAGGATCCTAAGCGGAGATAATCGAAAGATTCATTTCTTTTTTATTGATTATCACAGATCTAATGCATCTGATCAAGACAATTTCACTCAGGCCAATTACTTAAATGCAGCAGCTACATTTTTTAACAATCCTCAATATAATATATTTGGCAGGACTACGGATGCAATTTACGTGGTAATAACGAAGAGCGATTTAATTAAAGGAGATAACAATGAAAGAACGGATAAAATTCGCGAATATTTAAATAATAATAATTTTAAGTCATTTGTTGAGTCACTAAAAGCTAAGTGCAAGGAGCACGGCATCAATCATGGTAGATTACTAGCTACTCCATTTTCTTTAGGTAAAGTATATTTTTCTGAGATATGTGAATTTGATGATACTACATCTCGTAATATCATTGATATTCTTATGAGAAGGATTCCGCAGAATAAGAAAAGCATTTTAGATATATTTAATAAATAATTGGGATGAAATTAGCGATCCATGGAACGAATGATGGCTATCGTATAATGTATACGAACGATGAAGGGTTTGCTCGATTGATTGCAAGGGACATTAGAAAGGGTGCTCGAGGAGACGAACAACTGGGAAGTACTGCGTATGCATTGGTATTGATCAATGCAGGATGCGTGTATTCAAAATATGTCATAGTGAAGGATAGTCTTCGAAGTTTTTCAACCGGCACTATAGCATTTTCACTTCTTATAGAGCGAAATGAGAAAATAATCCCAAGGGATATTTATAATTTACTTAATGAATTATATAGTTCGTATTCTCAAGAATACATCAAAAATCATTATTTAAATTTAGGCCAAAATACACTCGTAAGAGAGGACTGGAGCTTTGTCGATACAATTTTAAGGAGGTATAATCCAACGCCTCAGCAAAGCTCAATCGAGACATTGACATCGGGCAGTAATCAGCCCGCTATCGTATATTATGAAGACGAAGAAGAATTACTAAGATACTTTGCAAAGCCATATCAACCACAGTATGCAGATTATCAACAGATATTGTTTATAGAAAGAAAATTACAAGGTAAAGAAGACCCAATCAATGTTCTAAGAAATTCAGGAAGGACATTAAACATAGATTTGAATAATGATTACTATCTTGTTAATAACTATGAACCATCAAAGAATGTAAAAATTAAGGCAAATGAAAGGCAAATATCAAAGAGTAATAATAAAATCTGGACTAAAGATAAAATTGAAATAGATTATTCTAAAGACTCTGATTGTTTTGAGCCAGTACATGAGGAAGGATATATAATTGACGATAAAATAAAAAAGTACATTCTTGCAGAAAACGGAATCATTAGCATTCGGTATGAGGCATTCGAAAATCCGGAACAAAAAAGTAAGGATGTAACATTTGAAGTAATAGCTACAGACAAGGATATTAAGAGTGTTATAGAGTATCAAATTGACGACTCCACGTGGAGAAAAACAGGCCACGGAGTATTTCAAGAGACTTTTCGCGGTGCGCAACTAAAGAAAAAAATTAAAGTTGCATGTAGAAAAGGTGAATTGCACTGCGAAGATTATTTTATACCACTCCAGAGTTCTATTGTACGACTTATCTTAAGACGTAAGAAGATATTGACGTTTGAGCTAAATGTTGTGGATCAAAATGGTCGTAGAATTGATAATTATAGAATTTTACCCAGTAATGTTATAAATATCAGAGAAATAAGTAAAAATACGTATGAATTTACAGACGAGGCAATAAAGAAGGAATGCATATTTTATATTTCGGCTGACGGATATGAAAAGCAAGAGCTGAGAATTATACCAGAAGAGTATAAAGAATATATCAAGAAAGATGTATCGATTAAAATAAAAAAGCGTTATTTAATCGATGCAACCGAACTCGGCTCTTCACAGCAGAAATATTCTTACAGTGAATACGGAGCCGATGTAAGGATACATCCCAAATCAAGATGGTATCGCTTTACGAGATTTCATTTGGATTTAACGAGAAAAGGAGAGGGATACGACGGAACTCTTGTGGCGAAGTACACCAGAAGGAAAATATGGAATAAGTATCAAATTGGAGTGTTGTTAATTGTAATCATAGCGGTATGCTGGGCGGCAATTGAAAAATTGAATCTCACTCATCAGAATCATGGAAAGATAACGGGAAATGGTGTCCCTACAAACGATAAAGAGACTGACCACGGCAATATTAAGGATTCTAATAATGCTGTTTCCGCTGCAGCATATAACGGGAAGGATATCAATGATTCAGTATCTAATACAGCGGCAAAGAATGGAGAGGCCTGGAACGGGTCATCAACGGATACGTCGCGTAGCAACATTGAAGATAAAAAAGCGAAGAATAATGGAAATAATGCCGCCAATGCAAAAGGGGCAGGCTTTAATAAGAGAAGAAATATTACTGATGCGGAGAAAATATTAGTTAAAAGTGATAAAATTAATAGGGAACAATTAAAGGAGATACGAGATTCAATAAAAGAGAAAAGTAGTATTGATTTGTATCTACAATTTTGGAGTTTAGTTGAAAAGGGAGAAAATGGTAGTGATAATTACCAAAAGTATACAACGTTACGAAGAAAGATAACGAACGACTCAATATTAAAAGAAAGTGCCCTTAATAAGATATTGTATGAGATAACGGCATCGCCGGAGAATTTTGAAAACTATAAAATAAAGATTAATAAGGATCAGTGTAGATCTATAAAAGATCTGACTGAACTACTCCATTCCACACGATGAAAACCTTAAAATTATTGATAATATTACTGGTACTATTGATAATAGTGTTTTTAGTATATCAATCATTAAGTCCTGAAAATACCCCTACGGAAATAAGCAAGCCTGTTGATAAGATAGAAAGAATTGAAAAGAAGATAGATACGCTAAGCAGCAAAACAAACGAGGAATTTTGTGTTGAATACTACAGGGAAATACTCTATGATATTGAAGATAATTATAGATCTAATAAGTTAGGCAGCAATTCAGTGGAGAACGAACAATGGAAGGAGAATCTTGCAAAAAAAGTGTATGCGATATATGCAGAGAAGTTTATAAAACAAGCATTTTACTTTTTTACAAAATCAAATTGGTCTGACTCCGATTTGCAGGTGATACGAGACGAAACGAGGTATCTGCAGCAAGCAACATTTCTTCAGCCCAATAGCCCAATTGATATTAGCTTAAATGAAATACATAACGTATTGGACAAATACGAGGAAATATGGGCTTTTATAGCTGAGGTTAAGCATTTTAATACATCAAGTTATGGAATAGAGGACACCTTTCCGTTAGAAGAAGTAAAGTCGAAGATGCAGCGAGCTGCCATCTATTTAAAAAATAATTTAGAGAATGAATATGTAAATAATTGCATTCAATTAAGAACTGATTTAAATGCAGTCCCAGAGTTATATTTTAGATCGCACTGTAATTATTTGGAAATGAAAATTCAGAAATGGTCAGGGGAATACACCAGAATAGTTCAACAGAGGATATATAATGACAGCGTTTGGACTCCACTGAAGAACCAGATTGAAGCATTAGATATGGGACAATACAAGGTGTCTAATATAAATGACTGTATGGCTATGTTAAAACTCAAGTGGGACGCAGAGAGTGTAGAAGCATATAATCATTATAGTAAATAAAATGAACGGATTATGAAAGGAATAGCGGTCATACTTTTGATCATCGGTATAATAAATAATGCATCAGCGCAAACTGAGTTAGCAGACAGAATTATAAGTCAGGCGTTCGAGATTGACAGTTTGAGGAAATTATTGAAAAGGGAGTCTGAAAGAAATGAAAAATTAGGAGTTGAAAATTCCGGATTGCGAGATAGTCTGCTTATTGCATACAAGGAATTAGATCAACTTAGGACGTTTAAAAAGCAAAAGAAGGAATTTGATATTATTCAGGAGCAAAAAAGAGATTCGATCCTTTTTTTAAAGCAAGAACTATCGTATGGAGAGAAGAGGAAAGAAGATGACAGAAAGAACTGCGAACAAGCGATTAAGCTAGAAAATCTGAAGGGGAAGAAGGAAATATTACTGAGGATAAAAGAATATTATGAGAATAAGCCATTTGACGAATTGGCAATAAGTTCGTCAAAATTTATGATTGAACGGGATCTAAGTTTATTAGGAGACTCAATGATGGTACGGAAATTACTCATTGATATAAGGAAGTATTTATTTGCGACCGAAGTACTTAAGTTCCGATTTGATCAAACTCTTGTAGATAGTGCGTATGTGCAATTGCTTACTATACAGCGTGAGTCAAGGTTAGCAGATGCCCTCAGGAATAAAGTTGATAACTATGTGTTGTTAAATAAAGCTCTGAAGGAGACAATCATTAAGATTGATGATTTAGACAATAATGAGAAGGTATTTGGAAATCCGGAGGAGGTACAAAAAAGAAAGCAAGGGAAAATATATGTTGAAATAAGTTCATATTTATTTAAATACGACGTTAAGATCGAGGAATATCCGTATTTGGCTAGTATCATTGGTGAATTGATGAAACGAAAAAAGCGGAATCCAGACAGTTCAATCAAAGATTTGATAGAGATACTATAATTTATATTTATGATACGATTAATTCTTTTTATTTACTTTATTATTTTGACAAAGCTTGTTAGCGGACAAGTAGATCCGTTGTTGGAAGGTAATAAGTGTTTTTCACTTGGCAATTATCGCTGTGCCGTCGAGAGCTATAATCTGGCATTAATCTCGGAGGATGATAAGACCCGAAAGATAGCCGGATATAATCTACAATTGGCGAAAAGGTGTTTGAATTGGTTGAATCAAGCAGACTCAGCCTTTGCCTTGAAAAGGTATGGATATGCAAAGGAATTATACGAGCAGATTTTAATTGAAAATCCAGCGGATCAATATGTCAAGAAGCGACTGCAGACAATTGACAATCCAGTAGAACGGCTAAGTGTAACCAGGAAAAGCATAGAATTTTCAAGTTTAGGAGGAGAAGAGGTTGTTAATGTAAATACAGATGCTGAAATCTTCAATGTAGATTCGGTCCCTGCATGGTGTGATGTAAAAAAACATGCTAAGTACTTTGTTATCACCAGCAAGGAGAATAAATCATTGGAGGAAAGAGTTGTTAATATATACGTAACAGCGGGTGATAAATTCGAGAAAATGATTATACGACAGAATGGTATAAGGGCCTTCACGCTGACTGTCTCACAGGATAGCATAATGGTTAATTATACTGGAGTGGATAGCGTCGAGATTCAGGTAAATACGAATGCGCCAACCTACACAATCGATTTGCTGCCGCAATGGTGTTCAGTTCAACTTTTTCAAAGTAAGTTTATTTTAAACTGTAGCAGCAATTTTGGTTCACAGCCA
>Ga0272412_1000450_pt1 | contig 12305 bp, 9 predicted proteins | sample WWTPWeurt_MetaT_FD_193540 | JGI IMG/M metagenome (GOLD analysis project Ga0272412, IMG submission 193540) | Metatranscriptome of activated sludge microbial communities from WWTP in Nijmegen, Gelderland, Netherland - WWTP Weurt (Metagenome... | ecosystem: Engineered > WWTP > Aerobic digester >...
CAAAATCGCCTATACTGGTTCGAGTCCGGTTTTACCCGATGGGGATTAATTATTTAAGCCATTGTTTTTTATTTAAATTTTAATCCTCTTTTTATTTTAGTTTTTTGGATAGTTTTTTATTTAATTATTTTACCTATTTTTATGTTGTAGTTTTTCCAAAAATTTAAAATAATAATTTTGTTATATTTAAATTTTTATGGTTTATTACCATATGTGCACATTTATTTTTATATGAACATCGTACATTTAGCTCAATTAATTGGATCTGGTATGGCAACAATTTCTATCGCTGGTTCAGGTATCGGAATTGGTATCGTTTTTGGATCTTTAATTTTAGGTGTAGCTTTTAATCCAAATGTTGAAAAAGAATTATTTTCTTATGCTGTATTGGGTTTTGCTTTAACTGAATCTATTGCTCTTTTTGGTATGGTTTTAACTTTTATTATTATGTTTGGTTAATTTTTTTTTTGAAAGCTAAATTACTTTTTAATAATTTATTTGGATTTAATTATGGATATGCTTTCTACTCAGTTTATGGTTTTTCTTTGGGTGGCCTTTTGGGTGTTGTAAATTTTTTAAAATCTTTTTTTTCAACCTTAACTAGTACTTTTAAAAATAGATTTGTATGGCGTGATGTTATGAGATCTTTTATTTTTGAAAACCCAAAAGGGTTTAGATGATTAAATAGTACGAATCACAAGGAAATTGCTTTGTTATATATCTATTTTGGTACTTTGGGTGGTATTGTTGGTTCTTTGCTTTCTTGAATTATTAGATTAGAGTTGGCGTTTCCAGGATCTTGGTTTTTATTTGGTAATTACCAATTATTTAATGTTGTTGTAACTTTGCATGCAATAGTTATGATTTTTTTTACAGTTATGCCGATACTAATAAGTGGTTTTGGTAACTGATTCGTACCGCATATGTGTGGAGCTGTTGATATGGCTTTTCCTAGGTTAAATAACTTAAGTTTTTGATTATTACCAAGCTCTTTTTCATTTTTAATTATTTCATTTTTTTTAGATATTGGCCCTGGAACAGGTTGAACCCTTTATCCTCCGTTATCAACAACTTTGGTCCATAATGGACTTTCTGTTGATTTTTGTATATTAGCATTACACCTATCTGGTATTTCTTCAATTTTAGGTTCAATTAATTTTATTGTTACTATTATGAATATGAGATTACCTGGCTTATCTTTAATTAGGTCTAATTTGTTTTTACCTGCGATTTTGGTTACTTCTTATTTACTACTATTGTCTTTACCTGTATTAGCTGGTGGTTTGACAATGCTAATTTTAGATAGATTGGGTGTTACTTTTTTTTTTGAAGCATATTCTGGTGGTGATCCAATTCTTTTTCAACACTTGTTTTGATTTTTTGGACATCCCGAAGTATACGTATTAATATTACCGGCTTTTGGTCTTGTTAGTAATATTGCTGGTTTGATTGGTGGTCATGAAGTTTTTGGACCAAACGGTATGACTTCAGCTATGATGTCAATTGGGTTTCTAGGTTTTATTGTTTGAGCTCACCATATGTATACCATCGGTATGGATGTTGATGCAAGGGCTTTTTTTTCTGCAGCTACCATGGTTATTGCTGTACCTACTGGTGTAAAAATTTTTAGTTGAGTTATGACAATGTGGGGTGGTCCTTTTGTAACTTTTTTAAAATCACCAATGTTGTATACAATTGGTTTTATAGTGTTATTTACAATTGGTGGACTATCGGGAGTTCTTCTTGCGAATGCTGCTGTTGACTTGTTATTACACGATACCTATTATGTTGTTGCGCATTTTCACTATACTTTATCTATGGGTGCAATTTTTGGTATTTTTATAGGATTTTATTATTGGTCAGAAAAATTCTACGGTATTATAGATTGCGATCAATCTTCTTTAGTTCAATTTTGGACTTTCTTTTTTGGTGTTAATTTAACTTTTTTTCCTATGCATTTTGTTGGGTTAGCTGGAATGCCTAGACGTATTTGTGATTATCCATATGCTTTTGCTAATTGAAATTTAATTTCTTCTTTTGGTTCTTTAATAACCATGGGATCTGTTCTATTCTTTTTATATATGATTTATCGTGCTATGTCTGAAAGAAAAGTTCCAGAAAGAAGTGTATGATATGAATTTTTTTTAAAATTATATATAAAAGTTTTTTATAGTAAAACAATTTTTGAAAATGTTTTTTATTTATATGATTTTTTTAGACTTAGGGAAGTATCTTTAAAAGCTGTTTCTAGCATTTATTTTTGCTTTAACTCTGAGTTTGACGTTTTAAAATCTAAAGATATTATTCAATTTATGGATACTTTTAAAATTTCTGAATCTGTATATAATTTAATTACCAGACAAATATATACTTTTGAGTATGCGGAAATTTTTTCTTTAAGTCCAAAATTTATAGGTGAAAAAGCGTATGCGGATTCTCCTAGACCTTGACAATGGCATTTTCCGTCACCTGCTTCAGCTCAAGCAGAGGCTATTGTTGATTTGTACGTAGACGTGGTTGGTATTCTTGTTTTTATAGGTGGATTAGTTTTTACTATGGTTTTTTTTTGTTTTTTTACTGAAGATGATATCGCAGGTAGAGAAAGCCAATTCCCGACTCTTTTAATACATAGGCTTTTAGCTAGACGAAGATCGTTTATTTTTTATTCGCATCACAAATTATTGGAAGTTATTTGAACAATTATACCTTGTATAATTTTAATTATAATTGCAATTCCGTCGTTTGTTCTTGTTATGGCTTTAGATGAAGAAGTTAATCCATGATTGTGGGTAAAAGTTATAGGTAGCCAATGATACTGAACTTATGAGTATTCTACATATGATTGTCAATGCGTTGATTGTGAAAAACTTGAATTGGATTCTAAATTTGATAGTTTAGTATTAAAAACAGCTGATTTATTGGATCCGTCTTTGAGGTTATTGTCAACAGATTTGAATGCGGTTATGCCATTTAAAAGGTCTACAAAATTTTTAGTAACGTCTAGAGACGTTTTACACAGCTGAGCTATTCCAGCTTTAGGTGTTAAAATTGATGCTTGTCCTGGAAGGTTAAACTATGTTAATGTTTTTGCGAAAAGGAACGGTATTTACTATGGACAATGTAGTGAAATTTGTGGTGTAGGTCATGCTTTTATGCCTATAGTTATGGAGGTTGTATAGTTTAACAATTTTAAAATTAGGCTAGATATACCTTGTTATGGCGCATTTTAGATTTTTTTTTAGTTGGTTGTCGTTTTTTTTGTATTCTATGGTCATGTCTTTGTTTACATCTGCTTTTAGTTTTTTAAAGCATTTTACAGTTTTTAAAAAACAAACTTTTTTATTTTTTAGTAACGCTATAAATTGAGAATTTTTTAGAACAATGTCTTGATTTTCAGAAGTTCCAGTGAGACATTTTATAGAATATAACACAAGTTTAGATTTAACATATTCTTGATCTTTTGGTGCACTTGCTGGACTCTGTTTTGTTTTTCAAATTGTTACTGGGGTTTGTTTAGCAATGCATTATGTTTCAGATATTTTTTTAGCATTTGATAGCCTTGAATATTTAGCTAGAAACATTTCTGATGGGTGACTTTTTAGGTATTTTCATGCTAATGGTGCTTCTTTTTTTTTTATTGTTGTTTATTTTCATATATTTAGAAATTTGATGTTTAGAACTTACAGAAATGCTAAATTAGCTTGATTAACAGGTGTATTAATTTTTTTATTATTGATAATAACGGCGTTTTTGGGTTATGTTTTACCTTGGGGGCAGATGAGCTTTTGGGGTGCAACTGTTATTACTAGTTTATGTACAGTTATTCCTTTTGCTGGTGTTTTTATAGTTCAGTGGATTTGAGGTGGATTTTCTGTTGGTGGTCCAACTTTAGCAAGATTTTATATTTTGCATGCCGTATTGCCTATGGTTTTAGCAGTTATAGTTATTTTTCATATTTTATTTTTACATAAAGTTGGTTCGACAAGTCCAAGTAATTTAATTCAACAAGACGGTGTTTCATTTTACCCTTATTTTTTCTTAAAAGATTTTTTTGGACTTTGTTTGTTTTTATTTGCTTATGGTTTTTTTTCTTTTTATTTGCCTAATTTATTAGGACATCCAGATAACTATATACAAGCTAATCCTTTAGTAACACCAGAGCATATTGTACCAGAGTGATATTTTTTACCGTTTTATGCGATTTTAAGAGCTGTTCCTCACAAACTTGGTGGTGTTTTGGCAATGTTAGCTTCTATAATTATTTTATTTTTTCTTCCTAAATTTGATAATTTTAGAATTTTTACATCTGTAAAAGCTAGTTTTTTCTTTTATTTAAATTTTGTATTTTTTATATCTTCAGTTTTAGTTCTTGGTTGGGTTGGTGGTATGCCTGCTGAAGAACCTTTTGTTTTTGTTGGTAGAATTGCCGGTTTCTTTTATTTTTTATATTTTGTAAATATATATTTATTAAGTTTAATTTTAAACTTAGCTAAAATGTCAAACGTGTTTTAAGTTGTTTATTTTTATCAATAGTAATATTTTTTGTTTTCACTAATTGTTTTAAATTCATTTTTTAGCGCATTTTTTTGTTTTTTTGTAAATAGATCTATTGGTTCCAGTGGCGTTAAATTTTTTTTGATTTTAAGTATGTTTTTTTCTTTAATTTTAGCAATCTCATTATTAAATTTGATTTTAAATGCTGAAATTTTTTTAGAATATGAGTTTTCAAATTGGTTAAGATTTGGTCATGGTTCTGTTAAATTTAGTTTTTGATTTGATATAGTAGCTAGCTTAATGTTTTTTGTTGTTTTGTTAATATCTTTTTTAGTGCATGTTTATTCTTGTTTTTATATGGGATTGGATCCTTTTTTTAGAAAATTTTTAGTTTATTTAACCTTATTTACATTTTTTATGTTGTTTTTGGTTGCATCAAGTAATTTATTACAAATGTATTTTGGTTGAGAGGGTGTTGGTATTTGTTCTTACCTTTTAATAAATTTTTGATATACTAGGATACAGGCAAATAAATCTTCATTTAAAGCAATTTTAGTTAATAGAATTGGTGATTGTGGTTTTTTGTTTGCGATTGCGTTAATTTTTTTAGAGTTCGGTTCTTTAGATTTTCAAGAAATTTTTTCTATTTTTTTAAGATTTGAAAAATCGTCAATATCTAATTTATACATGTTTGGTTTTTATTTCAATTCATTAGATGTTATTTCTTTTTTATTATTTTTAGGTGTTATGTCTAAATCAGCCCAATTGGGTTTACATACCTGGTTGCCGGACGCGATGGAAGGCCCTACACCAGTATCAGCACTTATTCATGCTGCAACTATGGTTACCGCTGGTATTTTTTTAATGATACGTACAATACCGTTTTTTGAGTACTCTCAATCTGTTTTACTTTTTGCTTCAATATTGGGTGGGTTAACTGCTTTTTTTGCAGCAACAGTAGCTTTGGCACAATACGACTTGAAAAAAATAATAGCGTATTCCACCTGTAGTCAACTTGGTTACATGGTTGTTGCATGTTCACAATTAAATCCGTTTTTGGGTTTATTTCATTTAGCTAATCATGCTTTTTTTAAAGCTTTACTTTTTTTAGGAGCTGGTGTTATTATTCATTGTTTTAGTGGTGATCAAGATATAAGGAAAATGGGTGGTTTACGTCAAATTTATCCATTGACTTTTGTTTCTATGTTTATAGCATCCATATCTTTAGCAGGTTTTCCGTTTTTTTCTGGATATTATTCTAAAGATTTAATAATTAATTTTTGTATGGTATCGGGTTCAAATGTTGGAAATATGTTATGGGTATTGTGTATTTTATCTGCTTTGTGTACATCTATATATTCAGCTAGTTTGGTGTATTTTATATTTTTAGGAAGACCAAGATTTAGTTTAAATTCGGCTTTTAATTTACACGGTTCTAATATATATATAGTTATACCATTAGTTGTTTTATCTATTTTGAGTATTATATCTGGTTATTTTTTTCGTGAAATTTTGGTAGGTTTTACTTTTGATGGTTTTAGTGATTTTTTATTTAATTTTAATGTATTGGGTTTATTTTTTTTTGACTCTATTGAATATGTACATTTTTTTTTTAAATTTTTAGTATTTTTTGTTGGTTTATTTGGTTTTTTGTATTATTTTTATGTTGATTCTTTTGGATTAACTGTTTTTAATAATTTTTATTTTAAAAACTGGTATAGTTTTTTTTGTTTTTTTTCAAATAGATGATATTGGGATGCTATATACAGGCATTATATAGTTTGGCCAATGTTTGTTACGTCTATTCGATATATATTGGTGGATTCTGAGCGTGGTGTTATGGGTATTAGCCTGTTTAAACGATCTATTTTCTTATTTTCATTTTTAGTTTCATTAATGCATAATGGTTTTATCAGTTGGTATTTAAAATGAATTGTTTTTTCTTACATAGTTTTAGCTGACGTAGTTTTATTTATTAATAATTTTTTTTAATGAAACTAAATTTTAATAATACGTTTTATTTTTCTGAATTTTTTGATTTGTTTAATTTTTTGCAGATTTTTTTGGTGGGTTGGATATTAATTTACTTATTACTAACAGTAGCAATATTTACTGTTTTCGAAAGGAAGTTATTAGCAGCTGGTCAGAGACGATTGGGGCCGCATGTTGTCGGTTACGCTGGTATTCTTCAACCGTTTGCAGACGCATTTAAATTGCTCGCAAAACAGTTTTTAATCCCAACTAGTTCGTCAAGAAATTCGTTTATATGGGCTCCTGCGGCAGTTCTTGTGTCTTCGTTTTCAGGATGATTCTTTATACCGTTTTCTTCTTATGAATCTTTAGTTTTTAATGGATTAAGTTTATTTTTTATTTTGGGTTTATCCTCAATTGGGGCTTTAGGTATTCTTTTAACAGGTTGGTCTGGTGGTTCAAGATATTCGGTTTTGGGTGGTTTGCGTGCAGCTGCTCAACTAATATCTTATGAAATTGTTTTTGGTTTTTTATTTTTTCCAATAGTTTTAGAGGTTGGTAGCGCTAATTTAATATCTATAATGGCTGATCAAGATTTATGGTTTTGTTTTGTTTATCCTTTTCTTTTTATTATTTTTTTAATTTTAATTTTAGCTGAAACTAATAGGGCGCCTTTTGATCTACCAGAGGCAGAGTCTGAACTTGTGGCTGGTTTTAATGTTGAATATTCTTCAGCTGGGTTTACTGTGTTATTTTTAGCAGAATATAATAGTATGTTGTTAATGTCTGCTTTGGGGGCTGTTATTTTTTTGGGTGGTTTTGGCGTATATAATTCAGGCTTTATTTTTGCCCTAAAGGTTATTTTTTTTTGCTCTTTTATTGTAGCAGTTCGTGGAATTTTACCTAGATATCGTTATGATCAACTTATGCGAATAAGTTGAGGTCCATTTTTAGTTTTAGTTACATTTGGTGTTATAATTGTTTCTATAAAATCTTTATACTTTCCTAATCACATTTCTCAAACCTATAGTATGTCCCCAGAGGCTACTTGATCGATTATTGATGTTACGAATAGTCCGTATTGAGTGTATTTGAGTAGGTTAAAAAAATCTATTTTTTTTCGTAATTTACACCCATACTTTCAGACTTCGGAAGCAATGCATAGACTTTATGAGGCTGGTTGGCAATTTAATTTTTGTTTTGGTTATAAAGACGGTATGCCAGCATACCGTATTACTGGGATAACACCAAGCCTTTTTGTGCATCGTTTTGAAAGCCTTGAACAGGTTATAGCTTTTTTAAAACAATATTTGTATTGAGAGGAAATATCTGGCCCAGGACTTAGCGGCATAGACGCTGAAATATTTAGAGTTTATTTTCCTGACCATTTTAGAAAACCTTATTAATTATGGTCTATTTGTTTTTAACACCATTTTAGAATCTGCTTACGACACCGTGGAAGTTTGTTTGTATTATTGGGCTAAACAACCGATGCCAGATTCAGTAGTTAGTATCAATGCAAGGGTGGATAAATTTCCAGAGTCTTTGCAGTGAGTAAACTATTGAATATGTTCAAGGAAATTTTCAAACTTTGCAGATTTACTAATTTTAAAAAGTTGTGAGGGGGAATCGGTAGCACAGTCGGATGTGTTAAATAATAAATATCAGTATGATTTGATACTACCCGATGAGCAGATGTATTGTGAATATTTAGATTATAACTTTTATAGTAATTTGCGTTTTGTTCTTTTTTATGAAAACTGGTTTGTTCTAAAAAATGGTGAAATTTATTTTTTTCCTGAGGGTGCTGATTTATTTTTGCATAGATATTCAACAAAGGTTTTAGGGGGTAATTTTTCTTATTTTACTTTTAACAAAGAGAACGTATTTCTTTATAATGATCCTGACTACTTAGTTTCTTTATTCAAATTTGTTCCTGCCCCCTGCGAAAGTTTTGTTTTAGCCATTTTTAGTTATTATGTAGAAAATATAAAAATTATAATTTTTATTAATTTTTTATTTTTTATTTACACCGGTTATATTATGTTATTTTTTAGATGCTAATTTTCTAAATGTTACTACCATCTTCTGTTTTATCCCCTAAAAGCGTTAAAATTAGTATTTTATTAACATTACCAGTAGTGGATTATATTGTTAGTATTGCAAAGGTTCATAGAATTTCAATCTTTAGTTTAGGTTACTTTGATTTGCAAATAGAGCCCGCTCAGGTTGGATTTTTGTTGATTTTTTTTAGATACCATAGTGTTTTTTTATTTAAAACTTTAATAGATTTAATTATATTTGATTTACCTGGAAAACTACGTAGATTTGTTGTAGTATATACATTGTTAAGTGTTGCTTACAACTCTAGAGTTTCTATTAGAACCCAAGTTAATGAACTTTGTCCGTTAGTTTCTATTACAAACATATTTCAAAATGCCAATTGGTTGGAGCGCGAAGCTTGAGATATGTTTGGTGTTTTTTTTTTTCAACATCCGGATCTTAGAAGGCTTTTAACAGATTACGGCTTTAGTGGGTATCCTTTGAGAAAAGACTTTCCGTTAACCGGGTATCTAGAGTTGTGGTACAGTTCTTTTACTAATAAATTGTTATATTTACCTATTTCTTTGCCTCAAGAATTTAGAGAATTTACATATGATAGTTTTAATAAGTTTATGTCTTATTGGTTTGAATTTCATAGTGGTAGTGTTTTATTTGACACGGAGGCTGGTGGTTTTTATGATAAAAAATTTAATAAGCAACCTACAAATTCTTTGTTATTATTTAGTTTTTAGTAATAAACCTGATGGGTGTTTTTAAATCAAATTTTAATTTAAAAATTTTAAGAAAAAATGAAAATACTTTTTTTTACAAAACAAATTTTTTAAGTCGGTTACTACCGTTAGGAAATTTTTCCTATTCTTTAAACAATAGACCTATTATAAATTTGGTTGAATACGATAGGGCTAGTTTTAGCGATTTTTTTTACTTTGATGTTGCTGGTGAAGAGCAAGTGACTGACGAAGCAAACAAGGTGGGCCAACCTTTTCATATAGTAAACCCAAGCCCATATCCATTTTTATTAAGCGTTTTTTTTCTTTTTCTTTTTGCGTTTACCATATGTTCTGTAAGATCTGAGTTTGGTATTTTAGGTTTTCATTGGTTTTGAATTGTCGGTTTAGCTTCAGTAATGTTTGGTTGATTTTCTGAAATTGGTTATGAGGAGTATTTGGGTAATCACACTTTAGAGGTTCAACAGGGGTTTAGGTATGGTATAATTCTATTTATTTTATCTGAACTTATGTTGTTCGTTTCTTTTTTTTGAGCGTATTTTCATATAAGCCTTACCCATAATTTATTTACAGGTTTAGCTTTCCCACCGGTCGGTGTTGTTGTAATGCCTTGGGATGGTATTCCATGAGTTAATACTTTAGTTTTATTAACTTCTGGTATAACTTTAACATTAGCTCATTCTATTTTAATATCAAATGATAGGCGATTAAAAAGTTTTTATTGATCTCAATATTTTTTTGCTTTTTTAAAAAACATTTCTCCTATTTCAGATTCACACTCAGATGATAGTTTTGATAATACTCCAGTAAATTTTTTTTTTAATCAATTAGATATAAAATATTTTAATTTTTTATTTTCTAAAGTTGGTATTTTTAAACCAATGCGCGGTGTAGAGCCTTATTATTTTGAATTTATTGAAAATTTACCTGATTTTGAAGAATTTTCTGAAAATTTTAATTTTGAAATTTTTTTTTTAAAAAGTAAAGCTATTAGTGAAACTTTAATTAGTGTTGCAATTAATGAGTTTGTGTTTATAAAACATTTTATTTTTAATAATCAAGAGTCTGGTGGATTACGATCGGCTAAGTATAGATATAGTTTTTTTAAAGAAATTGGTTTTTATAGTACATTTGTCTGATTAAGTGATGTCGTAATTCGAGGTGTTGTTTTTTTAGGTTTACAAGCAATTGAATACGTAAAATCGTTATTCACCATTAAAACTTCGGCATTTGGTGGTTGTTTTTTTGCATTAACGGGTTTACACTGTACTCACGTTATTTTCGGTTTAGTTATGTTAATTACATGCGTAATATTGTCAACAAGGTCTTTTTTTGTGAACTCACAACCAAATTCTGCGGATAGATCTATTCTTGGTGGTTCTTTTGTTTGGGGCCATAGAGTTGGGTTCGATGGTGTCGCTTGATATTGACACTTTGTTGACGTTGTTTGATTCGTATTGTTTACCGTTGTTTATTGGTGACCGTTACAAAAACCATCAATAGATTACACCCTTATAGCCTTTCCAATTGTATAACAGCATCTTTGTCGTAGTGTTAATGTTTCTGGTTTTCTTGATTATCTAGCCGGTTTCTTGCAATCATATATACATCTTTATTTTTTTTTCATTATGGTGCAATTCTAAGATGTACTTGCTATACCGATCAAGCTATTAATGTTTAGTAGTGCGTTTTAACAGTTTTAATATCAATTTTTTTTACTATGGTACAATTAGATTTATTTATTTTTGAACAAATTAGTTTAGTATTAGTGATAGTATTTATTAGCAATCTTTGATGAGTTTTTTACTTGGTATTTAGTTGTTTTTTTTATAATTATTTGTCTCCTTTTAAGTTCTATTTCTTCAAGTACGATTCAATTATCAACCTCAATGCCATTTTTTAACCCATTCATGTACAATGACCCTAAACATCTCGCGTGATTACTAATGCTCCTATTCTGTGTATGATATTTTGGATGACATAATCCTTACGATTATGATTTTCACATGTGAAATGAGTATTTCCCTTGGGAATACTAGTTCATCCAAAGCTCAAGGAGGGATATTGAACCGAATAACTTTTTGTTATTTGGGTCAATTGACCAATTTGATATCTACACAAATACGGTAGACATTCGCTTTGGTGGAATGCTCGGTACTCTTGTCGCGTTTCTTTTTTTAGTTGATTATATTTGTTGTACTGTGTTTTTTCCAAGTTTTTCTAGCAATTCTAAAAATTATTTAATGTTTTCTCGATCTACTGGTTTTGGTATTTCATCTCTTTTATTTTTTTTAGAAAAATATATTTCTGGTATTTTGACTCAAAATAGAAAAACCTTATACGTATTTATTTTTTGTTTCTTATTTTTTATTTTATTTTTTAATATTTCTGGATTAATTCCTACAACTTTAACTTTAACTGCGTTTTCTGCAGTTACTTTAGTTTTAGGTGGATTCGCGGTACTTATTGCTTTAATTTTAGGTGTTAGGGGTTTGGGGTGGTATTTTTTTGAATTTTTTTTGCCACCAGGTGTTCCTTTTTTTTCTTCTTTTTTAATGGTTGCACTTGAAATGATTTCTTATTTTACACGTATTTTAAGTCTAGGTGTTCGATTATTTGCTAATTTGATGGCTGGCCACGTGTTGATAAAAGTTGTTGTTTCTTTTTGGTGAAGTTTATTTGATATATATATGTTTTCTAATTTTATATATATAATTTTTGTTTTCTTTATAAGTTTTGTTTCTATTTGTATTTTTTTTTTAGAAACTTGTGTCGCTTTTTTACAAACATATATTTATATAACTTTAACTTTAATTTATTGAAATGATTCTGTAAGTTTACAATAGTAAAAAGTGGTTGTTAATTCTAATAATAATTTTTTTGTTCAAAAAATACAACCTCTTAGATTTGAAGTTGTAGGTACTTATACCAATTGTGGGTTTACTAAATATTCTAGTATCGGTTTTAATAATTTTAGACAATTTCACACTTGTAGTTTCGTGGGTGTTTCTAAATTATTTTGTAAAAAGAACAATGTTTCTTTAGCAC
>Ga0272412_1000462_pt1 | contig 12190 bp, 9 predicted proteins | sample WWTPWeurt_MetaT_FD_193540 | JGI IMG/M metagenome (GOLD analysis project Ga0272412, IMG submission 193540) | Metatranscriptome of activated sludge microbial communities from WWTP in Nijmegen, Gelderland, Netherland - WWTP Weurt (Metagenome... | ecosystem: Engineered > WWTP > Aerobic digester >...
AGCAGAATGACAAAGGTCAGCAGGGCCATAGCGACGGTCACGCCGATCAACCCTAAAAACAGGGCGTGGTTATTGGCCGCTTCGGATTCAGTGGCGTACAGAATCAGGTTGGCGATCACGCCAGGGCCGACCAGCAGCGGCATGGCGAACGGCACCACAATCTGCCGAAACATCAGCCGGGCCTCGCCCAGCGCGCTGGTTTGGGTCTGGGCAACCAGTTCCCGGACCGCTTTGTTGGGATCGCCGGTGACGATATTGATGGCGATCAACAGCAGCAAAATGCCCCCGGCAACCCGGAACGAGTCCAGGGTAATGGCAAAAAAGTTGAGAATGGCGGCGCCGCTGAGCAGGAACAGCACCATCAGCCCCAACACGGTCAGCGCGACAAACAGCGCCAGCCAGGCTTGAACCCGGCGGCTCTTGCCCGCGGTGTAGCCAATGAACACCGGCATCATGCCCAGCGGATTGACCAGGGCAAACAGGGTGGCGGCAAAAGTGCTGAGAAACGAAAGCATCGTTCACCCGTTCCGGCGGCGATCTGTCAGCGCATCGCTCAATGCCGCAAACGCCGCCAAGTCCAGCGTTTCCGGGCGAGCGCCCGGTTCGACGCCCGCCGCCTTGATTTCGGCGGCGTCCAGCACCTCGCGCAGGGAGTTACGTAAGGTCTTGCGGCGCTGGGCGAAGGACAGGCGCACCACCTCGGCCAAGCGGACTTCGTCCTGCACCGCGACAGCCGATGTTTCACGTGGAACCAACCTTACGACCGTTGATTGCACTTTCGGCGGCGGTCGGAACGCGCCTGGCCCGACCGTGAACAGCATCTCCACCCGGCAACGGTACTGCACCATCACTGACAACCGCCCGTAAGCGGGGTCGCCCGGACGGGCCGCCATCCGCTGCGCGACCTCCTGCTGCAACATCAGATGCAGATCATGAATATGTGTGGCCTGAGTCAGTAGATGGAACAGCAGGGGGGTAGCGATGTTGTAGGGCAGGTTGCCCGCGATCCGCAACCGGGGGCCATGACCGCGCAGTGCGGCGAAATTGAACGTCAACGCATCGGCCTGATAAATCCGCAGCGTCCCAATGCCCTGGCACTGGGCCTGCAAGGGTTCCGGCAGGTCACGATCCAGTTCTACCGCGTCGAGTTCACCACTGGCCCGTAGCAGAGGAATCGTCAACGCCCCCAGACCGGGACCGATCTCGACCAGCCGTTCACCGGGGATTGGCCGAATAGCCATCACGATCCGATCAATCACCGTCGGATCGTGTAAAAAATGTTGCCCAAACCGTTTGCGGGGTTGATGCGTCACGGCGCCGCTCATGGCGCTTTGGTCGCTGACGATGCCGCTGGAAGCGTTGAATCTGGAGCCAGCCGCACTTCGATATAGGCTTCATCGCGTAACCGGCGCAGTGCCAGTTCCCATTCTTCATCGGCCCGCCGCCGCATCAGCGCTTCACGAATCCGGGCGCGTTCCGCTTCGGGCGAGGCGGAACCCTGGCGGCGCTCCAGCACCTGGACGAGGTGCCAGCCGAAGGGGGTTTTGAACGGCGGGCTGATCTGGTTGGGTTGCAACTTCGCCATTTCCTGCTCGAACTGCGGGACCATCGTCCCCGGTGAAGTCCAGCCCAGATCGCCGCCCCGCACTGCTGAATTTTTGTCATCGGAATTGGCTCGCGCCAGCGCCGCAAAATCCTGGCCGCTTTCAATTTGCTCGCGCAATTGCGCCAGTTTCTGGCGACTTTCCTCGTCCGACCGTTGTGGCGAGCTGCGTAGCAGGATATGACGGGCATGGGTCTGCGTGACCAGCGCTGTTTTGGCTGCCGGGGCGGAAGAGGAGGCTTCAGCGCCGCCGCCCCGGACTTCCAGCAATTTAACGATGTGGAACCCGCTGGGGCTGCGGATCAGATCGCTGAACTGGCCGGGTCGCAGTTTCGGCACCGCATCAGCAAACAGGGTCGGTAACTGATCAGCGCTGCGCCAGCCCAGATCGCCGCCTTCCAGCGCCTGCCGGCCCGAGGACATGCTGACCGCCAGTTGCTGGAAATCGACGCCCTTACGGAGCTGCGCCAGCGCCTCTCCAGCGCTGCGCTTGGCTGCTTCAATCTGCGCTGGCGAGGCGTTTTCCGGCACGGTAATCAGAATCTGAGCGATGTGGTACTCACGCCCGCCGCCGCCGCCGCCACTCTGCCCACTGGCCAGTTGCGCTTGCATGCTCTCCACATCCTGTTCGGAGACCTGAATCTGACTGTCGACCAGTTTCTGCCGTAGCCGGGTGCTCAGCAGTTCCTTGCGGATGTCATCGCGGAACTGGGCGAAACTGACTCCTTCCTTTTCGATGGTTTGCCGCAACTGGGTCAGGTTCATGTGGTTGCGCTGAGCCAGGGTGTCAATCGCCGCGTTCAGGGTGGCGTCGTCGATGGTGACGCCATTACGTTCAGCGGCGCGTACTTGCAGATGGGTCAAGATGAGCCGTTCCAGCACCTGTTTTTCGACAATGGGCCGAGGGGGAATGGGCACCTTTTTTTGCTGCAACTGGTGTTCGATTTGCGCCACCGCTGCGTCCAGTTCCCGACGGGTGATTACATCGTCGTTGACCACCGCCACAATGGCGTCCAGGGTGCTGCCGGCGGCTTCGGGACCGGGGCCGAAGGTCATTTCTTCGGCGCGGACGGCAACGGATAACAGCAACAGCAAAGGCAACAACAGCAGTTTGTTCATCAGAATTTTCCGCGAGAAGCCCCGGCTTTCAGACCGGCGAGGTAGAGCGGGGCGAACGAAGTTCGCCTTCTTTTGGGGCGATAAACCACCCTTCGACAGCGCTTGCAGAGAAAATTGTAATCCGTAAATGTTCTATCGCACCTATCGGCGCCGCCGCAATCCCACGCTAGATCCAGTTGTGAACCTGAACCAGACTTTCGGCTGTGTGGCCTATCTGTAATCGTTCCCCGCGCCATCAGCAGGATGCGTGGTGTGAACGGCAAGAAAACATCTCCTATCTGCAAAATTCAGCGTTGCTGACGGCGCACCGTCATTGGGCTGGGCTGGCGGTATCAACAACTTTCTGCAAAAGCGGCTATCGGTTAAATTCGGTAAAGCAGGAAACCCTGAGTCGTGAGATTCAGGACTCTCCGTGATTTACGGCGGGGAGGAAGTCAAGCGGATTATCAGCCGTGAAAGTCGGTTAATAGCGGATCGGGCGATAGCCGAGAATGGAACTCTGAAGCTGGTTTTCCAGACTGCTGCCCAGTCGGGACAGTCCCTTCAATTCCAGTTCCAGATAAAAGCCGGTTTGGGCGTCCACTTCGAGCGGGCTGTCACGGTATTGCCGGGCCACCGCCCGCACCGCCCAGCAGCAATCCTCATATTCCAGACCGGCCAAGGTTTCCAGATTGCGGCTGATATTAATGGCTTGATTCCAGCGGGCCATCACCCGCCACTGTGTCGCTAGCGGCCAAGCCAGCGACACATCCACCGAATGAATTTGATCGCCTTGGCTGCTGAGTCCTTGCGGGTCGCGATCCAGCAGATAGGATACGTTAACCAGCTGCCGGGAATCGACATAGTAGCGCAGGTCGAATGCGCTGCGCTGGAGGCTGCCGCGGTTTGGCTCCATCTGGACCCCGCCTTGCATCGACCAGCGGGATGACAGGTTGACCAGCCCTTGCGCGATCAATCCAGAGTTGTCCGCCGTCTGCGGTGGTTCGATGGGCGACAGATTGACCCGGCGATCCTCAAAATACTGAATTTGACCGACACTGGCGCGGAGCCGCTCCCGGCCACTTGGCCCGTCAATCAGCCGGCTGGTCAGCGCGGTGGTCAACTGGTTGGCGTCGCCCATCCGATCAGCGCCGGTGAAGCGGTTCTTACGGAACAACCAGTCGATATCCCGATCCATGACGCTGCTGTCGAAAATCGGGAGATCGTTCTGATCACGGTAGGGGACATACAGATAGAACAGGCGCGGCTCCAGGGTTTGCGTTCCCGCGGTGAGGCCGAGCCAGTCGGCTTGCAGCGGTCGGTCAAAAATCAGGCCGCTGTCCAGACTCAGCACTGGCATGGAGCGCGAAGGGGTGTTGTTAGCGCCTGGCGCAGTGTTCTCAAGCTGGTCGCTGGTGTAGCGGAATCCAGCCTCTGGTTTGAGATAGCCCCACGGCTGTTCCAGCGTCCAGCCGACGGTCGGCCACAAATCCAGTCGGACCCCGGTCACCGCATCAGACTGCTGGAAATTGACCAGCTCGCCGTAAAGCTGGTAACTCAACCCACCGGAGCCGGACGGCCAAGCGCCGCTGAACAGCAGTTGTGGCAGGCGTTCATAAGGATTGCCGGTCAGGGTGAACAGCGCGGTATTGAGAATCTGGAAGCCCTGCACTCGCGCTAATGCCTGCCAGCCCTCGCCGTAATAGCGGGCGTCGAGATGCCTCTCCAGATAATTCGGGGTCAGAAATTCCAGGTTGTTGCTTAAGTCTTTGATGTAGTTATCGTCGGAAACGTATTCATAGTGCAAATCAGTGTAGAAATTTGGCAGTGGCGCGGCGCGGTCGGCGAGATTGAAAGAGCCGCGTGCGCCTTCGTAACGGCGGTCGTCCGGGATGTACTCGACGCCGATCTGTCCGCGCTGGTTGGGACTGAGATAGCGATACTCCATGCCCAGCAAGACTCCGCGTTCGGTCATCAGGCGCGGAGCGATGGTCATGTCCTGATCCGGGGCAATGTTCCAGTAGTAGGGAACGGTCAGGTCAAAGCCGGTTTGGCTGCCGTAACCCTGACGTGGAAACAGGAACCCCGATTGCCGTGCATCGGTGATCGGAAACGATAAATACGGAAAATAGAAAACGGGCGTGTCCTTGAATTCCAGCACGATGTTGTGGGCGACGCCACGCCCCTCCGCCTCGTTCAGATTGATCTCGTCAGCCCGCAACTTCCACATTTCCTTGCCGCGCGCGCAGGTCGAGTAGGAGGCGTTTTTCAGTCGGCTTTGCTGTTTGGTCCGGTCAACCTGTGCTTCCTTGGCGGAACCCTGGGCGTTGCGCTGCGGCAGGTAGTAATCGGCGTCCTGGAACCAGCCGGTTTCGGCATTCAAATCGACTTCCGCTTGTTGGCCTCGCAGCGCCTGTTTAGGATCGCTATAGGTGAAGCCGTTTTCAGCCGCAGCGCGATTGGCGGTCCGGTCCAGGCTAATTCGGTCAGCACGGAGCCGCTGATCGCCCCGCGTTAAACTGACATTACCTTCAAGGATCGATTGGGAGGGACTGGACTCGGCGCGGTCGGCTTCGGCCTGAATCGGCAGATCATCCACGGGCGGCAGATTCGGCGTGACCGGCATGATGTCCCGCGCCAGTTCGTCAGCTTCGCATTGCGCCCAGAGAGAGGACGCATCAGTGGACTGGGCCTGAACGCCAGTTAGCGGCAACAGGGTCAGCGCGGCGCTGATCAGGAGTTTCCGGTAGAACGGGATCACGGAAGGCGGAAGCGCTAGAGGTTAATTGAAGGAGTGACAGACGGCGATGGTTTCACGTGGAACATATCAGCTTGACGGCTAAAGGCGACAGGGGTTGGGTTGATTGCCGCACGAAAACAGGGTTTTAGGGTTCACTAAAGTGCCTTAACATCGCACAGATCGATGATGCCTGCAATCACACCTCAATGGAGCAACGCTTTCGTGAATGACCGCGAACATCTGGTGCTGGAGTGGCTGAGTGCGGTCTTGCCCGCGCCGCTGATTCATATGGCCCCCGCCTCCAGCGACGCCAGCTTCCGCCGCTATTTTCGGATCTGGTATGACGACCAGACCCGGATCGTGATGGACGCACCGCCGGACAAGGAAGATTGCCGACCCTTTGTCGCCATCGCCCAGGCGCTGCGCGGCTTGGGATTGAATGCGCCCACCGTGCTGGACGGGGATTTCGATCGCGGTTTGTTGCTGTTGACAGACCTTGGTTCCCGGCAATATCTGGCGGAACTGAATGATCACAGCGTTCCCGGTCTGTATGGCGATGCGCTGGAGGCGCTGGCTCGGCTGCAAACCAGCGGCGATCCCGATTCCGCGTTGCTGCCAGCTTACGATGCGGCTCTGCTACATCGGGAGATGGACTTGTTCCGCGACTGGTTTTTGGGTCGGTTGCTGGCGTTGGAACTGAGCGCGGCGGAGCAGCATACCCTTGACCAGACCTTTGCCGCTCTGTCCGCCAATGCGCTGGAGCAGCCCCAAGTCTGGGTGCATCGCGATTACCACTCGCGCAATCTGATGGTGACCGACCCGGATAATCCTGGTGTGCTGGATTTTCAGGACGCAGTGGTCGGAGCGGTGACTTACGACCTTGTGTCGCTGCTGCGCGATTGCTATATCGCCTGGCCACGCCCACAAGTTGAAACCTGGGCGTTGGATCACCGGGCGCGGTTGCGGGCGCTGGGAATGACCGGGCTGGACGATGCCGATCAATTCCTGCGCTGGTTCGATCTGATGGGCGTCCAACGCCATCTCAAGGCGATCGGCATCTTCGCCCGGCTGAATCTGCGTGACGGCAAGCCCGGTTATCTGGGCGATATTCCCCGCACTCTCGGTTATGTGCTGACCGTGGCCGAATGTTATCCCGAACTGGCTGGGTTGCGTGATCTGCTGCGAATGCGAGGTCTGGATCACTGGGAACCGGTATCGTGAAAGCGATGATTCTCGCGGCCGGGCGTGGCGAACGGATGCGCCCGTTGACCGATCACACCCCTAAACCGCTGTTGCCGGTCGCCGGCAAACCGCTCATCGTCCACCACCTCGAAGCGTTGCAGACCGCTGGATTTACGGAACTGGTCATCAACATCGGCCATCTTGGCGCCCAGTTGCCGGCAGCGCTGGGTGATGGGCGGGATTGGGGAATGACGATCCACTATTCCCTGGAACCGCCCGAAGCGCTGGAAACCGGCGGCGGCATTTTCCATGCCCTGCCGTTATTGGGGCCGGAGCCGTTTCTGGCGGTTAACGGCGATGTGTGGACCGACTACCCCTTTGCGGGGTTGTCATTGATTCCCGCCGGGCTGGCGCATGTGGTGCTGGTGAATAATCCGCTGCATCACGCCGCCGGTGATTTTTTTCTGGCGGCAGACGGGACGGTGGCGGAATGCGGCGAGCCGAAACTGACATTCAGCGGGATCAGCGTCTTGCGGCCCGAATTATTTGCCGGCTGCGGCGCGGGCCGCTTTCCGCTGGGGCCGCTGTTGCGACAGGCCATGACGGCGGGGCAGGTCAGCGGGGAGTATTACGGCGGTGGTTGGCGGGACATCGGGACACCGGAACGGTTGGCGGAACTGGATGACGACCTTCGCGCAACGCAGCGCAAAATGCTCGCCAGTCGACAGTGAGCGCTCAAACTCTGTTCAAAGCAGGGATGGGTTTTGGGGCGCGAAATCTTTCAGCGCCAGGGCGGCTGACTTCCCTGGCTACCCCGAACCCGGCTAAATCGGCTACACTGAAACACGCTTAACCGTTCGACTGATGCCCTCCTGTGGGCATTGCCCCCGTCGAACTGCCCCGTGACGAGGAACTGTTTCATGGCGCATTACCCCGACTCTGCCGGCTCGCAGGACAATTACCGCGCTTTTACTTGCGGCCAGACCCTGTTCCAGAAAGGCGAACCGGGCGATGTCCTGTACATCGTCGTCGAGGGCCAGGTCGAGATCCGGGTCGGCGAACAGATCCTCGAAATTATCGATCCCGGCGGCATCTTTGGTGAAATGGCGCTGCTTGACGACCAGCCGCGCATGGCGACCGCTATCGCTCACAGCGATTGTCTGCTCACTGCGGTCAGCCGCACCCATTTCCTCACGCTGGTGCAGCGTAATCCCCGCTTTGCCCTTCAGGTCATGCGGGTCATGGCTGACCGGCTGCGCCGTGTCGTTGACCTCGCCGGCAGCTAGCGCCATTGATCGGCGCCGTCGGAAATCTGCACTGATTCCGCCTTGTTCCGGGATGGGGAGACCCGCATGATCGAAGCCGCCGTTGCTTTTCCAGACGAGCCGCAACCGCCCCATGATCCTCTGTTCAGCGACTACCCGGTCGCCGCCGATGGATATGATGAGATGTACGCGGCCCCCGGCGTGTTGCGCCCGCATTGGCGCGATATGGCGCGCTTTCTGGAGCAGACCGGCGGCGCTGAACTGGATCGCCGCTATGACGAGATCCAGCGCTTGCTGCAAGCCGACGGGGTGACGTACAACACCTACGATGACCCGCATGATGCTCAGCGGCGCTGGCTGCTGGACCCGGTTCCGCTGCTGATGACTGGTGAGGAATGGACCGGACTGGCGGCGGGGCTGGAACAACGCTCGCGGCTGCTGAACGCGCTGCTGGCCGATCTGTACGGCCCTCGGCTGGCGATCCGTCACGGCTGGCTGCCGCCAGAGCTGGTCTACGCGCACCCCAGCTTTTTGCCGGCCTGTCATCAGTCGCTGCCTGCCCATGAGCGCTGGCTAATCTTTCACGGCGTCGATCTGGCGCGAGGCCCGGATGGCGTATTTCGGGTTTACGGCGACCGCAGCCAGTCACCCTCCGGCGCTGGCTACACACTGGAAAACCGCATCATTCTGGCGCGGGCGCTGCCGATGCTGTACCGCGATGCGCCCTTGCGCCGCCTGGCCGCGTTTCTGGAAACCGAGCGCGTCACCCTCGCCAAACTGGCCCGGCACCATCCCGAAAACCCGCATGTCGTATTACTGACTCCCGGCCCGAACAGCCCGGTCTATTTTGAGCACGCCTACCTTGCTAACTACCTGTCGCTCAGTCTGGTTGAAGGCGAAGATCTGGTGGTGCGTGATGGCCGGGTCTGGCTGAAAACCCTCGGTGGCCTGCAACCGGTCGATGTAATCCTGCGGCGAGTGATGGACGCCTTTTGCGATCCGCTGGAACTACGCGGCGATTCTCTGCTCGGTGTTCCCGGTCTGCTCCAGGCGGTGCGCGGCGGCCATGTCGCCCTGGCTAACGCCATCGGCAGCGGTCTGGTTGAAAATCCGGCGCTGGCGGCGTTTTTGCCGCTGTTGTGTCGGCAACTGCTGGGTGAAGACCTTAAACTGCCATCGTTGCCGACCTGGTGGTGCGGGCATCCGGCAGATCGCGACTATGTTCTGGCTCATCTGGACGAACTGGTGGTGCGCTCGATCCTGCCGGGCAGTCCGTATTGGGAAGGTGGTCAGCTCGATGCCGCTACCCGTTGCCAGGTCAGTGAACGGATTCGGGCCGCACCCCATCTGTTTGTCGCCCAAGCGCCTGCGCCGCTGTCCACCGCCCCAGTGCTGGAGGATGGTCGGTTGACCCCGCGTCCGGTGATGCTGCGCGGCTTCGTAGTGGCTGAGGATCAGGGCTACCGCGTAATGCCAGGTGGGCTGGCGCGGGTCTCTTCCGGGCTGGACACCTTGCAGGCCGCGTTGCAAAAGGGCGGGATTAGCAAGGATTGGTGGGTGCTGGCGCCGACGCCGCAACGCCATGTCAGCCTGTTGCGCCAAGCCTACGGCCCGATTGTGGTCACTCGTGACGGCAGCGATCTGCCCAGTCGGGTAGCCGATGACCTGTTCTGGCTGGGGCGCTACGTCGAGCGGCTGGACGGCAACGCCCGACTGCTGCGTGAGGCGCTGGGCCGACTGCTGGAATGGGAGCAGGACAACACCGACGAACGTTGTCTGGACGATCTGCTTGATGCGCTGGACATTCCGGTCCCGCCGGTAGCCGAATCGCCTCGCGCCCGGTTTTTCGCCCTGCGCCAGGAATTGCTCAATCTCGTGATTGCCGCTGAGCATCCCGGCAGCGTCAAGGCCATCTTTACTGGCTTGTTGCGAACCGGGCGGGCGGTGCGTAATCACTTGGGCGACGACAGTTGGCGGCTGCTGAATCGGTTGCAACAGCGCATCCAGGAGCCATCGCAGGAAATCGGCGCTCGCCAGGCGCGGGAACTGCTGGAAGAGGAATTGGTGCTGGTCGCCGCATTCAGCAACCTGAACAACGAAACCATGCCGCACCATCAAGGCTGGCTGTTTTTCGACATTGGCCGCTATCTGGAGCGGGTGCTGCGAACTCTTGACCTGTTTAAGCTGGCCTTTATCACCGCCCGCAATCCGGGCCTGCCGTTGTGGGAAGTGGTGCTGACTATCACTGACAACCTGACGGCTTACCGGCGTCGCTATCGCTCGGCGTTGCACCCGACTGCGATCATCGACCTGCTGCTGTTTGACGAAGGCAATCCCCGGGCGGTCGGCTATCAGTTACGGCGGCTGCAACGGCACATTGGCCGGCTGCAACAGCCCAGCGGCTCACCTTACCGCAGCGCTGAAGAACGGCTGATTCTGGAATCCCTGACGACCCTGCAATTGGCGGATATCGCGGCGCTGGCGACGTTGTCTCACGACAGCACCCGCTCCAGCGCCGAATTGGCCCGATTGCTGGATGCCTTGCAGACGCCATTGCAGGGTCTATCCGATGCATTGACCCACAGCCATTTCAGTCATGTTGAAGTTCCGCAACAACTGATCACGATGCGGCCATGAGGTACACCATCACCCATCGCACCCTGTACCAGTACAGCAGTGGGGTGACGCTGTGCCACAACGAAGCGCGATTATTGCCGAAGGAAACCCCTTGGCAGTTGTGCCGGCCCAGCCAGATCCGCATTCGCCCGCGCCCGGCCTTGTCTGACGAGCGGCTCGATTTTTTCGGCAACCGGGTGCTGTACTTCGCCATCCAGGATGTGCATCACCGACTGGAAGTCACCGTCGTCACCGAAGTGCGGGTGCTGGACGAGCGACCCCTGCATGAAACCAGTCCCTCGCCGCCCTGGGAACAGGCCTGCCAGATGCTGTGGGAAGACCCGGACCCGGAGATTATCGAAGCTCGGCTATTTGTGCTGGATTCGCCGTTCATAGCGACGGGGCCGACCTTCCGGGAGTATGCCGAACCAAGCTTTCCACCGGGCCGGCCCCTGCTGGAGGCCGTAGCTGATCTGAACCGGCGGATTTATCAGGATTTCAAGTATGACCCGCATTTCACTACCGTCGCCACGCCGCTGGATGAGGTGTTGCGGGAGCGGCGCGGGGTCTGTCAGGACTTCGCCCACCTGGGGATTGCCTGCTTGCGGGGGCTGGGGTTAGCGGCGCGTTATGTCAGCGGCTATCTGGAAACGCTGCCGCCGCCCGGCCAACCCCGGTTGATCGGCGCCGACGCCTCGCACGCCTGGCTGGCGGTCTATGTGCCGGGAATCGGCTGGGCGGAGTTTGACCCGACCAATGATTGCATGCCTAAAACCCAGCATGTCACATTGGCCTGGGGCCGGGATTATGGCGATGTCGCGCCACTCACTGGGGTCATGACTGGCGGCGGCTCGCATTCACTGAAAGTGTCGGTGGATGTTGCGCCGGCGGCGGAAGCGTTGGCGGTGAAAAAATTCAAGCCGGCGGCGAATCAGGCGGGAACCCTGGAGTCGTGAAGCATCCGCCGGGTAGCGAGGGTGAAATCACGGTGTGCGGACGGCCCGCTTGAGCGCCGCCAGTTCGGCTTCGACCTCGCTGTTGGTCTCCATTTTCAGAAACTCCCGCTCAACTTGGCTGTACTCGCCGTACAGCTCCTCTCGCGCCTCCATTCGTGCTTCCATTTCCCCGACCTTGTCGGCCATGCGCCCAAACGAGTGGTTGAGATCGAGGCCGGTCTGAAAGCGGTCTTGCACCTGATCCATCTGCGCACGAGCTTGGGCTGCCCGCTGCCGCGCCACCAGACTGCCTTTTTTCAGTCGCGCCTCTTCCAGCTTCGCCTCCAGCGCCCGCAATTGCGACTTGAGTCGTTCACCCGTGCGGCGAGCGGATTGCCAGGACACATCGAGGCTGGCAACGATGCCGTCATGCTCTTTCTTGCGGGTCAGCGCTTCCCTGGCCAAGGTTTCGTTGCCGGACTCCAGCGCCAGTCGGGCGCGCTGATGCCATTCCCCGGCCTGTCGGCGCTGGCTGTCGAGTTCCTTGGCAAGTTGCTTTTCACTCGCGACTGCGTCAATCACCCCTTCGCGGGCGTTGCTGATGTTCTCCTCCATTTCGCGGATGAGCTGCTTGATCATGCGTTCCGGGTCTTCAACCCGATCCACCAGGTCATTGAGATTGGCGGCGATGACATCGCTGATGCGTTTGAACAGATGAGCCATGGGCTGCCTCCAGTACATGCTGAAAACG
>Ga0272412_1000463_pt1 | contig 12188 bp, 10 predicted proteins | sample WWTPWeurt_MetaT_FD_193540 | JGI IMG/M metagenome (GOLD analysis project Ga0272412, IMG submission 193540) | Metatranscriptome of activated sludge microbial communities from WWTP in Nijmegen, Gelderland, Netherland - WWTP Weurt (Metagenome... | ecosystem: Engineered > WWTP > Aerobic digester >...
ATTCGATCTGTCCGTTGCTCCGCCGATGTTTGATCGTCACTCGGTTGCCCCGCAGTTCATAGAGTCGAATGTCTGCAGCGCCGTCCGAACGCTGAACACCTGGGATTGTCATTCGTTTCCAAGCCCGTAAAGGTCTCCAACCAGGATCGTAGAGCACCTCAACGTCCGCGATTCCCCTTGGCCATTCCTGGCGGACTTCCACCGCTCGAACACAACCCCGATCCTCCAGCAGAAAACGCTCAACGATTTCTTGTTCGATGGAAATGGGCCCCGAACGTAGGCGTCTTTCGGCGATGATTCTTGAAGGCTGTTCAGGCTCGCAGGTCGGATAAGCCTGACTAGGAACTGGCTCGATCGGAATATGCTTTCTACGGCAGTGGAAAAAACTAACACTAAGCAGTATTAAAGCGCATAGAAATAGCTTTTCTTTTTTGAATTTACCCAAATGAAACTTCTCATTAATTATGAATAATTCTCGTCAAACAATTGTTAATGATGCTCGGACGTTTGGCTGTGTGTGCCGGCCGAACTGGCTCCATGACCAGCTTGTTCGTGTGGAGTTTCGGGGTCGGGCTCAAGGGCGCCCGGAGCGATAGCACCCGATCGCTCTAACCGAGTTCTGCCATTCACGTAGTCGATTTGCCCGCGCGTAAAAATATCATCCGAGGTCAGCAATAAGAAAATCCCGAGAAACACAAATGCCATCACAAAGATAAAACCATTGAACCATTTGTCGTATCGCAGGTGCATAAAAAACAAAGAAACAAGCGAAGCTTTAATGGTAGCTACCACTAAAGCTACCACCGTATTAAACGATCCAAAATCGTAATACGACACTTGTACCGTCACAAATGTTAGAAAAATCAGCGTAAAAAAGATCGCAACTAAGAACCGCCACGACGAAATGTGCGCGTGAACTTTCCCGTCATGATTATCGTGTGTTGTGTCGCTCATTTAGCCCACCAAATACAGAAGAGGAAAGAGATAGATCCAAACTAGGTCTACCAAGTGCCAATACAACGCCCCGATCTCAACCGGCGTGAAGTATTCCTTGGAAAAGTCACCGCGAAGGTTTCTTCTGGTCACCCAAATGAGAATTCCCATACCCACCAATACGTGGACCCCGTGAAGTCCCGTCATCATGAAGTACAGAGCAAAAAACACGTTCGCCCGACTTGGTAGATGGTGAACTGGAATGGGGTGGGCAGTTGCCGCTGTTCGGTCTGTGCAGTGGTCGCCAAACCAGGGATGACCAAAACAACGTCCTGGTAAGAAACCGTGTTCTAGTTTGGCAGTGTACTCAAAGTACTTCACCACCAAGAACACGCAGGCACAAAGAATAGTAATCACCAACCACATCGTGGTTTGGTCTTTTTTCCCCAACTGCGACGATCGCACGGCGAGAGCCGCGGTGAGCGAACTAAATAGCAACACGACAGTGTTGACCGCGCCCATGATTCGATTGAGTTCGAGATGTGCGCGGTGAAACAGGTGTGGGTCTTCGCTTTTGTAGATCCCGTAGGCGACGAACAAACCGCCAAACATCAGAATCTCAGTAACAATAAATACCCACATCCCGAACTTGGCGGTGTCAAACTGTTGCTCTGGGGTATCGAAGTGGTGCGCTAAGAACTTTGGATGTTCGTCATCGTGCGCGTGGTGGCTTGCTGCCATGGTTGTCCTTGTGTTTCCTGGACTTAAGAGTGTTGCCTAGTGTTTGTTTTGCTTAGTGTTTTGGGATTGTGATCACTGAGTTGCGTTTAGTGCTCGTCTTTCGATTCTTCCGCTTTTTCTTCAGGGAACCCATCAAATAGTTCCGCTTCAGTCGCTAGATGGTAATCGTACGGGCCGCGATTGATTGTGGGTACCTCTTTGAAATTGAAGTGAACCGGAGGCGATTCAGTTGCCCATTCGAAACCTGCTGAGCCCCATGGATTTGGTGGCGCTTTCTTTCCGGACAACAACGACTTCACGAGCACCCAAGCCATAATCAAAAAGCCAACCGCGATGATCCACGAACCAACCGTCGAAAACGCATGGAAGGGACGAAATTGCGGGAGATAATCGTAGTACCTTCGCGGCATCCCTCGCGAACCCATCACAAACTGGGCTAGAAAGATTGCATTGAAGCCCACAAAGACAAAGCCCCAAGAAATCTTAGCTAACGTCTCGTCGTACAGTTTTCCCGTCATCTTAGGCCACCAATAGAGCAATCCGCCTAAGAAGCCCATGACGGTTCCTCCCATCATCACGTAGTGGAAGTGGGCAACAACGAAGTACGTGTCATGGAGGTGGATATCGGTGCTTAGTGTGCCTAGAAAGAGACCTGTTAAGCCACCAATCGTGAACTGAACTAAGAACGCCAAAGCGTAAAGCATGGGCGTTGTTAGACTAATGGAACCTTTGTAGAGCGTCGCAGTCCAGTTAAAGACTTTCACACCGGAAGGAATGGCTACCAAAAACGTTAGGGCAGAAAACGCCATCGTTGCGTATTCTGACTGCCCTGAAGTGAACATGTGGTGCCCCCAAACAATGAAACCCACCAAAGCCAACCCTAGAGAGCTCATTGCCACGGCGAAGTATCCAAAAATCGCTCGGCGACTGAAGGTCGCTAGAAGCTCGCTCACAATGGCCATCCCAGGAACGATCATGATGTACACTGCGGGGTGTGAATAAAACCAGAAGAAGTGTTGAAACAAAACTGGATCGCCACCAAGCGCAGGATCAAACACACCCAACCCAAAGACGCGTTCCATTGTGAGTAACAAAAGCGTAATGGCCAGAACTGGTGTGGCTAGAACCTGAATAACAGAAGTAGCGTACATGCCCCAAACAAAGAGAGGCAATCGTTTCCAGTGAAGTCCTGGTGCTCTTAGTTTATGGACGGTTACTATGAAATTAAGTCCCGTTAGAATCGAAGAGAATCCAAGGATGAACACTCCCAAAGTCATAAAAACAACACTTCCGTTAGCGGTTGTGCTGTACGGGGTATAAAACGTCCAACCTGTGTCCACCCCGCCGGAAACAATACTTGTAAGACAGAAGATTGCTCCGAAAACGTAGATGTAGAAGCTCAGTAAATTCAGCCTCGGAAACGCGACGTCCTTCGCTCCTAGCATCATCGGCAAGATAAAATTGCCCAAAGCTCCCGGGATGGATGGAATGATAAACAAAAACACCATGATCGCGCCGTGAAGCGTGAACATGTGGTTGTAGGTAGAAGCCCCCATGATGGTTCGTCCTGGAGAAAACAACTCCAAACGAACTAAGATCGCGAACACTCCTCCCGCAAAGAAAGCAAGTATCGTTGAGACTAAGTACATAATCCCAATACGTTTGTGATCGAGAGTTCCCAACCAAGAGAGAACCCCTTTACCTGCTTTCAGGTAATTGATGTTTGGATGTTCGTGGTCGCCGTGATCTGCTGGGGCTGCAACTTCCGTTGCCATGTGTACGTCGTCCTCCAACCCGTTTTGTGTGGGTTTTCAATGCAAAGTGCGAAGGTAAGCAATAATTCCGTTGAGTTGTCGTTCGCGAAGAGTCCCGCGAAATGTTGGCATCACTGGTTGGTAGCCTTGAACGATCTGAGCCGTAGGATTGAGAATCGAACTGGTGATGTATGCGTCATCCACCAGGACTGTGCTCCCATCCGAAAGGGTTTCCCGGCGACCCATGAGGCCCCGAAACGTTGGTCCCGTTCCCGGCGCACCGTCTACGCTGTGACACGTAAAACATTGGTTTTCCCGGTAGAGGCGTTGTCCGTACTGTTCTAGTGATTCTCCCTGGTGGGGACCGTTGAGTTCTTCCGCGAAACGCTCGAAAGCCTCCTGCGTTTCAACGTGCACACGTCCGTGCATGCTGAAGTGACCGCTCCAGACTTCCTCGCCCTGATCGTTTCGTGTTGGTGCATCTGAGGCACCACAGTATTCCGCGCAGTAGTATTCAGTCTCGCCTATTTTCGTTGCCTGAAACCAGAGCATCCCGTAACGACCCGGCACCGCGTCCCGTTTCACCCGAAAACCAGGCACATAAAACGCATGGAGGACGTCGACGGACGAAATCGAAAGTCGCACTGGTCTATTGACGGGAACGTGCAGCTCTCCGCTCACACCTCCGTTTGGATACTCAAATGACCAACCCCATTTACGGCCGGTCACCTTGATTTCAATCGCGTCAGCCGGCGCAACTGTAATCTCCATGTACCCTTTGAATCCCCAATGAAACAACAACACTAGGAGAAACAAAGGTGCAATTGTCCAACCTGCTTCTAGAGCCGTGTTGTGCCCTGTTGGTTCTGATTTGACTCCCGGTTGCCGTCGGTATTTCCACACGAAATAGATCGCTGCGGAAACAATACCGACAAACATCACTACGCTGAGCCAATAAATGAAGTAGTACAACCAGTCTACCTGCGCCGCGCTGGTCGATAGTTGTTCCGGGAGCTGATACGTCGCTTCGCCGTCTGCCATGTTCACTCACGAGCCTTCAACTCGTGGCGTTTCCGCAACGCCCGAGATGTTGGAATCTTTTAAAAATAGGACACCGTCTTTGGTTTGATTAGTTTGGTTTCCGTCTGTTTTCTTACGTTCGCGTCGCCAAAGGAGAGCCAAAAGTGTCCCAAACACCAGAACTGTTAACGCTCCGCCGACTTTCATCAGTCTTGTCGCCAACAGTGCATACTTTCTACTTTGAGGGTCGTAGTGGTAACAAAACATCAGCAGTTGCTCCACTGTCGTTACCGATCGCCCTTCGGAAGCCTCAATTAACCCGAACCGAACATCACCCGGTTCGAAGTGAATTCCATACAAATACCTTGAAATTTTGCCATCCGGACTGATCAGAAAGATCGCCGCGGGATGGGCCCACTGCTGTTGTCTTGAGTCCCACCGATATCGAAACCCAACGGCCCGAGCCACACGCTCGCTTGCCTGCTCGGTTCCGGTGAGAAAATGCCAGCCTCTTTGTGCCGCTTCTCGCCCGTAACGTTGCAGTACCTCGGTCCGCTTGTGACTGGCGTCTTGTGGCTGGTCCCTCTCGTCAATGCTGATTGTGACAACTTCAAAACGCTCACCGACCGTCCAATCGACGTTGCGGAGACTATCGGTTGTTGCGTTCTGTACAAGACTGCACAACATCGGACAGCGATAGTAAACGAAGTTGAGCAACACCGGTCGACTACCAAAGTATTGCCCTAATCGAACCGTTTGCCCCGTGTGGTCTTTGAACTCCGTATCCAGGGGGATTTGATATCCCAAGTGCTCTTCAACGCGGACTTCTGACAGTTCGGGTGGGATAGCGTTGGGTGCAGCTTCGCCCACTGGACCAGGTGTTCCTGGTTGGGCTTGAGCCGTTGAGCCTCCGAGCAGAATCCCGCCGAGGACTGCTACCGAGACTGTTGCTCTGAAGTTTGCACGAAAACGCTTCACGATTTGCTAAAAACTCGAGTTCAGGGGTGACTCGGGTTTTCTCCTTCGGGTTGTGTTGTGGGCGCGGTCGGAGTTGGGGCTGCGTCTGTACTCGCTGCTTGCCCAGCGTCACTTACGGCAAGCGGTGCAGATGCGTCACTCGCTTGGTTTTCAAGAGAAACCACAGGCTCAACGACTGGTTCCGGCGGGTGAGGCACAAACCCAGTCGGCTTCGCAGCCCAACCCTGCAAGGGGGCGATGTCTGTTGACGGGCGAATCGTAATCACGTTGGGTCGGCTGCCGCTGGCGAAATCTTGCATTGCGCGCTCAATCGGATGGTCTCCAGAGCGCAAATGCTCGTTCCATTCAGCTCGCGCCCGAGTGACCCGCGCATGAGGAGCGCCTAAGTACTTCCGCTGTTGTTCGTCTTCGTACATTGCGATGTAGTACTGCTGAAGCAGTAAACGAATGCCTAATAGCGCGGTTATTACGAACACCGCCAGCCCCACAATGACAGGGTATTTTGGTTCGGATTTCTCGGTGGCCATTTCAGTTCGTTTCCTTGCTTACGCGTTCTCGAATTCCAACGAGCGTTTCAATCTCGGGTCGCCGACGGGTACCAGTGGGTGTTTGTGCATTTGGTAGAAAACCCAAGCTAGAAATACCCCACCGACGCCTACCAAACTCGCGACATCCAACCAATGAGGGCTGAACGAACGTGCTACGTCGTCGCCAGCTTTCCCTGGGTTGTAGTTCGGCATGACCATCCAGTAGATGTCCACAATGTGCATGCACACCAACATGCCCGCTCCTATTGCTAATGAGGGTAAAAACCTCTTTGTATTTCTCGAAAGCAACAGAAAGAACGGCACAATGAAGTGACCCGCTAACAGAAACAAACTGATTGGCTTCCACGGCCCTTCGGCCCATCGAAAGTGGAAAAACCGTGTCTCTTCGGGAATGCTCGCGTACCAGATTAGGAAGAATTGCGAGAAGCTTATGTAAGCCCAAAACACATTAAATCCGAACATTAATTTCCCAAGATCGTGGTAATGCTCGACATTCACAGTGTCGCCAAGCAGCCCCTTCGACCGCAGCCAAAGCGTGACAAGTGACAGCACTGCAAACGTTGTAACGATTGACCCAGAAAATACCCACACACCGTAAATGGTGGAGTACCAAACAGGGTCCAGAGACATCACCCAATCGAACGCGGCAAAGGTCAGGGTTAACGCGAACAAAAACAACGATGGGGCGGCCATTCTTTGGGCCGAAACTGAAATCTTTGGATCTTTGCTTTTGTCTTGTCCGGTCGACCAACTAAAAAATCGTAGAGACAGCAACGTCCAAATGACGAAATACAATCCAGCACGAATCCAAAAGAAGGTCCCATTTAGAAAAGGCTTTTTTGAAGCCAACACCCTCGCATGGATGGCGTGGGGACCGGCACTTTCTTCTCGAGTGATGCGTTCCCAGTGCGCGCCATAATCCGTTTCTGCGTTGGCGTGGTGTTCTGCTTGGCCCGCGTGTTCGGCGTGAGGATTGCCTTCCTCTGGGCCCTGCTTTGTTTCGTGCGCGTTCGTTGGTTCTTGTTCTCTTTGCGAGAAACCGCCGACGTTACCCAAGCCGTTCTCGAAAGTGCTACCCGGCAGTTGTGCTCCCGTTGGGGTTGCGCTGGGGTGCGTTTCCAGACGCCTTCGGTGACGGAGCGGTTGCGCTTCGTGGTGTTCGGCTCCTTCGTGTTGAGCGCCATGTCCTCCGTGACCTCCTTCGTGTGGGTGTAACCACGGGTATAGGTGGTCCAAGGACAAAGCCAAAGGTATAAACAGCACAACAAACACGGGCAGAGCACTCATAAAGCACTCAGCCACACGGCGAACGGTCACGCTCCAACCGGCACCGACGAGATGTTGAATGAGCACAAAACCTAACGCCCCAAGACCGATCGTTAGGAAAAACATGTACCCAAACAGGTATGAGTACGCAAAACGCTCGCTCATCGCAGGGTCGCCTCGCGACGCACCGAACGCCGCAGCAACACCCAACACGCCAATTCCAGCGGCGATTTTCCAAGCCATTCCGTTGGGATATGCTCCCGGGAGGCTCTGTTTCGATTTCGATTCTGCCGCACTCACGGGGCAACTCCTGGCGTGTTTTCCTGACTAATTTGAAGTGCTCGCATATAGGCTACGATGGCCCACCGGTCATGAACTGGTATCTGCGATGCGTAAGACGGCATATTTCGCACGCCGTTTGTGATTGTGGCGAACACTTGTCCGTCTGGAACGTGTCGAACACGGTCTTCGTGAAAACTGGGCGGTTTCGGGTAAACAAAACCAGTTACTTGCGAACGACGCCAAACCATTCCATCCCCGTGGCCACTCTGTCCGTGACAAGGGGCGCAGAAGATGTTGTAGCGTTCGCGTCCTCTTTCAACGAGGGGCTGAGCGCCACCCGCAGATCTCTGAATTTCTTCAGGAATGGTCGCTAGATACGTTTGCCCATCCGCTTCAGTCCCTTTGGTAACTCGTTCGTCTGGGTAGAAGTGCTCCCGAGCGATCGTGCCCTCTGGGGGGGTTCGCATCGTTCGTTGGTCTTCAAAAAACGGGCTTTCCTGTTGGGGATTGTATCGTTGTTGGCGATGCATATTTCGAATGGGCATCAAGGGGGATTCCGTCGAGGTTTGCCCGCGGCAACTAGCGACCAACCCGCCCACCAACAAAACCACTGCGGAGCACGTAAAATTGCGTTTCACAGGTCGTCCTCCGTTTCGATGGTTTCGAAGTGTTTTGCGTTTGCTGTTTGCAAGATTTTCCGAGTTTCGTCGGGATGAAATTTCGGATCAATAGACTCAACGGCAAGAAAAAATTTGTCATCTGTGACAGCTCGAAAGCGTTCAGATTCAAACAAAGGATGATTGTGTCGAGGCAAACGATTCATTGCAAACATGCCAAACACAGCACCAAATGCTGAGAACAAAACCGTCAACTCGAAACAAACAGGAACGTATGCAGGAATAGAAATCGCCGGTTTTCCTCCGATAATTAGAGGATAATCAATTCCGTTCATATACGTGATCATTGCAATGGCAGCGGTAAGTCCCGTAAAAGCCATCGCAAGGACAATCCATCCCATTCTGGAATCTGGAAGCCCCATGGCTTTGTCCATTCCGTGAACAGGAAACGGAGTGTGCGCGTCAAAAAATCGGTAACCGGCTTTATTAAGCTTTTCGGCCCCGTGCATACAATCGCCAGCTGAATCAAATTCAGCCAACAGAATGCACCGGGTGGGTGTTTCCTTTGCCATCGTTAAGCTTCCGCCTCCCCGTGGTCGTGATCTTCTTTTGTCTCTTCAGCGTGGGCGTCGTCTTTGTGTGAATGGTCCGAGTGCCCATGCTCTCCGTGGTCATCGTGCCCGTAATGGGGGTCCGCTTCAGGAAGCACTGTCTTAACTTCCGCCATCGCTACCATCGGGACCCAACGGATAAACAAAATAAACAGTGTAAAAAACAAACCCAAAGAACCCATATACGTGAGCACATCAACGGCTGTTGGTCGGAAATAACCCCACGAAGCCGGAAGGAAATCTCGATGCAGCGACGTAACGATAATTACAAAACGCTCAAACCACATTCCGATATTAACAAAAATCGAGATCACGAAACTGACTGGAATGCTTCTTCGTGCCGAACTAGACCAATAGACTTGGGGTGAAATGACGTTACAAAGCAACATCGTCCAATAAGCCCAAGCATAAGGACCAGTCGCTCTATTAATAAAAGCGTACAATTCGTATTCGCTGCCCGAATACCAAGCAATAAAAAACTCCATCGAATAGGCATACCCAACCAAACTGCCTGTCGCTAAAATAATTTTGTTCATCAAATCGAGATGTTTTAACGTAATCAATCCAGTCATCCCGTAAACACGACGAACAACAAGCATCAATGTCGTCACCATCGCAAAGCCAGAAAACACGGCGCCAGCGACGAAATACGGAGGAAAAATGGTGGTGTGCCAACCGGGTTCTACGGAGGTTGCAAAGTCAAAAGACACCACAGAGTGCACCGACAAAACCAGCGGTGTAGAAAGCGCCGCAAGGATCATGTAAGCGCGTTCATAATTTTGCCAATGTCTATTTGATCCACGCCAACCGAGGGCCAAAAAGCCGTAAACTCGGCTTCTAATGGGAGTCTTTGAGCGATCGCGAAGCGTTGCTAAATCCGGAATGAGTCCCGTAAACCAAAACAAAGTAGAAACAGTGAAGTAAGTTCCAACTGCAAATACGTCCCACAAAAGCGGGCTTTTGAAATTGGGCCAAATATCCATTGAATTGGGCAGAGGAAACAAATAGTACGCATGCCAAACACGCCCAACGTGGATCCCTGGAAAGATCAAAGCGCAAATGACGGCGAAGATTGTCATAGCCTCCGCAGCGCGATTGATAGAGGTTCGCCATTTTTGTCGAAACAAAAACAAAACCGCGGAAATGAGTGTTCCCGCGTGACCGATACCAACCCACCAGACGAAGTTGGTGATGTCCCAAGCCCAACTGACGGGTTGGTTGTTTCCCCAAACACCGACGCCGCGGTAAAACAAATAACCTATCGCGGCCCCAAGAACCCCCGTGAAGGTTGCGGCCATCAAAAAGGCTACCCACCATCCTCTCGGTGAGGCTGTCTCGGTAACGCGACTAACGCTCTCCGTAATACTTTTGAATGTCGTACCCGGAGCAAGGAGCGATTCCTCACCCAGGTCTTTATTAGGCGCGTGATAACTCATCCGCGCATCTCCGGGTTTAAGTTACGAATTTTTGCTAAATGTGAAGTTCGTGGTTGGGTACCCAACTCGGCCAAGAGTTTGTAACCTCGAACGTTTCTTTGTGCGCGGGTGACGGCACTTTGATTGTCGTTAAGGTCACCAAACACGATCGCTTCGGAAGGACACACTTGTTGACAAGCGGTTCTGATTTCGCCGTCTCGAACTGTGCGATTTTCGCGTTTCGCAGCAATCTTTGCGGTTTGAATTCGCTGCACACAATACGTGCATTTTTCCATCACACCACGAAAACGAACCGTCACATTCGGATTGTGCTGCATCTGAACCGTTTCCGGAACATCGGTGTTTTTCGGTTGGTAAACCCCGTCGTTATGCCAGTTTAGGTAATTAAACCTTCGGACTTTGTATGGGCAGTTGTTGGCGCAATAACGTGTTCCAACACAGCGGTTGTAGGCCATATCGTTGAGCCCTTCAGTGCTGTGCGTTGTCGCATTAACGGGGCACACATTCTCACAGGGAGCCTCTTCACACTGCACGCAAGCAAGCGGCTGAAAGATGACAGAGGGATCTGTAGCGTCATCGCCAATGAAATAGCGGTCAATTCGCAACCAATACATCTCGCGACCGCGCCAAACCATGTCTTTTCCAACGACTGGAATATTATTTTCCGCTTGGCAGGCCAAAGCACACGCGTTACAGCCAGTGCAAGCATTCAAATCAATGGAAAGTCCCCATTTGTATCCGTGGCTGTAATCCACCTCACGCCACAAAGGCAGCGTTCGAGGCGTTGGGGAGTGGTACTCAACAAAATCGGGTTGTGCGCGAAACTCCGCCAAGGTCGCTTCAAGAGCGATGGGTCTGTCGTTCACGATTTTGTGGTGCTCTTGGGTCTGCACCAGGCGAACCCGCTCACCTGTTTTTGTGATCCGAGCCCCTGTGGCGAAATACATATTCTCCGTCGTGCGCAAAGGAGCAACGTCAACACCAACTCCATCGCCACAACGGCCTGATTTTTTCCTACCCCAACCAATCGTCAACCCGATAGAATAATCAGTCTGACCAGGCGAAACCCAAGCAGGAATCTCAATCGATTTGCCGCCACGTTCGATGCGAATCTTATCACCTGAGGTGATTCCCAATTCCGACGCGGTTCGTGCGGAGATGTACGCTGCGTTATCCCAAACTAATTTCGTGATGGGATCGGGCTGCTCTAACAGCCATGCGTTGTTTGCATGGCGTCCATCGTACATTTTTTGGTCAACCAAGAAGACAATTTCTAAATTTGCACCAGTTACCGCTGTTGCAGCGGCGATGGCACTTGCCCCTTGAGCAATTTCTGCGTTTTGCAACGACAAATTGAGCGGTTCGGCTTCGCGAGAAGAAACCACTCCCGAAAAAAGCGCTTGGCGCCATTCTTGGGCGAAGTTACTGAAAGCCCGGACGCCAAAACCACCATCCCGGAAAGTTTTCCGAACGAGTTCGTAACCGCGCTGGGGTCCTAGCAGTGTTAACGCAGCCAAAATCTCGATATCACTGCGACTCCAGTACAAAGGAGAAATCAATGGTTGCTGAATCGCCACGGTACCGTCGCGAGATTGTGCGTCTCCCCAACACTCGAGGTAGTGCGAACGCGGAACATGCCAGCTACAAAGTGCCGAAGTTTCATCTCGAAACAAAGACAAGTGCAGCGAAAAGCGGACATTTTGCAAGCCCGCCGCAAAATTCACATCAGCAGGAGCATCGTATACAGGATTTCCGCCTAGAATAACCAAAGCATCGATACGACGATCAGCCATATCCCTGGCTAAAGACGCGATATCCCGAACATTGTCGTTTTCTTCTCTATCCGTGATTTCCGAAAAAATAACGGTAGATTCGTTCTGTGTGGACAGAGAGGCATTTCCGAGCGCTACGTTTAACGCATGAACTAAGGCATGAACCTCCGCTGGCTGCCCCGATCCCACAACAATCGCAGAATAACCACCACGATTTTCCGCAAGATCTG
>Ga0272412_1000470_pt1 | contig 12138 bp, 12 predicted proteins | sample WWTPWeurt_MetaT_FD_193540 | JGI IMG/M metagenome (GOLD analysis project Ga0272412, IMG submission 193540) | Metatranscriptome of activated sludge microbial communities from WWTP in Nijmegen, Gelderland, Netherland - WWTP Weurt (Metagenome... | ecosystem: Engineered > WWTP > Aerobic digester >...
GGCGATTAAAAGCTATTTTTACAAAATCAGGTAAGGTTAAATTTTATTAATTATCATCTTATACAATACTATTATCTTAGGATGACCCTTATTCTATTAATTTTACAGAAATCAAATTTAAAAAGGAAATCTCTTCAGAATTGGATCTTTTATATATTTTATAAAGTTAATATATAGATGTAAAATTTAAGTAATTATTTTTATCAATTATTAAGATTTCTGTTAGATTAGTTATGCCCCCTATGTTATCAGATACGCTTACCATTACAACTAATATTCGTTTTTGTAAAAACTTATTTAATTTTCTCTAACTATAATTTTAGTCCAATATAATACCTGCTGGCAAAATAGTAGAAAAATAATTTTCATTAATATAGTCTGAAAGAAAATTTTAATTCAAAGTTGAGGCATTCAAAATATCTGTTATATATTACTCATATCCCCAATAGTATGAATACTAGTAAGAAAGAGGTGCATTTTAATCACTACATTATGTAACTCTGAATTAGAATTCTGTATGATATTCTAAGCCTTGATATTTATTTAATTTTAATACACATTGTTAAGGTGGAATATTTATTGATAGTTTAATAGATGTTAATGAAGGCATGAAAAAGCGGGGATTGTATATACTTGCTCTTACTATTATGGAATTATCATTATTATCTAATTAACTAAAAAAATGATCCCATAGTTTAAATCTAAATTTTAGAAACTTAAATGAGATAATTCCTACCACATTAAAATTATAAAGAAGCGCACAAGAATAGTACAATTCATCTGGAAATGCATTTGGATACACTAATTTTAATATAATTTCTTAGTTTAAATTAACTGTATCAGTTGTAAGCGAAGCTGGGATATCAACAGCTAATTGAGGAAGATCTAATTCTGAGATTAAATAAGTTGAACTTGCCTAATTTGATTTATTTTCCTTCATACAAGACAATGTAAATGAAAAAACATTATAAGGTTATAATCTTTTTTTTTCAACATGTATTTCTAAAATTTCAATTGATTCAACATTGAGAGGATCTCCATCCATCGTTTTGCAGTCTGATCCAAAATTTAAATTAAGACATTTCCAAGAACAAATTATATTTTCTTTTTGATGATCCAATCCAAAGACATCAGGATCGCTAGCTTCTGCATAAATGTCCAAAGGTACAGAAAAACCATTCAAGCGATTTCCTCCCTTTATATAAACATGTAGTGGAGAAGATAGTATTGTAATTTTGGCTTAATCTTAAGAAGTTATATTAATATTATCATTAACCTAAATAATAGCTAATGCTGTAATCATATAATAAGTACCACCAGGAACTGTGAATGGATTAATTTAGATTTCAACGAATGATTCATTTTAACCCTTAACTGTTGTCAAATCATTTATTAATAGATCATATGGACTACTTAAATTATATATCTAATTCCACACAACTGGAATTGTATCAAAGATTTCTATGATTTCTCCTGTTAAGAGACATTTTGTATGTACAACAGTAGCAGCTATATTAATTCTATTAAATGTTAAAAAATTTAATGGTTAATCTTATATAATTTTAATAAACGGGGCATCATAAGTGCTTGTGATAAACTAATACAATTTTTGACCTTATTTCCCAAATATGTTGGAAAATGATACTTTGAATATATAAGTTGAAAATTCTTCTAAAATTAGAGCTGGAATGGTAAAATAACTTAGCTATAAGTCAGTAGCCTCTTTAACAATTTTCATTAATTTATCTCTTAAATCTTTATTATTAATTGAATCTTAATTTTATAGTTCCCAACTATTAATTATAACATCTCTTTTAGCATTATAATATTATTTTGAAATTTTTATGTCAATTGGTTAACATAGAAAAATGTTTTATGGTGGCCCAACAATTTCCACACTTGGATTGTTAGGATTAAGAGGAGGTAAAACTGTTTAAGTAGCATATAAGGTAATTGCATTTATTGAATTATTGTATCTTAATTTTCCTAGATTGAAAATTAATTCATCTCCTTATACAATCGTAGATTAATCTTAAAGTTAAACTATTAAATGAGACTAATTACTTTAATCAATATAGCATAGTGGAGTACTTTAGCCCAATTTATAAATGCTAACTTAATGAATTATAGCTTTGCACAAATCTTATGTTGGAAGGAAAAGAGATGCCTGTCCATCAATAGTAATATTTTAACCAAAATCGATTATTAATGAATCTAAATCATTATTAAATCTTATTTCCGGGGCTGCAATCCTTCCTCCAGAACACCAGAATGTACCAAGAAAAAGCCTATCTTGAGTTCCTGGCGGACATAAACAAGTACCTTCTAATGGTCCCACTCTATTTCCTGAACATTTTAGACAAATATAATAGTTAGAACATGTTTAACATTCAATTTTACATTTCCTACATTCCTCGTATAATGGATCACTATAAAAACCTGAAAAACAAGTACAATTTGGAGGGGAAGTTCTGTCAAATATAGTACGGCAAGTTAAGCAATTATCTGATTTTAAACAAGTCTTGCATTACCAACTACACACAGGACAATTAATACTAAAATTATCTTCCCAATATCCTGGTAGACAAGTACATTATCCATTAATTGCGTCAATAATTCTATTTCCGATACATTTAGTGCAAAAAGTAGCATTATCTAAACATTCAGCACAAGGAAACTTACAGCTTTAACACATTTCACTTACATAATCTTCAAATTTTCCTACACTACATATACATTTCTGTGTAATTCGATCCCCATTACAAGATAAGCATATATCAGACTTTTAAATACAAGTTTTGCATTTAAAGGAACAAATTTAACATTCAATGTCTATTCCATTATCGAACGTTCCATCAGGGCAATTGCACTAAGGAGGATTAACTCTATTACTTGAGCAGTAGTTGCATTCAAATTCATTTGTGATACAGGATATGCATTTTGAATGACATTTAGGGCAAACTTATTATAAACTTAATTCCCAGGTACCAGTCGGACATCTACAATAAGGTGGAATAATTCTATTTCCAGTGCAAGTTATACAAGAATCTGCTTATCCAGTGCAAGTTAGGCACATTGTTTAGCACTTTTGGCACATCATCTTTTGTCTATTAGCAAAAAAGCCATTTGAACATTAATAAGTACAAATTTTTTTTATCGAATCATAATAATTACCATCATAGCAGCTTAAACATTAATTTGCCTAAGTTCCTGAACATTCACTACAGGTTTCGTGGCATGATTGGCAAGTTCTAGTTAGAATTTTGTCATAGAAAGTATGAATAGGACAATTCTAGCTGCAAACATTATTATATAAATATGTATTGGCATAACATGATAGACAACTTGTGCTCAATTCATCAGTACATGTTAAACATGTAATATGGCAAGGGGTACATTTATTTTCTCCTAAATTAATTCCCTTTTAATTAAAAAATTTCTCATGACAGATAGGTATGCATTAAGCTTGGAATAAGAAAAGGTTGTTTGGACATGACAAACAATTATCTTATCTTGCTCCTGAACAAGTTAAACAATCTACATGACAATTTAAACATTATCCTATTGTAGTATCGCCATATTAGCCATCAGGACATTATACAATACAAGAGTAATCAGATTTTATTAAAAATAGACTATTGATGCAAGCTGTGCATTTATTAGCTTCATCAATACATTCCCTACATAGTTTTGAATCGCATTATATACATTGCATTATATTAATATTCAAAAACATTCCAATTGGACATTTACTCATGCATTCTACAGTAACTAAGAAATTAGATTAATAACAACTTTTACAATTGCTGCTTAAAGGACCAAAGCATGATGCACAGTTTGGGTGGCAGTGTCTACATGTTCTTGTTGAAGAATCTTAATAATATCCATTATCACATTATTTAGTACAAGATCCAACTAATTGATTTGGTATATTTTAAAAATAAGTTTCACTGCTAAAAATGCAACTCAAACACTAATTACTTCCATTAGGTCCGGTACAGCGCCCACAATTTTAGGCGCATTCATAACAGTTATAATCTGTATAATTTTAGTAGTAACCTTCTTGGCATCCTATGTCACAAGTTGTGGTAAAGTTATTATAAAATAATCTTGGATTACATAATTAGCATTAATTATTCATATAGCCAAAACAATTTTAGCAAAAACTGTGGCAAGGTTAACATATAAAGTTATCTTATATATTTTCATAAGAAAAATACTCTTTAGGGCATGTCTATAAACATTAATCATTATAATTAGAATATCCCTTTTTGCAGTTTCTGCAAAATCCAAATCCGTAGTCATGTAGACAATTTTTTGTATAAGTTTATTGACTTTCACAAATGTATTCAAGTTAATTTTGAATAAAATCACTATTACATTCAGCCACACAAACTCCTTCTTGTAAATAATAATTTTAGAAACATAGAATGCAATCTTTAGGTCCAGTCCCTACACATTACTTGCATTAATCTGATTAGCAACTTTATAATTCTGGTAAGTTTTTTGAATTTAAGACAAGTAATTTAATTTAACCTTATTCTCCTTGTCCGTTTGTTATATCTATGCAATAACCTTTGAATAAAATGCTTGGTGGAGCACATTAAAGGCATTAATTTATTTAGAAACCATAGCACTAATAACAACTAGGATGACATGAATAACAAGATCTTGAAGTTATTACTGCAAAGAATCCAATACTACAAGTTAAAGAACAAATTCCTTTAGTTAAAATAACTCCAGTTTCTTAATCCTAAATTCTTGATAAAAAGTATGGTATACTGCAAGAAATACAATCGTCTTATTGATTGCCTTTACAAGTCTTGCATGAAGAATGACATAATAAGCATATCTTAGTTTCAACATCTTGATATGAATAATAACCTTTATTGCATTTTGATTAACATTAAAGGCCATTGTTTTCTATAGGTTAAAGAAATAGATTAATACAAGCCACACACTAGTTATCATTAGGACCAGTACATTTTAAGCAGCCGCTTGAGCAAGCCTCACATAATTGTGTAGATAAATTAGAGTAATAATTAGATGGGCAGTTTTCTACACAAGAATGAGTATTTTTAATGCCAAAACTTCCTGGTGTGCAAGTAAGACAATCATTTTCTGTAATTCCTCCAGAGCATGTAACACAATTTCTATGGCATAATTAACAGTAGTATTTATTATCATTATTCTTAATCCCAATCATTCCATCAGGGCATATTTATAAACATTTTCCTTAATGATAATTAAGATTTCCTGAACATGTAATGCAGGACGAATTTAATTAGTTAAAACAAGTTGCGCAATCTTAATGACAACTTGAACAAACGTTATTAATTCTGTCTTAAAAGAATGAATCTGAGCAAACTTCAACACATTAAGAAATTTAGAGATAATATCCTATTTAGCAAGAATTACAATTTGATATTAATGGACCAAAACAGCTTTAACATTATGCATGGCATTCTGCGCAGGCTGGTGACAATTATTATGAATTATCTAAATATGTGCCAACAATGCAGCTTTATAAACAAATTCTATCTTTTTAATATCTCATTTGTCCTTGAGGGCAAGTATTGGTACATCCTTATACATTATAATAAAAACCTGTTGAGCAACTTAAACATTAATCTATTTATTCGTTATTGCAAATATCACAATGCTAAGTACAATTTTTGCATATTTATGAACTATCATCATTGAAAAAGGTCAATGGGCAAGATAGCATACATTAATTTTAATACAAATATAAACTTGAATTACAACTTAAACACTGATTATTTTATGGGCCTGAACATGTTAAACATTCTTAATGGCAATCAGAACACAGATTTTTAGAGGGATTCTTCCAATATCCATCAGGACAATTAGTATTACAATTTGTAATAAATAGATAATTTCCTTATGTACATTCTTGACATTGAAATATTTAAGGTCCTGTACATGCAGCACACTTATCATTACATTTATTACAAGTTAATGAAATTTATTCTGCATACAACCCTTTAGGACAAACTTTCAAACAGATTCCATTTTATAATTAATAAGTTTCATTAATTTACTCTTAATAAAGAAAAGAATTCTTGAAGCAATAAGTACAATCGTTAATCAATGGCCCAACACACATCTAACATGTTGCATGACAATCAATACATCTTGGATCAGTATCGGAATTGGATGGCCAGGACCCAGTTGGGCAATTATTGTAACAAAATCCATCTTTATTTCCTAGAAAATATCCTTATTGGCAAGATAAACAATCCTTGTTACTCCAATCTTGACATGTTTTGCAACGGTAATTGCAAGCTGTGCAATAGTGAGTATAGTTATTTTTATAGTAACCATCTGGACAATACTTGCTGCATTTAGTCATATTAAACCACCAATTTCTTTGGCATTCTGAACAAGTTTAGTCTGTACTATCTCTACAAGAATAACAACCTTCATGGCATGGGTTACACTCTTTGGTTATGAAATCAACATAAAAGCCTTTTGAGCAAGATTCTAGACAGTAAGTTTTAAGTTTAAAGTATTAACCGTAACAGGTAATACATTCCAAATCAGATGGCCCGAAACAACTTGAACATTTGTAGTTACATTCCTCGCATTATTAAGAATTTATTTATCTTGTTCCTATAGGACATTCTTCATAGCAAGAATAATTTGAAAATAGCATGCCATTATTACAACTGGTGCAAGCATCTTAGCCTGAAGCATAACATGTTTTACAAAATGAATTACAGGTTAAGCATTTCTAAGTTAGAATATCTGGATAAAATCCATCCAAACAGATTTCTTAACATTAATTTTCATGTAAATAGAAACCAATCATGCATTTAATGCAAGAAGATTAATCTCCACATAATTCACATTTAAAGCTGCATTATTAACAATTATTGTTATTATTGTCTTTATAAAATCCTTTTGGACAATCAAAATTACAAGTAGAATTATTAAACAAATATTATCCTGTCAAGCACGATGTACAATTATCAGCTGTAATATCATTACAGGTAAAACAGGATGTATCACAGAAGGTGCAGGTCAACGTATTTATATTTCCAAACATCTAATTCGGACACTCAACATAACAGTTACTTTAAAACATAAAAGTTTAAGATTAACATTAAATACAAGAGTTAATCTCTGAATTTTTGCAAACTTGACAATTTGGTTAACAATCTTAGCAATTATCTATTGATAAATTTCGAAATTATCCTTATGGGCAATTTTAAATATAACATACATTTTCAAAGAATATACTATCATTTCTGCAAGAAAGACATTGATTCATATATTATCCTTCACAGCTGAGGCAAGATTGATGACATAATTAGCAAATATTATCAAGATAATCTGGAAAATAATTTAATTCTGGGCATGTTTATTTACATTATCCTTCATATAAAAGTAATGGAAATTAACATAATGAACAATTATTAAATACTCCTTAACATTAAAAGCAAGTCTCGTGACATTTAATACAATTCCTAAAGTTAGTTAAAGGTTCTATTTCTTCTACATATCCAAATTTGGGACATTCTTCCACACATAATTGATTATTAAGCAAAAAGTAGGGTGAACCACATTTAGTGCACTATGTATTTAATGATCCATTACATTATAAGCAATCACAATAGCAGTGTTCACATTATCTTGATGTATCATTAGGATAATAATGATCTTAAGGACAAGTTAATAAACATAAATAATTCACGCTCAATTTATCTTATATTTTATAGCGACCATGAGGACAAGTCAGACAATCTTAATCAGTATAGAAAAAACAATTTTAACAGGTTTCATGACATTATTCACATTAATTAGTAGTATAATCTGGAAAGTAATGTTCAGGACAATGAAGCACACATTAAGTTGAATTTTTTATAAATAAGAAATTATTTGTGCAAACAATACATTAAGTGTCTGAAGAGCCATTACAAGTAAGGCAAGCTGAGCTACATGCATCACAAGTTTTTGCTGTGTTATTAAAGAAATATCCATATTTTTAGCAAGCAATGCAATCGCCTGAAGTAGGGCCTAAGCAATCATCACAGGATTTATCACAGTCTAGACAGTTTTGTGCAGTTATGTTGCCATAAGTTCCAACTTGGCATTCTATACAGGCTTTCGTTTCTATTTCTAGATAGTCATGAGGCTGGCATGTTAAGCAATCATTCTCAGTACCTCCCCAACAAGTTTTGCATGAAAAATGACAAGGTATGCAGGCTTCAATAATATCATCTCCATATTCTCCTAATATACAAGGAAAGCATTGATTAGATAAATGATTATAATGATGAGTTATATTGAAGCAACTGGTGCATTAAGTAGTAGAAGGTCCAAAGCAGGTTTTGCAAACTGGGTTGCATGAAAGGCAAGATTTTTCGATAGAGTCTCCATATTATCCTGAAACACATAAGCTGCATTAATTACTTGAATTCAAATATGAATAATTTGAATCACAGGAAGTGCAGTTATCATTATTAGGGCCAATGCATGTTTTGCAAGTTGAATTACAATTAATACAATTTCTGGAGGTTTAATTTGCATATTAATTATCAGGACAAGCAACACAAAGAGAGGTAGCTGTATCATTAGGATATCTTGTTGAAACACATAAGAGGCACTAAGTTGGTAAAGGTCCTTTACATATTTAACAAGATTAATCACATGGCATACACTTACCAATAGAATTATTTCCATACTCTCTTAATTAGCAAGAAATGCAAGAATTATTTGATAATTCTAAATAAGATATTGTAGTATTACAAGTAGTGCAATTAGTATTTAATGGACCATTACAAGTTAAACATGAGGAAGAACAATTTTAACAAGCTAATGCAGTATTGTTTGGATATTATTTTGAAGAGCAAGTAATACATTATTTTACTTATTTTTTATAATAAGATATAGTTTAATTGCAAGAAGCGCAATTAGTATATCCCTCACCATAACACAATAAACATGATGAATGGCATGGCATACATTTTTGATATGAACTGCTTGCATAAAATTTCTCAGGACAATTAATACAAGTTCCATTAAGAACATTTAAATAATATAAAGATGTATTGCAGACCAAACAATTTCCATTATTAGGACCAATGCAAATGATACAATAAGGATGACAAGGTATACAGGCCATTTATGTGTCATTTCCAAAATATTTGCTTGGACAAGTAATGCAACTGTTGTTAGAAGAATTCAAATATGCTTTAGTATTATTGCAATCAATACATTAAGTTGCATTTGGACCAAAACAAGTTTTGCAAGAAGAATGACAACTCTTGCAACTCTATTATTCATCAACTCCATAAAATTTGACTGCACAAGCAACACAAGATTAATTTGTTTTATCAAGGTAAGACACATTTTAATTACATTTTAAACAATTATTAATTTATGATCCCCAGCAGACAAGGCAATTTATCTAGCATAATGCACATGATTAAAGTGTATTGTTTCCATATGTCATTTCTGGACATTCCATGCATTAGAAAGTAGTGAAATTTAGATAAGAAAATGTTGTATTGCATGTTATACAGTCTGTATCAAGAGGACCTCCGCATGTCAGACAAGAACTGTTACAAGCTTCGCATTTTTATGATGTAGAGTTTCCATAGTAAAATTTAGGGCAATTATAACAAGAATTTGTACCATTTTAGTAACCATACTCAATATCACAAATTGGACATTGAATAATTAGAGGTCCATAACATGTTTTACAGGCTAAATTACAATTCTAGCATTATAAAACTTGAACATCTCCAAATTATTTAGGATTACAATCAATACATTATCCTCCTGGTGTATATAAATAAGATGTCATATTATTACATTAATTACATTAATTATCTTATGGACCAAAACATTCCTAACAAGTAGGATGACAAGGCAAACATTTTTTTTCAATGTCATTGCCATAAGTTCCTGAAGTGCAAGCATAACACTCATAATCTACTGTCAAATAACCATAGCCTGAATCGCAAGAAATGCATTAGTTAGCTTCACTTCCTATACAAGTTTAGCAAGAAACATGGCAATTGGCACACTATTAGGTCGTCTCATTTCGATATACCTTAAGTGTGTTACATTATATGCATCCTTCAATTGTCGAATTACTACATTTAAAGCAGTTTTCGATACAAGGTTAACAGGATTAATCTTTTCCATAAAATCCTTCTAAGCATAAATAACAGGCCCCTGAGGCATGTAGATAACCTATCGTGTTATCACAGCTTTAGCATTAAAAGAAATTAGGTCCATAACAAGTCTTGCAAGATGTATCGCAGGCCATACATTTTTATAAAATATCATCTCCATACTTTGAAGAATTATTACAAAAAATACATTAATGAGTACTTATGTCTCTATAAGACACAACAGCATTACATATTATGCAACCCATATTGGTAGAATTAGTACAGTAAAGGCAATTATCAGAGCATGCTTCGCATGCTTAAGTCTAATTGTTGCCAAAAAAACCAATCAAACAAGCCTTACAAATTTAATCTGTATTATTATAATAGGATATGGTTGTGTTGCAGCTTAAACAGGTGCTATTGTTTTCACATATAATGCAATCGATATTGCATTAAATGCATCCATAAGTATTATAATAGGAAACAAGAGGAGAATAAAAGTCAACTCCAAAATATCCTTTTTAGCAAGTTAATGAACATTAATAATTGCTTAGAAGATAGCCTATTTAATTATTACAAGAGGCACAACTTGTTGTATAACCTGAAAAGCAAGTCAAACAACTAGAATAGCATTCTTAACATTTTTAATTAACATTATCTCCATATTGATGAACATTACAGGCAACACAAATTTAATTTGATTTGTTTAGATAGCTTTTCGTCATGTCACAGATAGTGCAATTAACTGTATTAGTACAGTTTAGGCAGTTTTAAATACATGGAATACAATTTTAATCATCAAAGGAAGGATAAAATCCAAGCAAACAAGCATTACACTATAGAGTTTAGTTATTCAAGAAAGTATATTTAGAATCACAAGTATTGCAGGTTAAATTATTATTACAGTATAAGCAATATTGAATACAACTACTGCAAGTTTAATCTTCTTAATTACCATAATAATATTTACCGCAAGCAATACATATATATTTTTATAATGTATTCAATTTTATATAAGAGGTTGTTGAATTGCAGAGAGTACAATTTGCAGTATCTGCTTCTAAACAAGTTATACAGTTTTCTGAGCACGTCACTAGTTTCCTTCTATTCCCTTGTCTTTCTTATATAAAATTGTTAATATCTGACTTAGAATAGCCTCTCATATTTTTATCATGATCAAAAAATTTTAAAATTTAATTTTTCCGATCAAAATAATTTATTTAAGAAGAAACATTTAGAATTTCATTATTATTAACTTTTTTTTTAAATTCATTCACAAACTCATCCATGATGAACTAGTAATCATTTAATTAAATTGTAAAAAAAAACAAATTATTATTTTTGACACTTTCAAAAATTTTTTGTTTAATGTTTATCATGAACTCATATTTTCTTTCATTTTCTCCTTCAAGGAAATAATTTTAAGATTATATTATTTTTTGCCAATTGCATTCATTTTTTAAAGAAATTATTTCTATTTTTTTTGCTTATATCTCTGGAATTGTTATATTTATCAATATAAATTATTGTTTTATAGCAATTTCTCCAATTATCTCTATTTTTATTAGCTAATTTGCTTTTGAATTGATTCGGTAATCTTCTTTGATAGTTTGTAGAATGAATTCGACTCCTGAATGCACAATTGAACAACTTTCTGGATCATTCAATAACTGGAAAGAAAGCAAATCTTTTGTTATTCCAAACGAAAAACTTAAACTTTCTGAAATTGGTTCTAAATTCTTATCGTCTAGATCTTCAAGTATAAGGGAAAACTCAATGTCTTGTATAACCTATTCTTTAAGGAAAAAATCTTTGGATACTGTTAAATTGAAGGAAATATTCCTTAAAGGACTTTCAATATCTAATTTTTATTAAAAATTCTTATGCTTTTGATAAAACTATTTAGAATCCAATAGGATATTTGTTTACTAAATTGATTTTAGCAAGCTTAAACAAATTAAAATTATAAATTATCTAAAAACTAGCATTTTTA
>Ga0272412_1000471_pt1 | contig 12121 bp, 7 predicted proteins | sample WWTPWeurt_MetaT_FD_193540 | JGI IMG/M metagenome (GOLD analysis project Ga0272412, IMG submission 193540) | Metatranscriptome of activated sludge microbial communities from WWTP in Nijmegen, Gelderland, Netherland - WWTP Weurt (Metagenome... | ecosystem: Engineered > WWTP > Aerobic digester >...
ATTTAAGGTAATTTAGGCAAATGTGAAAATATAAATTTAACTTTTATAATAATTTTTTTATATATACTCTTATTTGCTGCACTCAATTTAGTGCCGTTACTAGCAAAATAAGCAAAACCAGGAGCTTGGCTACCCACTACAAGGCTAGATCTCCCACATTATTGTTGTTAATGGTCTGTTAAGGCTAATTATTGTTAGCATTGTTGTTATTTGTATTGTTATTATTAGTGTTTGTTGGATTTGCAGTGTTTGAGGTTGTATCAGAGACTTGATAAATAGAAAATAGTGAAAGATGGTTGCAGCAGCAGTTCACTTCGATCAGGTCTGCCTTCAAAGTGTTGGTAGATGCTATCGTACAGCCATTGTCTGAGTACGAATCAGTTTCTGTGTCGTAGTAGCGACAGGTGAAGTTCTTGACCTGCGCTTCAGTGATCAGGAGCTTAAAACTGACTGGACAATTACCTGGAAGCTGCTGCAGTGACAGCACAGAGCCATCAGCTTTGATAATGCTGATGTCAACGGAATCGGATATCAGACTACTGGCATTCTTATGTGCTGAGAACTGTTCTTTGGGGGTAACGAACGCACTGACTGCAGTTGCTTCTGCTTTGCTTGCCAACGTAGAAGAGGACAAGCCTATACGAATGCTACTTTGACTAACGTTTTTGGAGTCGGGGAGGTCTAAGTCGAAGGGTAAAGTTTCAGTGGAACCACTAACTGCGTTGCTGCTTTACTCTATCAGCTTGTTCTTTCCAAAGACTCCACCACTATTGAACACCGTCTCTGGGTTGCTGGGGGTCAACTTTTGGGCGTTGTTCAGTATAGCGCTCTATATAGACTTGAAAGCGTTGTACTACTGTTGTTGTGCTAAGGTAGTATCATTTTTACCATAGATGTTGCCGATAAGGGTACCCTGCACCTCTTTGATTGCATCTAGGATTTAATTAAGCGTTTTGCTGTCGGTGATGAACTGAGAAGCCTGTTGTAGCTTGTCCAGTAACTTTTGCACTGTTTCTTTGTCTGCTAGCTGGCTACCAGCCACCTGCTTCACAGTAGATATCACACTTTAAGCAGTTGTATTAGTTATTGGAGTCGAATCTAATTATTGGAACAAATTGTTTATTAACTTCTTTAATTAGCTTGCCTCTTCTTCCATTAGGTTGCAGAAGAGGCCTGCATAGCCTTCTTAGCAGATACAGATGTAGCTTGATGTCTTGCCTTGTGCGCATACACCATGGCCACAGCATGGTGAATCCTCTTTCATTGTGCATGGACCAACTATCTGCAGTTCCTTAGTGTTTTTAAGTCGTGTAGCTGCACTGCAGGTCTCCTATTTGGAAAACACTTACTCTTTGATCATGGCTGCTCCAGTGGCTAAATCACCCTAGTTCAGTTTGCCTGTATTGTTTGCTATCTTTGACATGAGGTTGGATTACGCAAGATCGAACGACGGATTTTTGGTAGCGATGATCTTCCTAGCAGTCTCAAAGTAGTCTTCTCCCTGAGATATGGTGAACTTTACTTCCACGATGGTGTCGGCTGTCCGGTTTACAGGTACTATAAACTCCATGAAGTCATTGGTTTTATAGGAAACTAGAGGAATCGAGTCTTTACCTACTTCTATTGTGAACTTCCATGCTTTGCTGTTGGCAAAAATTTAAACAGAGCCGAGTGTGTATGAGGCCCTGAAGGTTGTATTGCCTGAAATTCCCTTCTCTGGTTGCACTGAGAACATAGAAGGGTTGATGCCCAGTGATTGGATGGTCTTTTTATCACTCAAGCTGCGCACATGTACCCAAATCTTGTCGTAGACGGGTTTCAATGTTTTGTAAGAGGCCTTGACTTCCAGTTAATACGCAATGTTCTTCTTTAAGTTGTCTTATGGAGCTTTAAATTACTATTAATTAACAGCCACACTCTGAAGAAGCTGCATGCGAACAGCTTGGAAATCATCACTTGACAGGTCCTAACTGATCCATGCTCCATTTTCTTCAACTTCTTATTTGATGTCTGTCACATTCCATTCGTACTTTGTATAGGAGCTGCTATCCTGATTGGTGTAGACACTGACGATGAGTTTTTTGTTTAGTGGTTGCACAGTGGCCTCAGAAGCCAGGGAGAGCACCTGAATTTTTTTTATAAACAATGTTTCTGTAGTAGAAGTGGAGGTAGACTTGATGCAGACTTGTTGATTGCTCTCAGCCTTCTTTGTATAGTCATCTGGACAGAATTGGTTCCAGATACATTGCATCTTGTCCTTTACTAGAAGCATGCTGGAAATGCATTACTTGCAATTAACGAGGCAAGGTAGACACTCAAGCCTAACCTTCTTTCCATTGTAAGTTGGAATCTTTTCAATTATTTTCCATGGTAATCCATCAAAAACGGGCTACCCGTTGATTCCGATGGCCAGAGCAGCAAGCATACTAGTAGAGGCAGATGTGATGTCAGAGGAGAACTTCTCCTTGATTTCACTCTCTGTGAAAAGGTCCTTGTTCAAATAATAGAGAGAAGCGATTGATGGGAGAGTGCCTGCTGGGCAAGTTGGGAAGCACTGTTTAATGAAGGTTCCTTTGCTTTCCTCTATATACAAATAGAATCCATCCTTGCACACATCACAGATTGCCTTGGTTTGGCACTTTTCACAACCATCAGAGCACTTGTTGCAAGTAAATGTAGCTTCTTAGAAGAAATCTCCAGCTGCACATTCTAGGCAATCTGTCGGTTGCGGTCCGACGCATACTGAACAAGTCTGTCTGTTGCCGTTCACACGACACTTATTGCAGCGTTGTTGGGTGCTGTTGTAGTATTATCCTATAGTGCAGTTCACGAAGATCTAGTTGGGAGATTTGCAGGAGTTCGAGGCCAAGTCAAACATCTTCTAATCGTCAAAGCAAATACACTTGTTCGTCATCGAATTCAGATAGGCATCCAATCCGGTACCACACTAAGTAGTAGTGTTAGTCTAACCCTAGCTCTAGGCTTAGGCCTGGGTCGTTGCAACCTCTACACACTAGCCTTTTTAGTTGAAGCTATATCCCTTAGTGCACTCAGTGCAGGACATATCATCACTGCCGAAGCATTGGCTACACTTCCAATTGCAAGGTTAACATATTGTTGTCGAATTAATAACATTGGGCCAGGTGCCAGCTGAGCACTGCGCTATGCATTAGCCCAAATACAGCTGGTAGCCAGTAGAACAGGACTGACAGATGATCTTGCTGAAGGTCTTGGTTGGGTCCTCAAGAGAGCAGGATGTACATCCCTTAATGCATGTCTGACATTTAACATAACCGCCATCTACAATGAAAGCGTACTGCCCTTTGGAGCATGCCTAAGCTATTTACGCTGCCTGAGTTGTGCTTACACCACCGGATGTAATATTAACAGGCTTAAGACACTTACCAAGACTCGGGTTAAGAACGAAATCGCTGATACATTTGGTACATTTGATATCTCTGATCATTTTTATATCAGAAACTCTATTTATGAGTGAGCATTCAGTGCATTGGTCTGGGCACTTCTCGCATTGACTGTCTGAGCTCCCAATAAAGGACAACAGGTATTAACCAGATTCACAGGTTGCTTGTTGAACACAGCGCTGGTCGGGAGAAAAGTAAAATCCAGTCTTACAAGCAAAGCAAATCAACTTATTTGACTTTAAGTCGCAAGAGCTACATTCAGAAGGACATGAACGGCATTCCCAAGAGTCCAGGGTAGGATCCTGTAGATTAGCATTGTAGACTAGATACTCGCTGGCCAAACAGGTCTTCTTTTCAAACCAAATATTTGGAATGCAGTTGCCTGCTTCATCAAGTTTGAGATTCTTGGTCGTGTCACAAGAGCCGCAAACCACTTTGCTCAATGGATTTAGTAGATCCTGTGCTTTACAATAATTGCAACCTTGAGGACACATAATGCACTAGGGTTCTTGGTCAAGCCAGCCTTTTTTAAGGAGAATTAGATACTCGTTATTCTTGCACTACGGTAAGGCTATACATACACCATCCTTCAAATAGAAGTTACCAGACTGACACTGATAACATACAGGCTTGGGAGGCTGAAGCTTCATATTAAGTTCACAATTGCTACAGAAAGTGGGACAGACCTCACAGACCTGTTGCATCACTAACACTGTAGTGTTACTCTAGTTCACGACCACTGTAATGGCTTATTGGCGTTGCACAGCATACTGTTTGGTGTCTTAGCACTTTAAGAAGCAGAGGTTCGACTTAAGTTGGTATTTGGTTTCGTTACAGGCTGTGCACTGTACCGCTGCTCCTTCAGGTGTTTGGTAGTTCATATTGCATTATGTGCAACCCTCAGGACAGCGCTCACATTTTTTTGTCATGAAACTGTAGAACTGCACATTTGACAATACTGGGTCAGTGGTCGTTAGATTGACACAATTTGGAGTCTTACCTACTATGGGTATGCAGCGCTGAGATACACTGTTCAGCTAGAATAAATAGATGTCGCTACATTCAGAGCAAAATTCTTGCTGCTTATCTACATCCCAGATGCAGGATTTGCATCCAACAGAACAAGGCTTGCAGGTGTAGGCCTAGGTCATTCCGGTAGGATCTCTTACTACCATTTCGCTTGTTTCGCAGAATGGAACTGATGATCCTGTTATGTTGGCAAGGGAGGTTGTGAGTTTGCAGATACTCTTTTCAACGAGGGTATATCCCTTTATGCAGGTAGCGCAAATCACCATTTTTAAGTTTAGGTCAAATGAACAGGTCAAACAGCTACTTGGGCATGGCTTACAACCCTGCTATTAACTTACCACAGTATTGGATGATGGGGAGATAGAGCCGCTCTTTCCTGTTAAATCGTAGAAGTAAGCTGAAGGGCAAGTGGGTGTGCAAATATTCCCGAGTAAGGTGTAGTTGCCATCATCTCTGCATTTCTTGCAATCTTTAACCTGGGTCAATGGGTTAAGGGAGCATATGGAACAGTAGTCTGGGCAGCTTTGACAAGTATCGAGTATCATTGTGGTTCCTGAAGGACATTGCTTGATGCTGCAGATCTTAGTTTCTTCATCCATAACAGCTTCTGGGAAACATTAAGCGCAGATGAGCCTTCCAGAAAGCTACTCTCGCATGCACTTGGCACACATCTTGGGGCAGATGTCGCAACCTTCTGCCTCTGGGTTGAAAAAGTACCCTAATTTGCAGATTTTATACAAACAATGACCATCAAGAGTCATATACCAATCTGTTTCGCTGATGCAGGAACCGCAGAAAACTTTGATGTTGTCTTGTGGAAGCGGTTTACAGGTTGCACAACCATAAGGACAGGATTCGCACTGCTAGCTGCCTAGAGAGAAGTAAAGGCCTGATTAACAAGAAACAGTGCTCGTTTAAGTTGTTCCATTTAGACTATTTATGTATTGACATCCAATGGAAGGACCTTGGTAAGTGTATCCCACTTAGCACTGCTTGCAGACCATGACTTTAAAGAGTTGGTCAATCTCACACTAAGCGCAATTTTCTGGGCATTTTGTGCATTCTTATTTAAGGCTGTCGGCGAACATCCCATCTGGGCAGGCTGACTATGTAGGACTTGTCTTTGGAACACACTTTCCTGTTATAGTGAGTGTGTAGTTTATAGTAGGGAAGAGGCAAAGCGGGAATTGCATTGCGCTGTCCCATTTACAACGAGCGCAGTTGGCTGTGCAATTCTCGCACTTCGTATTGATAGGGTTATAAAATAAAGCAAATTTAGGATCAAGGCAGACTTGTGTCTCTACACATTTTCCAACCACATCCAAAGAGTACCCTTAATTGCATTCCTAGCAATGAGTTGTTGGAGTAGCTGTAGTGGTATCGAGTAAGCATATAGCGCAGTTTTTGTTTAAAGTCAAATCACAAATAACTTTACAGTAATACACATTCCTTTTTGTGTCTAGTTCCTTAGTGTACTGCGAAACGCAAGACCCGCAAGATTGGATGCCAGCCAGTTGGTCGAAAGTGCAGTCCTTGCACCCAGGAGGGCAGCTCTGAGTTGGTTGACTATCCCCGACGTATTGACACTCTCCAAGATTAGTAAGAACATACTACTCCTTACAAAGAAGGCACAAAAGCTTCTGGGCTTCAACGTCGTATTTGCATCCTCGGCAGTTTGCAGAACATTACTCACATTGCATGGCAACCGGGTTATAGGCTGCAAAGTAGTCTGGTTTATCCTGTGGGCAAATGGTTTACTACACACATTTGTTCTGCGGCGAAAGTATATAACTTGTGTTACAGACTGTGCAAATGGACAGATATGTGCCCTTTGTTGAGTCTATCATGGACTTTTAACACTTTATGCAGTTATCCAGACCCAGTCTTAGGCAATTTAACTGGCAATTTGAAGTAGCACTGTCCAGCTGGAAGTCGTCTGTGCAGGTTGAGCATTTTACTATTCCCATCGAATACACACAATCAGTGCAACCATCAGGGCAATTTATCGTTCCAGGTGAAAAAGTGCAAGTGTTTGATTGCAACTGGTAATTATTATCACATTATGTGCAAAGCGGCTGTCCTTCCTGAGTGATTTAGCATTTAATACAATTTTTATCAATGTTTGAACATAACTAGCAGGTTTCGCCAGAAAAGTATTATCCATCTAAGCAATTTTGAATCAACAGACATGATTTATCAGAGGCCTTCAACATATATCCGGCTTTGCATCTTTTGCAAACGGCGTTTGCTACTTCCAGAACACAGTTATCGCAAAAAGCGTTGCAGATCTGCGTGGTTGTAGTCAAGAACTTGCAGGTTTTAGAAGTTGTAGTATTGACATAGGCGTAGCCCTATTTGCAGGAAAGACACTGGAATTCGCCTGTTAAGGTAACAACAGTACAGAGGGCGCAACCCAATATCTTGGACTCACAAGAGGTGCATTTCTATGCAACTGTATCCATAAAGGCACCATCTAGACAGGTGAGACAGAAGAACTTCTCTAATCCTGCTAATTGCACAGAATTACATGTTTGGCAGAGATCAGAGCGCATTAGACACGGTTCGCACTCAACTTTGGCATAATTGAAGTAAAAGTTGTTTTCACACTTGAGGCAGATTATTCCAGATCCAGTAGATGTGGTACTTGGATCAGCCCCGCACTCAAGGCACCCTTTGAAGGAGTTTATACACAATGCACAAGCCCGCAGATTTGAGTCATAGTACTTACCGGAGCCACAATAGTTACACACAACCTAGGAGGTGGCAGAGGCACGGTTGCAACTAAGGCAGCCTGGCAAGGAATCGCTGCAGGCCTTGCAGTTTGGAGGAGAAGTGGCTGTGTCGAAATACTTTCCTGGGCCGCAATCCTTACAGGTCAGAAGATTCTTATTCGCTTTGTCAATGAAGCATTAACCAATGCACCCCGGAATCAAAGTCTAGCAATTTACACAAGCCTTGATAACTGGGTCGTAGTACAGTCCAAAAGCGCATAGACAGGTGAATGATGTTTAAGTGGATGAACCATCAGTTGAACTTAGAACGTTATCACAAGTGTTACAGTTAGTGGCTACATCACTGCAGTTTTTGCATAGCCTCTGTGTCAGATTAAAGAAGCCACCTGCACCACAATCATCGCAACGCAAGTCTACACCCGAAAGAAGAGTGCATGACTTGCATTGGGGGATTTTTGCAGAACAATATTCACATGATTTCTTAGTTATGTTATAGTATTATCCTGTTCCACAGGTAGTACTGTTTTCTGGTGGGGATTGGCAAGTGCCAGTAGTAAGATTGAGGAATAGACCAAGGATGCATGTTGTGCAATGAGTGGCATCTACACACGTGTTGCAGGCACTGTTGCAAGGTATGCATTGCAACTTCACTTTATCAGCGTAATGAGTTGGGGGGCAGACTGTAACACATTGCCTAGTTTGCGTTAAAATTGTGCTGTTGGCTACAAGCATGAAGAAGCCCGTTAGACAAGCAGTGCAGTTCTTAGGGACTACATCACATGCAGAACATGGAGATTGGCAGTCCACACACACATTTTACTATAAATCCACTAATTTACCAATCCCACATCCACTTTGACAAACCCCCTAGTCCATAATGTATTTGCTCTTACATTCATAACAGATCTAAAGACTTTGACATTTCTAGCAACTAATGTCACAGGTTTCACATTTGCTTGTTGCTTAATTTCCGTAATACCCTATTGGACACTGATTAACACATACTATTTAGGCAGCAATTTGGGACTAATTCATGAATACTCCGGGGGCGCATGATGTGCAGTTAGCCACGTTTGGTCCTTAACATGTAGCACACATTTCATTGCAAGGTTAACATATATAATTAGCTTTGTCAGTCCATGTACTTGTTGGGCAAGTTTGCAGGCATTCCATTTTAGACTAGTAAGAATAAAGCGGTTGTGGGCATTTCTGCACGCAGGTTAAGCTAATATGATTAATATATGGGAAGCTGCTTGAACATGTCTAGACGCATGTCCTATTAGAGCCAGGGTCAGCATATTTACCTCCAGTACAATTGGTAACGCAAGTTTATAGCACTGAATCCCCATAGTATGGGGAAACACATTGGTCCAGACAACTAGCTTGAAAGAAAAATTAGGTATCTTTGCAATTATTGATCAACTAACATTGATTAATCTGCCAATTTGCCTGGTATCCATCAGGACAGGTTGTAACACAAGCCCGATTCAGCATATCAGCAAGGAAGCCACTCTTGCATTAATCAACGCAAGATCTTGATGTTGCATCTGATAATAGTGAACCAGGACATGTATCTACACAAGTAAAGGTCGTCGGATCAGCATAGAGTGGAGAAGTGCAATTGGAGGAACATATTGAAAGTTAATTATCACTATAAACTCCCGCTGGACACTTGTTCACACAAGACTTAGTAGATTTATCTGCAAAAAGGGGAGGATAACAACGATCCAAGCAAAAGTGTGTAGTAACCATGGCAAATTGGCTAATTGGGCACTCTAGGTCGCAGGTATTTGTACTATTTACTCCAAAACTTCCAGAAGAACATACGTCAGCGCAAATCTTCAAAATTGCATCAGCGTAGGTACCAGTCGGGCATTTGGCCAAACATGTTTTTGTTGCCACATTTTGGAATTGACCATCTGGACAATTTTGTTGACAGATATTGGAACTACTACTGATGATAGTCCCATCTGGACACTGATCCAAACATTTCTTTGTTGCAGAATATGCAAAAGATCCTTAAGGACAGGTTTGTACGCACAAATTAGTTGTTGAGTCTGCAAAGTAGCCATCAGGACATGTCTCAACACAACTTAAGATCAATTGATTTGCGAACCTTGGATTAGGACATTTGCTTACACACTTCATTGAAGCAGCATCTGAATATAAGGATACCGGACATTATATAACACAAGTTCCCAAAGTTGAGGCTTCATAGTAGTTAGAACTACAATTTTCTGAACAGTTGCGGGTCACGGGCTCAGCAAACATTCCCACTGTAGAACATTACTAAGTACAATTGTTTATTGGGGTATCAGCGAAGTAGCTTGCAGGGCATTAAACTACGCATTTCTTATTTACATTATCTAGCAGTAATGTCGTTGGGCATACACTAACACAGGTTCGTGAAACTGTATTTGATAATTCTGGACATTATGATACACATTTTCCTTGAGATTCATCTGCATATGTGGGGTCAGTGCAGTTCTGAACACAGGATTGACTTCGTTCGTCTATAAAATAGCCTTATGAACAATTCTATGTACATATTTTGTTTTTTGTATCCTTAAAATAATTTGCTGGGCAGTTGCTAACGCATTTTTATGTTGTTTAATCATAGAATTGAGTGCTTGAACAGGCCTCATAGCAAATCATTGTAATATTGTCTTATTGCAAATTAGAGGGACAACTGGATAAACATGAAGAATTCGTTTAATATTTGTATAAAGTTGTTGGACAACTTGATACACAGAGATGAGTTTCAACATTAGCAAATTGACCAGATGAGCAATTTTACCCGCATTTCATGTTTTAACTATCTGTGTATTATCCATCAAGACATTTATCTGCGCAGACGCCATTTACAGGTTCTGATAACAAAGAGTAATTTTTGCAATCTGGTACGCAAATTCGTTAGGCATTAAATTTAAACAGTCCTGCAGAACACTACGATTAGCATTATTATGTTGAGTTATCAGCAAATGTGTCTATTGGACAAGATTATACACATTCGTTTGCATTTATAAATGCAAAATAAGTTATTGGACATTTCGAAGTACAAGTGTATGTAACATTTTCTTTCAAGAAGGGGGATGTGCACTAGGAAACACACATATTTCCAGATAAATATAAATCTTAGCTACAAGTGAGACATTAATTCTCTAGAATACCTTTACAAGTAGCACAGGAAGAGTGGCAAGGATAGCATTCTTTAGTTGAGTTTTTTCTAAAAGTTGAAGCTGGACATGAATCCACACATTATCCGTTATTGAGGACAGTAGTACATGCAATAGTACATGATTCTCCAGCATAATTAGGATTGCAAAAGCACTCTTAACCCATACAATAACCATTTTTTGAGCAGGAATTCAAGCAGCTGACCGCTGAATCACAGAATACTGAAAAATCTGGTGGACAAGTTATACTTCCTGATTGTCCTGATTAAGCTGAAAGAAGTTATCCAGGCGTTGTACAAGTATAGTTAATAGCGTTTACAGTAATATTTATTTTGGCTCCTCCTTCAATACAAAAAGCTTCTAAGCAATCATAAGAGGCTCCACTACTTTATCCTGCGGGCAAAAGTGTGCTCATAAAGCAATGAGAATTGATTCCAAACTTAGTATACTATTTGAAAGCAGTTTCTGATGAATTTTAGCAGTATCTATTACTATATGTAGCAATAAAAGGACATTTGTCTCCAAATTCATTGGTTCCATAACAATATCCATAACCTGTTTGCTCATAATTACATTTTTATAATTGAGAGGTAACTTAAGCGTCAGTACAAAACTCTGGGAAAGTTTAAGTAGTATCATTGCATGCATTATTGACAAATGAGCAACCTCGTCCTTTTCCCCAAGTCATTTTATCATAAGGTGTTTCTCTCACAGATTCATAAAAACCAGTGTCTTTAAGCAGGGCAATAGTGAAATTCGAAAATACAGAGTCAGTGCTTATCGCTTGGGCAGTCATCATTTCATTTTAAATTAACGTGCGCTCCCAATGGGAGCCCAAAGATCCACTGGATCCCTGATTTTCGAGTTACATTCCTGTCATCGTATTGCAATTGAAATATTTTTTGGCTGTCTCAAGAACATTTGGTGTAAATAAAAGATGAGTGGGTATACCTCTTATTGTAACATTTTCTTAATATATCTTAGTCAAATCATATGCTGCAGCTGATGTTTTATTATACCAGTAGCCACCTTTTATCAATCCTCCAGAAAAACCAAAAGCATGGGTAAATTCATGGATAGCAGTTTCTAGCTAATCTTCAAATTCCAAATTATCTGTAGTGTTAACATCCTTAATGTAATGATAGTTAAAATTAATTCTGGCTATACGAGGAAATTTTCTAGCTGCAATTGAAAAGAAGTAGCAAGAACCAGCATAAGCTAAAAAGCTATTATTAGGCTCATCAGTGATTGTTATATAGAAATGAATGTCAGAATTTGTAATACCTGTTGAAAAGATTGGATCTGTTGTAGGAATTGTGTGGCTTACGCATGATGTTTATGTTGTTTATAATTTTATTGGGCCTGCGAAAGGTATTACTGTGAGCATGTCTGTGAAAAAGTATTTAGCTTATTCCACAATTTATTTTATGTAGTTTACTAGGTTTGTGTTAGATGGATATGCTGCAGTTAAGTTACTATAATCAGTTGTTATTCTAATAGGTGCTGCCGGAGTAGTCTATAGTATTCTTGAAGTCTCATCCTCTGGCATCTCAATTACTTCTGGTTAAAATTTTTCCATTATCTAATCGTGAATGCATTTATGAAGCTTTTTAGTTTCTCTGCTAGCCAGAGAGAAGCTCATTAGCAGACATATCACATTTATAAATATAATTATAGCTAAAAATTTGTTATTGGTAAAAGAAGAACTCATATATAAATAACTTTTCAGAGATAAAAAAAATATAATTATTTTTTCTTTTCC
>Ga0272412_1000479_pt1 | contig 12026 bp, 8 predicted proteins | sample WWTPWeurt_MetaT_FD_193540 | JGI IMG/M metagenome (GOLD analysis project Ga0272412, IMG submission 193540) | Metatranscriptome of activated sludge microbial communities from WWTP in Nijmegen, Gelderland, Netherland - WWTP Weurt (Metagenome... | ecosystem: Engineered > WWTP > Aerobic digester >...
CATACACCTCAACGTCGTACTCGATCTGGACTCGCGGCGCCCGGTTGCGGGCAATAAATTTCTGGCTGCTCATCGCCATCGGAACTCACCTCTCTGTGGAATCACGGTGTCGGTAATGGCCGGCGGTATTCCGGCTCCATCATCAACCGATGATTGTAGTAGGTTATTGAGAATTGTCGTCCTGCGGACCAAAAATCAGATTGGCCTGATCGGCGCCTCCCGGCGCCAGATCCAGCAAAATGGTCATAAAGTCCTTGGTCGCCAGCCGTTTGGCGCGTTTTAGCAACAAGGGCGCCGGGCTGGACGGTTCATAGCGGCCAAAATACTCGCAGATTTTGTCGATCATCCGCAGCGCGTCCTCCCGACTGGCGATCTCGCCCACCACTAGCCGCTGGTCGCTCCCGCCCGACGCTGAAGCGGCTGCTTCCGCCTCTCCCTCTTCCGCAGCGGCGGCGGCGTCAGTCAGACCTACGCCCTGTCGCTGGAGATACTCGGCCAGCGCTTGGCGCATCTCTTTCAATACCCCGTTCAGTGCGCTCATGTCGGGGGCCCGGGTGACGCCGATCCGGTCGGTGAGTCCGGCTTCGATCCGCCGCGCCCGGTCCATTGCCGCAGCAATCATGGCGGCAGTCGCCTGCAATTCTTCCGGGCCAGCTTCCTGGAACGCGCCATTGATTTTAGCTGGGGTTGGCAGTTCGCCTTCTTCCTTCGCCAGCGGGGTAAGCGCCCCGGACGCAATCTGGATATCGCGCAGACTAAAGCGTCCCAGACTGCGCGAGTGGACCAGCGGCGTTTCACGCAGAGCGGGCAGGGTGGTTTCGGAATCGCACAACGCCACCACGGTGTTGACCCGTAGCGTCGGATCGTTGTCGTCGTCGGGATCCAGCTGTGGATAGACCTGATCCCAGAACCGCTCAATCAGACCATCCACCAACGCCAGTCCTTCAGCGAACCCGGTCAGGCCATCGGTGCGCAACAGGGCGCGGGCCAGGTAGACCGCCACTCGCAAGTCCCGGGTGCGCTCCGCCAGCGCCAGGGCGGTCTTCTTGACGCTGCGCCAGTCAGGAGGTTCGGCCGGGATGATCGTGTCGCCATACTGGCGCTCCGGCGTTTCCTGACCCTGCTCTTCCATTTGCGCAAATGCTGGATCGTATTCGAGATCCTCGCCACACGGCGACCCGCCGGCGAGTTCACTCAACAAGGCTTCAACGTCGATTACACTCATGTCGATTAGACTCGTGTGCTGTCAATTAAACTCTGGATGAGCTTTATGCAGAATCGCAGGTTCAAGTATAGTCTGCTTGGCGCGATGATCCTGGCGGTATAGACTGAAATTGTAATGCGGCGGTTCGCCATCGATATCCGGCCACTTCCACTCACATAGTCGCAGTGGCGTTCCTGTCAACGGAAATCGCTCATGTCCCTGAAACTGACTATCACCAGCTACCAGCGGCTCTCTCCAGGCCAGGAAACCACCAAGATTCTGGATCGCGGGTCGATCAGCATTGGCCGCGCCGCGCAGAATGACTGGATCCTGCAAGACCCGGAACGCATCCTCTCCAGTAAACACTGTACTGTTCATCACCAGGATGGCGGCTATTTCCTGACCGACACCAGCACCAACGGCGTCTATTTGAATGACGCTGACCAGCGCATTGGACGGAACCAGAAAGTCCGGCTCAAGGATGGCGACCACTTCGTACTGGGTGAATACGAGATCGCTGTCACGCTGTTGCCAGCGGCGGCGGAACCGGAAGAATCCGCCCCGGATGGGCCGATCACCGATGTTGTGCCGTTTCCGGGACTGATGGCCGGCGACTCGATCATCCCCGGTGAAAAAGCGGGCGGCGCGGGCGATCGCGACAAACCGTCTTTTTCCGATCTGCTGGCCGATGATCAGGAGAGTTTCCATCGGTCGCCCCAGGCCCAGCCACGGGCCGCTGGCCGGGTGGTCACTGAACCGCCGCCCGATATCTCGGCGCCGGATCGCGCTTTTTTCGAACCGCCAGAGTTGATTTCCGAGGAGGTTCCGCCAGAGTCGACTCCCTCGAAGGTTCCGCCAACGCTCGAACCTGAGCCGCCCATTGCCCAACCGGCGCGGCAGGTCAAACCGGTTGCGCTGGAAACGCCGCTCGAAATTCCCGAGTGGCCAGCAGCGCCACCGGACGCGCCGCCTGGCTCCGCTGAACCGGCTGTCGAAGCGATCAGCTCTGAAGAACTATCAATTCCTGATGACTGGTGGATGGCGCCGCCAAAGCCGCCGGTCATTGCGCCGGCTCCACCAGTTGCTGCGCACGCTGCGGCCAAACCGCCGGCGCCGCCGCTGGTTGTGGTTGCGCCAGCTAAACCGGTTCCTCAACCGCCTTCCGCCCCGCCGGTTGCCGCGCCGCCCGTGGAGACCAGCGATAAAGATTTGTTGCGCGCCTTTCTGGAGGGAGCCGGACTACCCCAGGCGCGGCTGGCCGATGACCGGTTGCTGGAAACCCTGGCCAATCTCGGCGCGATTTTCCGCGAGATGGTTCAGGGACTGGCCGAAATTCTTCGCGCCCGGGGCGATATCAAGGGTGAATTCCGGCTGGACCGGACCACCATTGGCCCGATGGAAAACAACCCGCTCAAGACCCCGCCTGGCCAGCCGCCGCTCCGCATTGAAGAGATCATGGTGCTGCTGCTGGCGCCCCGGCAGGATGCCTATATGTCGCCAGTGCAGGCGGTGCATGAGGCTTTTAATGACATCAAGGCCCATCAGGTGGCGGTCATGGCCGGCATTCAGGCGGCCCTGAACCGCCTGCTGGAGCGCTTCGATCCTGGCAACCTGGAGACCCGTCTCCAGCAGACCGTCTTTGACAGCATCATGCCGGCCAGCCGCAAGGCCAAGTACTGGGATCTGTTTACGGCTGAATATCAGGCTATTGCTCAGGAGGCCGAGGATGATTTCAATGAACTGTTTGGCGATGAATTCGCCCGCGCCTACCAGGAACGGCTGCGCTCCCGGTGAGTCTGGCCGTTGCGGCGGCCATCTGTTGTTTTGCAATCGGGATGCTACGATTTTGGGGATGAAGTCTATCCCCAATATTCTCAACGAAGCGATGAAACGAGCGACGCCGCCATGAGCTGGTACAGCAAGGTCGTATGGTCCGAGGGGATGTTTTTGCGCCCCCAGCATTTCCAGCAGCAGGATCGCTATCTCGAAGCGCTGGTCCGGCAGTCTTGCGGCGATCTGCGCTCCTACTCCTGGGGGATCAGCGGTCTGACGCTGGATCGGGAAGCCCTGGCGCTGGGCAAGATCGCCATTACCGCCGCCCGGGGTCTGCTGCCGGACGGCACCCCCTTTAGCATTCCCGATCACGATCCGCCGCCTGCCCCGCTGGACATCGGCGCCGATGTCCGGGATGCCCGCATTCTGCTGGCGCTGCCGCTGCGGCGGACCGGGATGGCGGACGTCGAGCGCGGCGAGCTGCAAGACACCGCCGCCCGCTACCGGGCCGCCGCGCGTGAGGTGCGCGACAATAATATCGACACCGCCAATAACAGCGCTTTTGTGGAGATTGGCGAGCGCCGGTTGCGACTGTTCCCTGACACCCGCGATTTCAGCGACTACACCTGTATTGGCGTCGCCCAGGTGCGGGAGAAGCGTCCGGATCAGACGGTGGTGCTGGATGACGAGTATCTGCCGCCGTGTCTGGATTGTCGCGGCGTTCCACCGATCAACGGGTTCGTGACCGAAGTGCTGGGCCTGCTGCACCAGCGCGGCGACGCGCTGGCCGAGCGGGTGGCCGGCGCCGGGACCGGGCGTGGCGCCGGTGTGGATATCGCCCAGTTTCTGCGCCTGCAAGCGGTCAATCGCTTTGAACCGCTGTTTGCGCATCTGGCAGCGATGCAGGGCTTGCATCCCGAAGCCTTCTACCAGATTGCGGTGCAACTGGCGGGCGAAATGTCCACCTTCACCGGCAAGACCAAGCGCCGGCCCCCGGGATTCCCGCCCTACGATCACGACGATTTACGGAAAACCTTCGGCATCCTGATGACCGAACTGCGCCGCTCTCTCAGTCTGGTTGAGGAACAGGCAGCGATCCGGATTCCTATCGAGGAGCGCCAGTACGGCATCCGGGTGGCGATCATCACCGACCGCGAGCGGCCCCTGCTGACCAAAGCCACGTTCATTCTGGCGGTGCGGGCCGATATGGCGACCGATCTGTTGCGGGCCCGGTTTCCAACCCAGGTCAAGATCGGTCCAGTCGAGCGAATCGCCCAGTTCGTCAATCATCATCTACCCGGTATCGGGGTCAGCGCCCTGCCGGTGGCGCCGCGCGAGATTCCCTACCAGTCCGATTTCATCTACTTCCGGCTGGATCGCAGCAGCGAATTCTGGAAACAGATTCTCAGTTCTGGCGGTTTCGCCTTTCATGTCGGCGGCGAATTCCCGGGGCTGGATATGGCGTTCTGGGCCATTAAAGAGGCAGAGTAACGAACCGTGACTATTGACGACCCGTTTGCGCCCGCCGGCAGTGACGGCGATGGCGACCGTACCCTTATCCGGCCAATACCCGGTGGGCGTCGCCCCGGTCCGGGAGCGGCGCCCACCCCGCCGCCGCGTCCGGCCAGCCCGCCGCCCATGGAAACTGCGCCGATCTCGCCTGGCGTCGGTCTCAATCCACTGGAAGCAGCGGCGGCCCCATTGCTCAGTCTGATCATGCGCCTGAAAAACACCGCTTCGCATCCTGAACCGGATCGGTTGCGCCAGCGGATGATCGACGAGGTCAAGGAATTCATGGTCAACGCCCGCAACGCCGGCATCCACGAGAAAACCGCCTTCCGCGCACGCTATGTATTGTGCACCACGCTCGATGAGGTGGTGCTCAACACGCCTTGGGGCCGGGCCAGCCAGTGGAGCGAGAACAGCCTGCTGATCACGTTCCATAACGAAACCTGGGGCGGTGAAAAATTCTTCGAGTTGCTCGACGCCATTATTCTCGACCCGCGCAAGAATCTGTACCTGCTGGAACTGATGTACCTGTGCCTGGCGTTTGGCTTTCAGGGTCGTTACCGACTGCTGGACAACGGGCGCAGCCGGCTGGAGGAACAGCGGGAGCGGGTCTACAACGCCATCCGCACCGCTCACGGCGAGTTCGAGCGGGAACTGTCTCCGCACTGGCGCGGCGGCGGCGAACAGCGCAACCCGCTGATTCGTTATGTTCCGTTATGGGTGGTGGCGGCGGTGGCGGCGCTGCTGCTGCTGCTGGCTTACGCGATCTTCGACTGGCTGTTGAACGACGCTTCCGATCCGGTGCTGACCGCACTCAGCAGCATCCGCGAGGAACCAGTCGCGATGGTGCGGCGTGGCGGCGTCGTGGCTGCCGCCGCGCCAGTCCCCCAACCGCAGGTCAACGCTGGTCTGGCCCAGGTCACCCAGAACTTGCGGACCTTCCTCGATCCGCAGATCCGCGCCAACAAGGTCTCGGTGCTCGAGGCCGCCGACCGAACCACGGTCCGCATCAATGGCGACGGGCTGTTTGATTCGGGCAGCGCCAACGTCAAACCGGCATTTCTGCCGCTGCTGGTGCAGATCGGCAAGGAACTCAACACGGTGCAGGGTAAAGTGCTGGTCACCGGCCATACCGACAACATTCCGATTCGCACCCTGCAATTTCCATCCAACTGGCATTTATCCAAGGCCCGCGCGGACAGCGTGGTGGCGATTCTGGCCGCCGGCAGCGCCAATCCGGGGCGGTTCTCCAGCGATGGGCGCGCCGATACCGAACCGGTCGCTCCCAACGATACCCCGCAAAACCGGGCACTCAACCGGCGGGTCGATATCATCCTGCTGGCTCGCGTCAACTAGGTCGGGATTATGAACAAGGCCCTGCGCTTCCTGAAAAGTCCCTGGTTTATCGGCGTCACCGGCCTGCTGGCCGTCGGCGCGCTGATCTGGTACCTCGGCCCGCTGGTCGCGGTCGCCGGCAACACCCCGCTGGCGACCGACGCCGGCCGGGTCTGGACCATCATGACCGTCGGCGGTATGTACGGTCTTTATCAGCTCATCTATTACATCGACGCCCTGAAGCGCAACCGCGCCATTCTGACCGATCTGGCTGGACAGGCCGGCGCCATGGGTAGTGGCGGCGGCGATGGCGGCGGTGGTGGCGGCGGCGGCGGCGGCGGTGATGGCGGTCCAAGCGCCGCCGAGCAGCAACGCAAAAAAAAGGAGGAGGAAGCCGCCTCATCCGAGGAGATCTCCACCCTCAAACAGGGGCTGGAAGAGGCGCTGTCCACCCTCAAGCGGGCGCGGCTGGGCGGCAAATCCGGCCGCTTTCAGTACCTCTACCAACTGCCCTGGTACATCATCATTGGTCCACCTGGCTCCGGGAAAACCACCGCGCTGATTAACTCCGGATTGCGTTTTCCACTGGGCGCCGGGAAGGTGCGCGGGGTGGGTGGCACTCGTAACTGCGACTGGTGGTTCACTGACGAAGCGGTGATGATCGACACTGCGGGCCGCTACACCACCCAGGACAGCCATGAGGAAGTGGATCGGGCGGCGTGGCGCGGTTTTCTCGACCTGCTCAAGAAACATCGCAAGCGCCGACCGATCAATGGCGCTTTCGTTGCACTCAGCCTGGCGGATCTGATGCAGCAGACCGAAGAAGAACGGACTGCCCAGGCGCTGGCGATCCGGCAGCGCATCCAGGAACTGCACGAGCATTTCGGGATCCGCTTTCCGATCTATGTGCTGTTCACCAAGGCCGATTTGATCGCCGGTTTCATTGAGTTTTTTAACGATCTGGGGCAGGAAGAACGAGCGCAGGTCTGGGGCGCGACCTTCCCGATGGATGATCCCGCCAATCCGGAAGGGGTGGTCGAACGGTTCAACAGCGAGTTCGAACTGCTGGAGCAGCGCCTTAACGACCGGTTGGTGGAGCGCCTCCAAGACGAGCGCGACCCGCAGCGGCGCGATCTGATCTACACCCTGCCCCAGCAGTTCGGCTCGCTGCGGCAGGTCGCTGACCGGTTTCTGACCGAGGTCTTCCGGCCCAGCCGCTACGAAGAGCGGGTGCTGTTGCGCGGCTTTTACTTCACCAGCGGCACCCAGGAAGGCACCCCGATTGACCGGCTGACCAGTGCGCTGGCCGCCACCTTCGGGCTGAACCGACAGACGCTCAGCACCTTTTCCGGCAAGGGCAAGAGCTACTTCATCACCCGCTTGCTGCGCGATGTCATCTTTCCGGAAGCTGAGCTGGCCGGCGCCAACCTGCGGGTGGAGCGCTGGCGGGCCTGGATTCAACGCGGAGCCTACGCCGCCGCAGTGCTGATCACCGCTACCGTCGCCACCCTGTGGCTGGTCAGTTACGCCCGCAATGAAATCTATGTGCGCGCGGTGGAAAAACAGCGCCAGGAAGTCGCCCGGCAGATTCAGGCGCTCTCTCCGGATCAGACCGATCCCGCTGCGGCGCTCACCTTGCTGAATGTGGCTCGCACCATTCCCGGCGGCTATGACGACCGCCAAGCCAGCACGCCCTGGCTGATGGGTTTTGGTCTCTATCAGGGCGACAAGCTCGGCGGTCAGGCCCAGGCGATCTATCAGCGGCTGCTGCTACAGGCCTTGCTGCCGCGCATTGTACTGCGGCTGGAGGAACGGTTGCGGCAGAACGCCGGCAATCCCGGCGCGTTGTACGATACGCTTCGGGTGTACCTGATGCTGGACGACGCGCAGCATTTCGACGCCAAGGCCGTCAAGGAGTGGCTGGAGCGGGACTGGCAGGCCAATCTGCCGCGCACGGTCAGCCGGGAGCAGCGTGACCAGTTGTCGGCGCATCTGGACGCCTTGTTGCAACAGGCCCCGCTGCAATCACCCATCGCCCTGGACGCCGCCCTGATCCAGAGCACCCGGACCCTGCTCAATCAGGCTCCGCTGTCCCAGCGTATTTACGACCGGCTCCGGCAGCGCCAGCGCAGCGCTGGCCAGCCGCCGGATATCGGCCTGGTCGTCGCCGCCGGCCCCGATGCGCCCCGGGTGTTCGATCGCAAGAGCGGCCAACCGATGAACAGCGGGATTCCTGGTCTGTACAGCTACAACGGCTACTACCAGTTTTTTCTGAACGAGAACCCCAAGCTGGTCGGGCAACTGGCCGATGAAAGCTGGATTCTGGGGACGAACGTCCAAGTGTCCAGCGACCCGGCCGACCGGCAGCAGGTCGCCGACGGGGTGTGCCGGCTGTATTTCAATGATTTCCAAAAACAATGGCAGGATTTACTGGCGGATCTGGCCATCAAGCCGCTGTCCAGCCCGGTTGCGGCGCTCGAAATCCTGCAAGTGCTGTCGGCCCAGGCCGATTCGCCATTACGCAAACTGTTTGAAACGGTCACCCGGGAAACCGCGCTGAACCAGCCGCCGCCGGCCCCGCCGCCGGACGTCAGCAAGCCGCCGCCCGACAAGTCGATTACCGACAAGATCGCCGGTATTCTCGGCGCGCCGCCGCCTGCGGCCATTCCCACGCTGCAACCCTGTACTCCCGATATCCGGCTCAACAGTTTCAACGCCCTGTATGGCCGTGAAATCAAAGGCGCTGACGGGGTGATTCCGCCACTGGATAAAACCTTGGCCACCCTCTCTGAGCTGTACAGCCAGATGAACGCGATTACCCGCGCCAAGGAAACCAGCCCGGACGGAAGCGTCCCGCAAACCATCAAAGATCAGATCGCTAACGTGATCAACCAGTTGCAGGTCGACGCTACGCGCAAGCCGCCACCATTCAACACCTTGCTCAACAAACTGGCCCTGGACAGCGCCGACAGCGTTCGCACTCTGCGCGACCGGTTGAACGCACAATGGAAGGCGGCGCAAATTACCGCTTTTTTTCAGGACAATCTGAATGGCCGCTATCCGCTGGTGCGTAGCTCCATTCAGTGGAGCGGCGCTGGGGCGAATGCGCCGGGGGCAGCGCTACCGACCAATAGCATTCAGTGGGTTGGCCAAGGCCCAGCCACTCCCATCGCCCGCCCCACGGTGCAAGGCCCGCCGGACGCGACACTGGCCGCCTTTGGCCGATTCTTCGGCCCGAATGGACTGATGGATAGTTTCTTCAAGCAAAACCTGCAAGCCTATGTGGATACTTCGAGCAGCGTCTGGCGCTGGCGCGGCTCCACTGCCGGCCCGGAAAGTCTCCCACCGGAGACCGTACAAGTATTCCAGCGGGCGGCGGTGGTCCGCGATGCGTTATTCAGCGGCGCCAGTCAAACCCCGCTGATCCGTTTTCAGCTAACGCCGCTCGAACTCAGCGGCGACGCCAGTCAGGTTGCGATCAACCTTGACGGCCAGACGATCAGCTACACCGCTGGTCAGGCGGCGCGGGCCGCCGATGTGCAATGGACGGGCGCGGGCGGCCAGGCGCGGGTCGAGTTCCTGCCGCCAGTCGCCGGTAGCCCCTCGCAGCTAAGTGAGGCCGGCCCTTGGGCGTGGTTCAAGATTCTCGATCAGGCGCAAATTCAGCCGCTGAGCACTAGCCAGTTCCGGGTCGTGTTTCAAATGGGCGCCCGGCAAGTCGCCTATGATTTGCGCACTGCTGGCGGCGTCAATCCATTCCGTTTGCGGGAGTTGGAGGGTTTTCGGTGTCCAGATCAACTGTGACGCCCGAATCCACCGGCTTTTTCGGCAAGCTGCCGGGCCGGGGCGACTTTATCAGTCGCCATTTACCCCGGAGTTTTCTCGATCCCTGGGATGACTGGCTGCAAGCCGCCATTGCCGCCAGCCGCAGCCAATTGGCGGAATCCTGGCGCGATTATTACTGCACCAGTCCAATCTGGCGGTTTGCGCTCGGTCCTGGCCTGTGTGGCCCGGCGGCTTACGCCGGGATCCTGATGCCCAGCATGGATCGGATCGGTCGCTACTATCCGCTGGTGATCGCCGCGCCACTGGATTCGGACTGGCCACTGTTGACGCTGCCATTTACCGCTGACTCCTGGTTCCGGCAGGCGGAGCAACTGGCGCTGGCGGGCCTCGATAACGACGAGCTGGACCTGGATGATTTCAGTCGACGGGTGGAGACGCTGGGGCCATTGCCGACTACCGGCTTCGCGGCGGGTGACGCAGCAGCAACCAGCCGCGCTTGGTGCTGTCCCCTGCCGGATGTGTTGGACTGGTCCCAAACGCTGCCAGCGCTGGCGCCTCACCTGCTGGCGCAGGGGTTTGCCCAGCCCAGTCTGTGGTGGACGGAGGGATCTGAATGGGTGGTCCGCTGTCTGCTGTTGTGCGAGGGCCTGCCGCCCATCGAAGGTTTTGCGGCGCTGCTGGCCGGGGATTGGCGACAACGGGGCTGGAGCGAAAAACCGCTCGCCCGCATTGATGGTGATTCCGGTGCGTCGTCCGCTGCCGGAGAGGACGAATGATGAACACAAAATCCCCCTTCCAGTGGTCATCCGCCGGGCGCAGCCATGTCGGCATGGTCCGGGCGATCAATGAGGACGCCTGCGTCGCCCTGCCTGAACTGGGTCTTTGGGCGGTTGCTGATGGCATGGGCGGCCATGAAGCCGGCGATGTCGCCAGCCGAATGATCGTTGAGATGTTGCAGCAGACGCCATCACCCACCAGTTGGCAGGCTCTTCTGGACTCGGTGCGGGAACGGCTGCACGAGGTCAACCGGCAGTTGCGTGAGGAATCCGCCCGGCGCTACCAACACCGCACTATCGGCAGCACCGTGGTGGTGCTGGTGGCCTATGAAGACCAATGCGCCTGTCTTTGGGTGGGCGACAGCCGGATTTACCGGTTGCGCGATGGCGGACTGCAACAACTGACCCGTGACCATAGCCACGTCCAGGAGTTGGTCGATCAGGGCTTAATCGCGCCCGAGGACGCACATCGCCATCCGCTATCCAACGTGATCACCCGAGCGGTGGGATCAGCGGATGAGTTGCGCATTGATGAAGTTGATCACCCGTTGCGGGCTGGCGACATGTTTCTGTTGTGCAGTGACGGCCTCAACAAGACCGTCAGTGATGAAGAAATCGCCCGCTTGCTGGCCCACAGCGACCACAATTGCCAGGAAGCGGTCAAGGCGTTTATCCATCTGGCGCTGATGCGAGACGCCAGCGACAACGTGTCGACGGTAGTGGTGAATATCAGTGAAGGGGCTGAGGCGCCGACCGAGAGCGCTGAGGACCCTGGCTCGGAGACCTTGGCTAATCCGATCCCGCCAGACTGGTATCTGCAATAGCAGTAAAAGGTTATCGCCCGCGCCGGTACAGCGGCAACGGTTGGTCAGTGGCGGGCTGGTAGCTCTCGCTGAACTCGCCAAACGCCGCCAGCGCATCATCCAGACGACGATCCGCCCGCAGCTCGAAAGCATCAAAGCCGCTGCGGGCCATAAACAACAATTGATCGCGCAAGACATCGCCGACCGCCCGGATTTCGCCCTGATAGCCGTAGCGCTCCCGCAATAGCCGGGCCTGGGAATAGGCGCGGCCATCGGCGAACTTGGGAAACTCCAACGCCACGACGTCCCAATGTGGCAAATCCCCGGCGAGATCCGCGACCGGAGCGGTATTTGGCGCCCGCACACCCAGTGGCCCGCCCCGCGCCAGCAGCGCCGTCCGTTCCTGACCCCAGCGGGCCAGCGAAACGATGACCGGTCCGGCGGGCAATTCGGCATCATCGGCGATGTGTCGCCAGGGATCTTCGATGATCTGCCGGTTCTTGATGATTTGTCCCATGATCCCGCTCCTCACGCTGCTTCAGTTTGCACCGGTCGCGTCGCCCGTAACTTTCGCGCGGTCCCGGCATCCGTCTCCCCCGCGTAGACCCGCGCCCGGAAGGGTTCCAAGCCAATGCGCCGGAAGGCGTCGAGGAACCGTTCGCCCTCGTCGCGTTGCTCCACATAGACCCGCAGAATGCGCTCCAGGGTGTTGGCGACCTCGGTTTTTGGCACTGACGGGCCAAGAATATCGCCCAGCGCCACGTCATTTTCCGACGATCCGCCCAGTGAAATCTGGTACCACTCCTCGCCTTTTTTATCGACGCCGAGAATGCCGATATG
>Ga0272412_1000480_pt1 | contig 12021 bp, 14 predicted proteins | sample WWTPWeurt_MetaT_FD_193540 | JGI IMG/M metagenome (GOLD analysis project Ga0272412, IMG submission 193540) | Metatranscriptome of activated sludge microbial communities from WWTP in Nijmegen, Gelderland, Netherland - WWTP Weurt (Metagenome... | ecosystem: Engineered > WWTP > Aerobic digester >...
CGAGCTGATCGAGTGCGTTACCAAAGGCGATAGGAGGAAATGCGCTTGGCCCAGTCAGGCGGAGTACAATTTCGGTGGGAGCGATGGTTCGGGCGAACCGTCTGCGGCGGTATGAATGGTCTAGCGATGAGGAGCAACGATGGGCAACCGGCTTTCCAAAATCTACACCCGCACCGGCGATGCTGGCACCACTGGGCTAGGCACTGGCGAGCGGGTGGACAAGGACTGTTTGCGGATCGAAGCGATTGGCGAAGTAGATGAGTTGAATTGCATGATTGGCCGGGTGCTGGCGCATGATCTGCGTGAAGCGATGCGAAGCTGCTTGCAGGAAGTGCAACACAAGCTCTTCAACTTGGGCGGAGAACTGAGCATTCCGGGCTATCAAGCGGTGCAGCCGGCCGATGTCGAAGGGTTGGAAGCGGCGCTAAACGAGTTCAACGCCCAGTTGCCGCCACTTAAGGAATTTATCTTGCCGGGCGGCGGGCGGGCAGCAGCAGATTGCCATATCGCTCGGGCGGTTTGCCGCCGCGCTGAACGGCGGGTGGTGTCGCTGGCGCGGGAGGAGGAGGTCGGCGAGCCGGTGCGGGTTTATCTGAACCGGCTGTCGGATCTGCTGTTTGTCCTGTGCCGGATTCTCGCCCGTGACGAGGGCGGCGTCGAAGTGTTGTGGCGCAACCCAGGGCGGGGGAATGCAGAAGGTTGAAAATCAAAGGTTAAAGGCTGGAACCCGGCCTTTAACCTTTCCGAAAGCCTTTCCCGGATTCCCGGCATAATCACTCACGAACATACCGCCCCGGCGCCGGCTCCAAGGGTGGATAGGCGGCGTTGCCCAGCGCTGGCGGCGGCCCCAGCGGCCCGCAGCGTTCGCCCAGCCAGTGGGTCCAATCGTCCCACCATGATCCGGGCGCTTTTTCAACCTGTTCCCGCCAGGCTTCCGCATCCTGCGCCCCTGTGGCGTCGCCGACCCAGAACCGCCGTTTGGGTGGAGTCACCGGCGGGTTGATGATGCCGAGAATATGGCCGGAGGTTGCCAGTACATACCGTGCCGGTCCACCGGTCAGCCCGCACAGCCGGAAGGTCTGTTTCCACGGCGCGATATGATCCTGCTCTGCGCCGACTGCGTACAGCGGTTGGCTGATCGCGCCCAAATCCAGCCGCCGACCGCCGATCTCCAGCCCGCCCGGCTCAACTAGGCGGTTGTTCATATACAACTCCCGCAAATAAAACTCGTGCATCGCCGCCGGCATCCGCGTTGAGTCGCAGTTCCAAAACAGCACATCGCTGGGCGGCAACTCCTCGCCGTACAAATAGCTATGAATCACATAGTGCCAAATCAAGCTGTTAGGGCGCAGCATTCGAAAAGCGCGCGCCATATCAGCGCCATCCAGATAGCCAGTTTTAGCCATGCGTCGCCGCAGGAAATCGAAACTGCCTTGATTAAGAAAGACGCCAATCTCGCCGGGATCGCTGAAATCGGCCAAAGTCGTAAAAGTGGTCCAATGGGCGACTGGGTTGGCGGCGCGGTCACCCGAATCGGCATTCAGCCAAGCCAGCAACATCGCGACCGCTGTGCCGCCCAGACAATAACCGGTGGCGTGAACCTGTGGGACGCCGGCAATAGCGCGAGCCGCCTCCAGCGCTGGACGCACCCCCCGAAGCAGATAATCGTCCAGCGTCGTCGCCCGCGCCTCGGGGCCGGGATTTTTCCAACTGGTGACAAAGACCGTGAAGCCCTGGCCGACCAGATGGCGAATCAGACTGTTACGCGGACTCAGGTCCATGATGTAGAACTTGTTGATCCACGGCGCCACCAGCACGATGGGCATCGCGTGAACCTGGGCGGTGGACGGCGCGTATTGAATCAGCTCCAGCAGTTCGTTGCGCAACACCACCTGGCCGGGCGTAGCCGCCAGATCGCGACCCACCACAAACGCATCCGGCTTGACCATCCGTATATCTTTAGCCGCAGCATCTTCCAGCCAGTATTGCCAGCCTTGCAAAATACTGACGCCCTGACTGCTATTCGCACGGTTCAAGGCTTCGGGGTTGGTCCAGAAAAAATTGGTGGGGGCGAGAGCGTCCAGCCATTGCCGGGTCCAGAATCCTGCCCGACGCCGTTGCTGTGGATCAACACCCTCGGTGGCGTAAATGGCGTCCTCCAGCCAGCGGCTGTAAAGCAAATAGGTTTCCTTGAGATAGGCGAACCACGGCTGATCGGTCCAGGCGGCTTGCTGAAAGCGCTCGTCAAAGCGGACCGCCGTTACTTCCGGATCGCTGGGAATGCCGCAACCGGCGCGAACCAGCCGACCATGCACCCTGACGGCATCCAGCGCTAAATCCTGCACGGTGGCGGCCAGCCGTTCGGGTTGGCGCAGCCAGGCTTGTTGCACCGCCAAACTGGAGCCAAAGATGTCGAACGGATCAAATGGGGATTGCGGAACAGCGGCGGTGGTGGGTAAACCGGGCGTCGGAGAGCTCATCGGATCCTCCTTTGCCACGCGGCCCAGAGGTCGTGGGCGGGACTGTTTGTTAGGGGATACGCCCATTATACTCTTGTGGTTTTAAACCTTTAATTCACTTTCAGGGTGCCGCCATGACTGCCCGCGATATTCATCTCGACCGCATCTTGATTCTGGATTTCGGTTCTCAGTACACCCAACTCATTGCCCGCCGGGTGCGGGAAATCGGGGTCTATTGCGAGATTCAGCCTTGGGATGCCGACCCAGCCGCCATTCGCGCCTTTCGCCCGCATGGCGTCATCCTGTCGGGCAGCCCGGAATCCACTACCTTGGCTGATGGCCCCCGCGCCCCACAAAAGGTGTTCGACCTGAATGTGCCGCTGCTGGGCATCTGCTATGGGATGCAAACCCTGGCGATGCAACTGGGCGGGCTGGTGGAATCCTCCGATCACCGTGAGTTCGGCTATGCCCAGGTTCGCGCCCACGGTCATTCCGCCCTGCTGCGCGACATCGAGGATCACGCCAGCCCGGAGGGCTATGGCCTGCTTGATGTGTGGATGAGCCACGGCGACCGGGTGACGCGCCTGCCGCCTGGCTTTACCCGCATCGCCAGCACTGCCGCCTGTCCGGTGGCGGGCATCGCCAATGAGGAACAACGCTGGTACGGCTTGCAATTTCACCCTGAAGTGACCCATACCCGCCAGGGTGAGCGAATCCTGCGCCGCTTTGTGCTGGACATCTGTGGCTGCCAACCGCTGTGGACGACTGGCAATATCATTGATGACAGCATCGCCGCCGTTCGCTCCCAGGTCGGCGATGACGAGGTGCTGTTAGGCTTATCCGGCGGAGTCGATTCTTCAGTAGTAGCGGCGCTGCTACACCGCGCCATCGGCGATCAACTAAGCTGCGTGTTTGTCGACACCGGTTTGCTGCGCCTTCATGAGGGCGATCAGGTGATGACCACCTTCGGCCAGCATCTGGGGGTGCGGGTGATCCGGGTGGACGCCGAGGCGCGGTTTCTGGCGGCGCTGGCCGGGGTAACCGATCCCGAACAGAAACGGAAAATCATCGGTGGCTTGTTCGTGACGATTTTCGAGGAGCAAGCCGCCAAATTTCGTAACGTCAAATGGCTGGCCCAAGGGACCATTTATCCCGATGTGATCGAATCGGCGGGTGCGAAAACCGGCAAGGCCCATGTCATCAAGTCCCATCACAATGTCGGCGGTTTGCCGGCAGCGATGCAGTTGAAGCTGGTCGAACCCTTGCGGGAACTGTTCAAGGACGAGGTGCGCCGGCTGGGAGTGGAACTGGGGCTGCCGTTTGAGATGGTCTACCGTCATCCATTTCCCGGCCCTGGCCTGGGGGTGCGGATTCTCGGCGAGGTGCGAAAGGAATACGCCGATCTGCTGCGCCATGCGGATCACCTTTTTATCGAGGAACTGCGTCGGGCAGACTTGTATGACCGCACCAGTCAAGCCTTTGCGGTCTTCCTGCCTGTCAAATCGGTCGGGGTCATGGGCGACGGTCGCCGTTATGACTACGTCATTGCTCTGCGCGCGGTAGAAACGGTGGATTTTATGACCGCCCACTGGGCGCATCTGCCCTACGATTTTCTCGACCGGGTCTCGCGGCGGATCATCAACGAAGTGATTGGCATCTCGCGAGTGGTCTATGACATCTCCGGCAAACCACCGGCGACCATTGAATGGGAATAAGCCACCGCCATGCACGAAGCTTCAGAGCAGCCCTCGCCAGGCCTTGCCGGTCTGTCGGATGTCGAACGCGGCCAGATGACCTTGGGCGGGCTGGATCATCTGCACGAGGCGATCAGCATTTTCGATCATGATCTGCGGCTAGTGGTCTGGAACCGCCGCTTTGTCGAACTGCTGGATTTTCCGCCAGATCTACTGTCGGTCGGGCTGCCGTTCGCTGAACTGATCGGCTACAACGCCCGGCGCGGTGAATACGGTCCCGGCGATCCGGTCGCGCAGACCGCCGAGCGGGTGCGACTGGCGCAAGAGTTTCAGGGGCATTGCTTTGAGCGCATCCGCCCGGATGGCGTTGTGTTGGAGATTCACGGCGAACCCATCAACGGCGGTGGTTTTATCACCGTCTACGAAGATATCACCGCCCGCCGGCAGGCCGAAACCGCCCTGCGTGAAAGCCATGAACAACTGGAAGCACGTGTTCGCGACCGCACCGCTGAACTGCTGGCGCTGAACGCCCAGTTAGCACGGGAAGTGGCGGAGCGGCAGCGAATTGCCGCCGCCCTGCGTGAAAGCGAGAACCGCATCCGGCTGATCACCGATACGGTTCCGGTGCTGATCGCGTACCTCGACGCAGACCGGCGCTATCAATTTGTCAACCAGAAACACGCCGAATGGTTTGGCGTCCCCACTGAAGCTTTCCTGGGCCGCACTTTTGGCGAAATGTTCAATCCGCCACTGGCTGAACGGTTGCTCAGGCATGTTGACGCCGCATTGAACGGACGCAGCACGCATGCCGAGTACGAACTGACCACGCCGGTGGAACGAATGTACGTCCGTTCCTACTTCATCCCCCATGCGCCGCGCTCTGCCGAACTGGAGCCAGTGGTTGGCTGCTTTATGCTCAGCGAGAACCTGACCGAGTATCGGCAGACCCAGATGGCGCTGAACCAGGCGCAAAAGTTGAAAGCGGTCGGCCAATTGACCGGTGGTATTGCTCATGATTTCAATAACCTGCTGACCGTAATTCTGGGCAGTTTGGCCGGACTTGAAGAAGGGCTGCGCGATAGCCCCGGTTTGCACCGGGCCGCACACACCGCGATGAACGCCGCCCGGCGCGGGGCGGATTTAACCCGCCGCCTGCTGGCGTTCTCCCGCCAGCAAACCCTCCAGCCGCGCCTGATGTCGCCGCACCAGCAGTTGCAGGAAATCGCCGAACTCCTGAAACACACCCTCGGCGCAAGCATTGAACTGGACACCGTCACCGATAGCGCCGTTTGGAATATCCAGGTCGATCCGGGCCAACTGACCAACGCAGTTCTCAATCTGGCGATCAATGCCCGCGACGCCATGCCCGGCGGTGGGCGGTTACATATCGAGGCGCGCAACCTGACCCGGGATGCCGCCTACGCTGCCCGGCATTCCGATATTACGCCAGGCGATTACGTGCGGCTGATCGTCAGCGACACCGGTTGCGGGATGGCTCCAGAGGTGATCGAACGCGCCTTCGAGCCATTTTTTACCACCAAGGAGCTGGGCGCTGGCACCGGGCTAGGACTAAGCATGGTCTACGGTTTCATCAAGCAGTCTGGCGGCCACATCCGCATCCACAGCCAAGTCGGCGTGGGAACGACCGTTGAACTGTACTTGCCACGCTATATGCCCAAAGAGGCAGCGTCGCCATCGGGTTCCCGCAGCGAAGCGACGCCGGATGAAAGCCGCCTGCGCGGGCAGGAAACCGTGCTGTTGGTGGAAGACGATCCCGATATCCGCGAGTTTGTCACCCGCACCCTGACCGGATTGGGCTATGCAGTGCGGGAAGCCACTAACGGCAGAGAAGCGCTGGCGCTGCTGAAAACCGGCTTTACCCCGACTTTGCTGCTCAGCGACGTAATCATGCCGGGTGGGATCAGCGGCCATGATCTGGTGATCGCAGCCCGCCGCCAGCAACCGGGGCTACGGGTGCTGCTGATGTCCGGCTATTCAGATCAGGCAGCCGATTTATTACCGCCGGACTGCGCCCTGCTGGAAAAGCCATTTCTAAAACTGGATCTGGCGCGGGCGGTGCGCTGGACACTGGATCGACCGGGTGCGCCATCCCCCCCGACTGACCTGGAATCCAAGTGATGGCTGGAGTGGACGAGCCGGAGAACGCAGAGGATCGTCACTGGATGGGGCGCGCCCTGGAACTGGCCCGCCGAGCGGGCGCGGCCAGTGAAGTGCCCGTCGGGGCGGTGCTGGTGCGGGAGGGCGTGGTGCTGGGTGAAGGGTGGAACCAGCCCATCGGCGCCTGCGATCCGAGCGCCCACGCCGAGATGCTGGCGTTGCGGGCCGCCGCCGCCGCCAGCGGCAATTATCGGCTGACCGCCTGCACTCTGTATACGACGCTGGAACCCTGTCCAATGTGCGCCGGAGCAATGATTCACGCCCGAGTGACGCGGCTGGTGTTCGGCGCTGCCGATCCCCGCGCCGGCGCAGCAGGCAGCGTGTTTAACCTGCTGCAAACCGATGTGCTAAATCATCGCATCCAGATCGCCAGTGGCGTATTGGCCGGGGAGTGCGGTGCGCTGTTGCGAGAGTTTTTCCGCGTCCGCCGGGGTAAACCGACTGGCGGCGCGGAATCGCTGCTTAACGCTGATTGAAACCGCTATCGCTAGCCGGCGGCGCTGGTTGCCGCCACCACGATTGTTGCGGCCCAGTCGTCGCCCGCTGCTGAGGCTGATCCTGCTCGGCGCGCTGCTCGGCCTGTTGCCGTTGTCGCACTTCTTCCGCCCGCGCCTGGCGCTGCTCCTGCTCCCGTTGCCGGGCTAACCGGACTTCCCGGCGCAGATTCAGCAACCGCTCGTTTTTGGGTGACGCCTGCAAACCCCGACCAATGTAGGCCAGACTCTCTTCCATGCGCCCCTGTTGCCGGGTTTGCTCGGCAATGTCCCGATAATAGGCGGCAATGCGCTCAACGCCTTCCAGCGCGGCGGGATTATCGGCTTCCAGCGCGAGGACGCGCTGATAACTGTGCAAGGCGTTATTGCCAGCGGGAGCCGTCAGACGGCGGTTTTCCATCTGTTGCTGGGCTTCAGCCAGCAATTGCCCGATTTCGGTCTGTGGCGAGGGTGAAACCACCTCAACAGGCGTTTCCGCCAAAGGCGCAACAGGGGCGGCCGTCTCGGCGTCAACGGGAACAGCATCTGGAGCCGTGGTGGAAAGCGGGGCCGAGGCCGGGGCCGGTGACGTGGCGATAGTCGGCGAACCGGGCGCGACGGGTGTGGCAGAAGGCGGCGGCGCGGTGGTTTGCGGTCTGAGCGGCGAGGGAGGAGTAATAACTGTTGCGAGCGGACGGTACCGGGACGAATCACCCGCACCCCTGAGCAACTGCGCAGCCTCCTCCGGAATCGGGATCCGCCACAGAAAATACAGGCCAAACGCACAGACGGTCGCTACCGCGCCAAGGTACAGAGCGAAATGCTTCAGCCAGGTCGCAAGGTGCTGACCGAGGGTGGCGGGGTCCGATTCAAAATCCGCGTCATCAGAATCCGGCGCAGGCGGACTATCCGGCAATGGGGGACTGGCAGGGGCAATGGACTGTTTCATTCGGGCGTTGGCATACGGCAAGGTTGCGATAAGGACGATCCCTCGCCCTCAGCGGGCGGTGCGGATAAAGTGATTGGCAAAGCTCGCCGATCCGGTAGAATATAAAGCTCTTCCTTGTCCGCTCCAAGCGAATCCCTCCCGGAGAGGTACCGAAGCGGTCACAACGGCGCCGACTCGAAATCGGATGGGGGTTTAACCACCCCACGTGGGTTCGAATCCCACCCTCTCCGCCAATTCAGCAGGTTATGCCGCTGGCTCCGATTTTTCAGCTACGCGACTTTTTCACAACGTAGCTGGATCGTAACGATATTGCCTGCGGCGCTTTGTAAATGCTCGCCCGCTAGGTGGGCATAGCGTAGCACCATGTCATAGCTCGACCATCCCCCCAATTCCATCAGCGTTTGCAAGCTGGTTCCGGCTTGAACGTGCCACGACGCCCAGGTATGCCGCAAATCATGCCAGCGAAAATCAGTAATCCCGGCTTTCTGACAGGCGCGTTGCCACGTCAGAATGTCTGGGCGCTCGATGGGATGTCCGGCGTAAGTAAACACAAACTCGGGGTGTTGACCCCATTGCTGTCGCAGAACCTCCGTTGCATTGTCGTTGAGCGGGACGGATAAATCTTTCTTGCTCTTGTTCTGGTCGGCATGAATCCATGCGATGCGACGGCCTAAGTCGATCTGGTTCCATCGTAACCCAGTGACGTTTGATAGGCGTAGTCCGGTGGCCAGTGAAAATTCCGCCATAGAGGCCACATGCTCGGGCAATTCAGCCAGGAGCCGGGTCGCTTCTTCTTGAGTGATCCAGCGAACTCGGCGCTTGGGTTCTTCGCGAAGCCGTAAGGTGGGGATGGCATCCAACCAATCCCATTCGCGCTGTGCCTTGCGAAGAATGGCGCGAATGGTCGCAAGGTAGCGATTGATGCTGGCGGGTTTGAGTTCTGGGCGTTGCGCCATGATGCGGTCAATCTGATCGCGACTAATGGTATCGAGTCGATGACCTTCCAAATACGGATGGAGCCATGCTAACCGTTGCCGGTCGCCATGATGATCGCGCTTCTCGGTGGTTTCTTCCAGATACCGCAAGACGGCTTCCTCCCAAGTATGGCGGGGCTTATCGCCGAGCTTCAGTTCCCGCCAGAGTTCGGCTTCACGGTGTTTTTCGTATTCGCGGGCTTGTCGCTTGTTGGCAGTCCGAGTGCTTTCCTGCACTGGCGCATGGCCGGGGATAGTGAGCTTGATCCACCAATAGGGCGAATCTTTGCGTTTGTAGAGTGACATATTCCCTCCAAGGAGGGCGCAGGCTGTCCAGATGCAGCGTAGCGCGTCCTTAACCAGTCTTCCAGGTGAGTAGCAACAAAGAGCCAACGGCGTCCAACTTTGGTTGCTGGAATCTGCCGACTGTTGGCGAGTTTGCGAAGATGATCAGTTGAACATCGCAATAAGTTTGCAGCTTCGCCCAAGTCATAGGTTTGCATCGAATAAGTCTCCCAAGGCGCAGTGTCGGCGCCGGGTTTCATAGGCGGTTTGGGCGTGTTGCTGGGCGTCATAGGACAAATGGCAACGCTGACACAGGGCGCGAAGGTTGGCCGGGTCGCAGTTTTCCGGCGTGTGGTCGAGATGGGCGATAGTCAGCACAATCCACGATACGTGCTCGCCGTCCATCATCCACGTCTCTGCGCGCAAAGCGTTTGATGTCCACTGCCCGGTTTCCCTGTTTCTCCATACGTGATTTTTAATCCCGCACTGTTCGCAGCGGTGGTTGGCGCGTTCCAGAATCGCGGCGCGGATCGCTTTCCAGTCTTTTGGATAGCGTTTGCGGTTTTCCGGCTTGATGGGCATGGCAAGGTCTCCGATGCCGTCCGTGGCGTGACAGGGGTTACCGGTTCAGCAATGGGGCGGGTGGCGGCGGTGGTGGCGGGCATTGAGTTCCTAGCCGGTAAGTGGTGGCGTAGGTCACGATTTTGCCGGTTTCATCCCGCTGTTCCGGGAGACTCAGTAGCAATTCCTGCAACTCAAGGTCTGGATCAATGCTCAGGGTGGCTTGATGCCGGTCAAGAAGCTTGAGAAGCTGTTTTAGGGCAGTATTCATCGTTTCATGCTCGTTTATTTGTGTGGTTAAAGCGCCAATTCGCCTACCGGGATTTCAAACCGTTGCCGGTTCGGAGTAGCCGTCATCAATGGTATGGGCATCATCAACGGATCATCGTCCAGGTCGGTCATTGGTTCGGCTTCCGGCCATTCATTTTTCAACCAACATTCATCAAACCGGCGAAGCGCTGTTTTCCACATCATCCGCCCGTCTTCTAAGTCTTTTCGGCCCAGCTTGAATATCCCTATTTCGTGTGGTTCGCTGGTTTGAACGAATATGAATATCACGCTATGGCCGCGCACAATGTCGAGGTAAAAAGCGGCGCTTAGTGGATAGCGGTAACGTTTCATTGCTTCACGCACTAAACTCAAGTGGCGAATTGTCTTTAGTTCGATTACTTTTCGACCGCTCTCGGCGTGAATGTCAAGCCGCGCTTTCAGCGGCAACAAGCCACGCGCCCTGTGCTGAATGATGGTGCGTTCCTTTTTCCCGTGGCGTAGTATCCTGCGGGTCTCTGAGCTGGCGTGTAATGCGGCGACAATAGCGCGGGCTTTCTCCAACTCGGCGGGCCGGATCACGGTCAAGCCTGTTTCTGTAAGCGCGGCGTATCGTGCTTTTCCAGTGTGACTGCGTCGCTCGTAGTCTGTGATGATAAATTCGTGCTCTAACTGGCGCGGTGTTAGCGCCAAGCAATGCACCAGCGTCCCCAGCCGCAATGAATCGGTCGGCGGTCTCGCGGGCCGCTGTGGGTCAAGGTGGTTTCGATAGCAGGTGGCGGGACTGTCGAGCATGTCTTTCAGCCAGTGCGATGATATGCAGGGCATGGCTTGATATTCGTTGTTATTCATCGCTGTCCTCCCGGACAGGGGCGAGTTCGTGTTCCTCGATGCGAATGGCTCCACCTATCAGCGCATAGGTGTAGCAATCCCACGCCTCGCACCAAACTGCGTTGTCGATGATCTGGGGCGGAATATTCTGCGCCCAGTCGTGGAGTATCTTGACTTTTTGTCCAGACGAATAAAGTGGTTCTTTCATTTCATCCTCCAAGGTTGCGCCATCCGTGGCGCGATGCGGCTTAGGCGACCTGTTTCTCTGCCGGTTTGCTTTCAATCAACCGGATAAATTCCGGGCTGTAATGTTTCTGGCGGAACTGCGCGATGGCCTCGGCATATTGACCTTGGCTGACTACCTCAAATTCAACAGCGAAATAGCCGTTACCATTGGCGCGGCTGGCACGTTTTGACATTTGTGCCCTGATGGTCTTGCCTAACAGGCTCTCACCTTTCAACCGATATTGCCGGCGCATTTCCTCGAACTGATCCAGTGATTCCGTCTTAAACAGAATGGTTGACAATACGCCTTCCGGATCAACAAACAGCAGAGCCAGCCATTTTTGCAAGGGATAGCCGAAAAATTCGCCTTCGCTGATCTGCGCTCCAATGATTTCCATATCAATCCGGCTGCCTTTCATCGCGCTGTTGCCGATTTTGAATTGTCCTGCTTGGCAATCACTCCGCCATTGCCGGATTGAATCGGCCATAATCTGACCGGGTTCGAGTTTGCTGACATCGTCCAATGATATTTCAGTCATGTTGCCCATGTTCTTCAACCGGCCATTGCTGGCCGGTTCCTCGTGGTTAGTTGGTGGCACGATAAACTTCAACAAAACCTTTTCGGCCTGTGCAATCCGCAAGCTGGTTATTCCAGCGGATTCTTAACCGCGTTCCCGCCAGTAACTCAGCCAGCATGGAAACCGGTGTATCTGCGAAAAGCTCGATCCAGTAGTGGCCGAAGCGGATTTTTATTTCAGTGGGCATAACGGCAACCCTCCGGGCTGAATCCATCGTGATTCCAGATCGTCAGGCCGGCGCGTTCTTCTTCGCCGTCCAGCCAAGCGCGGCCTTCCGCGCTGTCCAGCCATGCCTCAAATGCAGCGTTGTCTGCTACGGCTTGCTGCCGGTCTTGCGCGGAGGTGCTGCCTTGTGGTTCCATACGTTGCTCCTTTCTTCACGGTTGGGGGTTGAAGTCCGGCGCTCTCGTTGTGACCAGCAACGAAAGCGCCCTTTTTTATGCGGCTTCGCGCATATCTGGTGTGTAATACCAAACACGACTAAAATGATATATTAGTGTTTCTGATAAACGAGGAATTAAGCGATGAGTCGCGTATTTAAACTTGA
>Ga0272412_1000481_pt1 | contig 12007 bp, 14 predicted proteins | sample WWTPWeurt_MetaT_FD_193540 | JGI IMG/M metagenome (GOLD analysis project Ga0272412, IMG submission 193540) | Metatranscriptome of activated sludge microbial communities from WWTP in Nijmegen, Gelderland, Netherland - WWTP Weurt (Metagenome... | ecosystem: Engineered > WWTP > Aerobic digester >...
AAAATAAAAAATATTGATAAAAATTATTTCGGTGTCATGATAAAACAATTATTAATTTCATTCCTGCTGATCACAATTCTATAAAATACATATTCTATAGATATTTTGCCAAATTAATTTTGTAACAATCAAACTGATTATTGTTCGTTATGTGATCCAACTTGTGGTTCTTGTTATGGAGCTCTTTCAACGAATTGTATTTCATGCAATGGATCACTTTTTCTATATAATTCTAAATGTTTACCATAATGTCCTACTTTTTATTTTGGATAAAATAATGTGTGTATGAATTGTGATAAAAGTTGTTGTAACTGTAGTGGACCTAATCCAAATCAATGTATTTCTTGCTCAGGTACTTACTATCTTGCTCCTAATGGTACCAACTGTATTCAATAATGTCCATCAAATACATTTTATAATGCAACATAGAGTGGTCAATGTGGTAATGAGTGTACAGCATGCTCTTCATAATGTTGCACATGTTCAGGAAATTCAACCAATTGCACAAGTTGTTCAGGATAACTCTATTTATATAACAATTCATGTATATCAACTTGTTTATTGAATTCATATCCTAGCTAAGGAAGCGGAAATGGATGTACAAATGTTTGTCTATAATGTGATAGTCAATGTTGTACATGTTCGAATTCGGGAAGTAATAATTGTACTTCTTGCAGTGGATCATTTTATTTAACCAATGGATCTTGTTTGAGTATTTGTCCTGCAGGATAATATAGATAAAATTCAACAATTTAAAACGGATGTGGAAATATTTGTGCTAATTGTTCAATAAATTGTTGTACATGTTTTGGACCAAATTCAAACCAATGTCTCACTTGCCCAAATGCAACTTATTTATTAAACACAACATGTGTAGGTTCTTGCCCAGCTTTAAGTGGATATTTTCAAAACAATGCAACTAATGGTGGTTGTGGTGGAGGAACTTGTGTTTCTTGCACACAAAATTGTTGTGTATGTAATGGAACAAGTTAGGCTGAATGCCAAGAATGTTCACAAGGATATTATATGAATCCATTATAAAATAATAATTGCGTTACAGAATGCTCTCTTGGATATTTTTAAAACACATCAGTTCAAGCTTGTGGATCTATCTGTAGTTTATGCGCCACAAATTGTTGTAACTGTACAGGAGCTTTAAGCAATTAATGTACAGGATGTTCAGGAGATTTCTATTTATTTGAAAATCAATGTGTTTTAAACTGTTCTTCAGGATATTTTAAAACAACTAATTCATAATAATGTGGAAATATTTGTTAATAATGCTCTTAAGGCTGTAGTTAATGCACAGGACCTAATTAAAATTAATGCACCTAATGTGTTTCACCCTTAAATCTTTATTAAAACTAATGTATTTAATAATGCCCAAATACTACATTTTCATAACTTATTATATCAACATATTAATGCACAGCTTGTTTCTAAGGATGCAATACTTGTTAAGATGTTAATTAGACTAATTGTACATCATGTTTAGCAGGAACTTCTTTATTTAACAATTCATGTGTACAAAATTGTCCTTCAGGTTTCTATGAATCTGCCCCGAATTAAGATTATAGTAGATGTCTAGTCTGTAATCCAAATTGTTAAACTTGTAACGGGCCTAATAATGGAAATTGCTTAACATGCTCAGGTTTACTTATCAACTAAAATAATGTAGGATTATGTGTATAAAACTGTACCCTTGGATAATATCTTAACTCTAATTTAACATGTGAGCCATGTGCATCATCATGTTGTTCTTGTATTGGAGGTTCAGATTAAAATTGTACATCTTGTGGAGGTAATTTATACTATTTGAATTTCTAATGTCTTTCTTTATGCCCCATTGGTACATATACTAATAACACTCCAGATGGATGTTAAAATACATGTAGCAGATGTGATCCATCATGTTGTTCATGTAATGGACCAAACGCAAATAATTGCACAACTTGTTCAGGATCATATTATTACTATGCTGTAAATTCAACATGTTTATAATCCTGCCCATATCATTATTACAAATAAACAAATAATCAATCAGTCTGTATGAGTAATTAATGCCAAGCTTGCCATATTACTTGTTGTGAATGCTTTGGAATAGATTAATTTTCGTGTTCATCTTGTTCAAATAGCAGCTTTTTATACAATAATTCATGTCTTTCCAGTTGTCCATAATCATATTTCTCTGTACAAGGAATAATGCTTAATGATTTAGATTCATGTTATAATGGAACCTGTTAAGCCTGTTAATCAACTTGTTGCACATGTCAAAATAGTAATTAGTGTACTAGTTGTTAAGGATAATTATTTTTGGATGAAACAACTTTATAATGTGTGTCTTAATGTCCTCTCGGATATTATAAATAGACAGGTTCAACAAATTGCAGTAATATTTGCAGTGTATGTGATGTAACATGTTATACATGTATCGGGCCTTCAAATTAAAATTGTACATCTTGCAATACATAATAGAATTAACCCAATGTTATATTATATCTATTTAATAATTCGTGTGTCTAAAGTTGTAGTCAAGGATATTACGCTTCTTAATAAAGTAATGGAACAATTTTTAATAATTAATGTTTGATGTGTGATTCAAATTGTTACACTTGCTTTTTAACCCCATCAAATTGCACATCTTGTTCTGGACAATTTTATTACTATAATTAGACATGCCTGAGTGAATGTCCTATAGGATTTTTTCAAACTTAAACTAACGGAGTTTTAGGTTCAAATTAATGCGGTGTGTGTAATTAAATCTGTTGTACTTGTTCAGGTACTTTTAATAATTGTACTGGATGCAGTAATGATAATTATTTGAGTGGAAATAGCTGTGTTTAAAATTGCCCATAAGGAACATACCCATAAAATGGAACGACTACATGTGGAAATGCTTGTTTATAATGTAATACAACTTGTTGTCAATGCACAGGTCCTAATAATAATTAATGTACATCTTGCTAAAACAGCTTGTATTTATTGTAAGGCTAATGTTTGAGTAATTGTGGAAATGGATTTTATTAATAATCAATAAATTTAACTAATACTTGTGGTAACCTTTGCTAATAATGTGTTTCTACCTGTTGTAGTTGTTAAAATAGTAGTAACGTATGCACAGGATGTACTGGAAAATTATATTTATCTGGAATTAATTGTGTTGAAACTTGCCCATAAGGAACTTATGCTATGAATGGAACTAATGATTGCTCAAATATGTGCAATTCTTGTGATTAGTCCTGTTGTACATGTTCAGGACCAAATTCTGATTAATGTCTATCTTGCTCAGGAAATTTATTCTTCTAAAATTCAACAAATACATGTGTAAGTAACTGTTAAACTGGATATTACAAAAATTTCACCTAAAATGGTTGCGGAAATACATGTTCATAATGCGGAACTTTATGTTTTTCATGTTCGGTCAGTAATGCTTATTGTGATACTTGCATTAATGGTCTTTATAACTTAAATGGCTAATGTTTGTAAACTTGCCCAGAATTTTATTATAATAATACTATAAGTGAAAATGGAAATAACAATACATGTTTATAATGCAATAACACTTGTTAATAGTGTATCTCAACTAATAATTGTACAAAATGTATTTCAACATATTATTTAAATTTGACCGCCAATGTGTGTTAAACAGAATGTTAAACTATTGGATTTTATGCTGATCAATAGTCTCAATAATGTTTAGCATGTGATTAGTCATGTAATACTTGTAATGGTACAGGTTTCAATCAATGTTTATCCTGTACTGGATTATTTTACTTAAATCCTAATTACACATGTTTAGGAAGATGTTAAGATGGATTTTATTAAGCATCAGATAATTTATGTTTATAATGTAGTTAATAATGTTGCACTTGTAGTAATGTATCAACTTGTTTATCTTGCAATAATCAAATTCCTGGAAATAATAACACATTTTATCTTCTTAATTCATCTTGTGTCCCTATATGCCCTAATGGATATTATCCATCAGAATCAAATGGAACTTGTGGTAACCAATGTTTAGAATGCTTATCAACTTGTTGCACTTGTACTAACAATCTAAATTGTACATCTTGTTCAAACGATTTGTTCTTATTGAATGGCTAATGTGTATCTAATTGCGGAGTTGGCAACTTCCCTTTATTATCAACACAAACTAATACTTGTGGAAATCTTTGCAATCAATGCAATAGTTCTTGTTGTTCTTGCTCATCTACCAATATTTGCACTGGATGTTAGGGAAGTTTATATCTTATAGGTGAAACATGTGTCTCATAATGTCCCAACGGAACTTATCCTAATTAAAATATCACAGGATGTTCAAACACTTGTAACAACTGTGACACATCTTGTGCAACATGCTTTAATAGTTCATCAAATAATTGTTCTTCATGCACAGGAAATAGATATCTTTAAAGGAATATAAGTGCATGCGTTACTGATTGCCCAGCTGGATTTTTTTAAACAATTTCATTATAAGGATTAGGCAATATATGTGAAATGTGTAACGCTTCATGTTGTACTTGTTCTTTTAACCAATCGTAATGTGATACTTGTGCAAATGGTTTATATTTATACTAATAAATATGTTTGTCTACTTGTCTTCCAGGATTTTATAATAATAACCAAAGTTCAAATAGTTGCAATAATACATGTTAGGCATGTAATAATACTTGTACCACATGTAATAGTTTTACTAATTGCACATCATGCAGCTCATCGTATTATTTAAATATGACAACTTTAGGAGGAGTTTGTTAATCTAATTGTTCATTAGGATTTTTTGCAAATTCATAGAATTCAATATGCGAAGCTTGTGATTAATCTTGCTTAAGTTGCAATGGTACTTAAAATACAAATTGTTTGACTTGTGAAGGAACTCTTTACTTGAATCCAAATTTTAGTTGTTTAAATAGTTGCCCATAATCTTATTATATGTCTTCATAAAATACATGTTTACAATGTTAGTCATCATGCTGTACTTGTACAAATGCAACTGCGTGCACATCGTGCTTAAATTAAGTACCTGGAAATAATAACACATACTTCTTTTATAATTAATCTTGTATTATTCAATGTCCTTTAGGATTTTATATGTAGCCAAGTTAAAGCACATGTGGAAATACATGTGAATAATGTAACTCAACTTGTTGTAGTTGTAACGGACCTTATTATAATAATTGTACAGCATGTTCATAAAACCTATATTTATTTTAGTCATAATGTATTTCTTAATGTGAAGTTGGATATTTTAACACATCTGTTTCTGGATCATGTGGAAATCTTTGCAATTAATGTAACAGTTCTTGTTGTTCCTGCACATCATAAAATACATGCACTGGGTGTAGTGGATAATTATTTTTATTAGGATCAACTTGTGTGTAATTTTGCCCTAACGGTACATACGAAAGCCCTAATGCAACTGGATGTTCAAATATTTGCAATTAATGTAATTAAACATGTTTAACTTGCTATGGGCCAAATTCAGATTAATGTTTATCTTGTCCTTCAAATTTATTCTTCTAAAGTAATATAAATTCTTGTCTTTCAGATTGCTTACCGGCATTTTATAAAGTTTTATAAACTAACGGAAATAATACATGCTAACCTTGCAATTCATCATGTTGTACTTGCTCATTAAATAATACTTAATGTGATACTTGTTCAAATGGATTATATTTATTCCAATAAACATAAGCATGTCTTGATTTATGTCCCACGGGATATTATGGATAAATAAATAGTATTCATGGTTGCAATAATACATGCATATAATGTAATACAACCTGTCATTCATGCGTAAATTAAAATATTTGCACATCATGTATCAATACATATTTCTTGAATACTTCTTCTAACGTTTGTTAATAATCTTGTTATATTTATGGATTTTATGCTGAGTAATAAACCTCAACTTGCATGCCGTGTGATAGTTCTTGTTTAACATGTAATGGTAATCAAAACAATTAATGTCTTAATTGTACTGGTGCACTATTTTTAACTGTTAATAAATAATGTCTTGATAATTGTGGATAAGGATATTATGGAAGTTCAGAAAATAATACATGTTTATCTTGCAGCCCTTCATGCTGCACTTGTACTAATTCTTCATCATGTGTCACTTGTTATAACTCAATATAATAAAGTCAAGTTATTTATTATTTATTGAATGGAGCTTGTTAACCTACATGCCCTGCTGGCTATTATTATAATAATGCAACTAACGGATCATAATGTGGCAATTAATGTACATAATGTGACAGTACTTGTGCAACTTGTAATAATTTTGGAAACAGTTCTTGCTTATCTTGTAATTCAACAACTTATTTATTTAATGGTTAATGCTTGTTTGAATGCCCTTTTAATTATTTCTAAACTAATGTTAATAATTTAAATGAGTGTTTGCCATGTTCTAGCAGTTGCTGTGGATGTAGTGTGTAAGCAAACAATTGTTCAGCATGCTCAGGAAACATATATTTATACAATTTTTCTTGTATAGCTACATGTCCACCCGGATTTTTCTAATAATAAAATAATTCTATGACCTGTGGAAGCAAATGCGAAGCATGTGATATGCTTTGTGCATAATGTAATGGACCTTCTTACAAAAATTGTACTGCATGTTCGGAATATATGCCTAATACACCTAGTTTCTATTATCTATTTTTATTGAATAATGAATGTGTTTAAAATTGTTAATAAAATCAATATTAAAGTATATAAAATTCTACTTAAAATCTTGCAAATAATTAGTGTTTAAATTGTAGTGGATTGTGTTGTTCATGCTTTGGTGGTCCTTTAAATTGTACAAGTTGTCTCAATTCAACTTATTTATATAATAATTCATGTTACTAAAACTGCTCTCTAACACCTTCTTCAACATATGCTGTAGAAAATACTACTGCAAATGATACTTGTGGAAATTAATGTATTGCTTGTGATGCATCATGTTGTACATGTTTTGGACCTACAAATTAAAATTGTTCATCTTGTTCTAATTAATTATATCATTACTAAATGAATTCAAGCTGTATTAGCGAATGCCCTGAAGGATTCTGGAAATTAGCCAATAACTAAATGTAATGCGGTAATACATGCAATTAATGTAATGAAACTTGTTGCACATGTTCAGCAGGCACTAATACTTCTTGTCTTTCATGCTAAGGATCTTTATTTTTGCTCCAAAGTTCATGCGTTTCAGGTTGTGGATAAGGATTTTATTAAAGTACTGGTTCTTAAGCTTGTAACAATACTTGCTAATAATGTCCAACTGGATGCTGTGAGTGCAATAATACAAACCCTGCCAATTGTTCAAGCTGTTTTTCAGGATACTTTTATTTGGAATCAAATATGAGTTGTATATAATAGTGTCCATCTAATTTTTATACTGTAACAACAGCATAAAATTAATGTGGTAGTACATGCTAATAATGTAACTCAACCTGCTGTACTTGTATCAGCAGTTAATCTTGTACTTCATGTGTAGAAAACTACTATTTATATAACTAGTAATGCTTGAGTTCGTGTCCTAATAAATATTATGCCAATAATGTTTCTAATAATACTTGTTCAGGATAATGCTTTCAATGTGAATAAAGTTGTTGCAGTTGCACATCATAATCAGTATGTCAATCTTGCATTATAGGATACTATTTACTTAATGAAGCATGTATATCTGGTTGCCCAATTGGATTTTTTTAAAATACATCATTTGTATAAAATGATTGCGGATATTAATGTACTGCTTGTAATTCAAATTGTTGTACTTGTGCTAATAATGCTACTTTCTGTATATCATGTAATGGATCTCTTTATTTGAATCCATTGACAAATGAGTGTGTTGAAAACTGTCCTTTAGGATATTTTAGTTATTCTAATGCTACTCAAAATTGTTCATCAGTATGTTAGTAATGTGATATCTCATGTTGTGGTTGTGTAGGAGTTTCAAATCAAAACTGTACAGGATGCACAGGAACTAGTTATTTATTGTTAAATTCATATTCCAATACAACAGGCTCATGTGTATCTTAATGCCCAGCAGGATAATTCCATGAGACTACCTAATCTTAATGTGGTAATACTTGTTAAATGTGCAATTCAAGTTGTTGTTTGTGTTATGGAAATGCCAATAATTGCACTGGAGCTTGTTCTGGATCTACCTATTTAGATTTTTAAACTAATAATTGTGGTACTATTTGTCCCAATGGAACATATTATTCAAATACAACCACCCAATTTGGATCAGTTTGTATTAATTAATGTTTAAATTGTAGTGTAGAATGTTCAACATGTGATGGGCCTGGTACTAATAATTGTCTTAGTTGCCCTTAAGGATTTTTATTAATAATTGGTTTAAATATTTGCAATAATACTTGTCTAAACGGATATTACAACAATTCTAATACTACATGTACAAAATGTGATCCTTCATGTTGTACCTGCAATGGTGGAACTGCTTCAAATTGTTTATCTTGTAATGCTTCAACTAATTTATTTTTGGTTGGAAGTTAATGCTTATAAAATTGTCCCGCTGGCTTTTATAATGGATATTAATTAGTCCCAGGATTGCCATCTTGCGGTGCATATTGCGAATAATGTGATCCAAATTGTTGCACCTGTGAATCTCCTACATAATGCTTAACTTGTAAATTTCCAAGATTTTTAACTTAAAATACTTCAAGCGTACCTTAGTTACCCATTTGTGTTTTAACTTGTCCTAATGGAACATATGGTAATTATTAAAATGAAAATTCTTGTGGATCAATATGTTCACCATGTGATACTACTTGCTAAAATTGCAACGGCCCAACCTCAACTAATTGTACTTCTTGTAATACTGGATTTTATTTATATTAATCAAATAACACATGCTTAAATGAATGTCCAGCAAGTTTCTATAATTCCACTAATAATGGATAAGGAGTTTGTTCATAATGCCCTAGTGAATGTTGTACGTGCACAAATCAAACTAATTGTTTGAGTTGTTTATCAACTTATCTATTTAATAATTAATGTATTGCCAATTGTACCTCAGGATACTTTTAGTTCATTTAATAAAACCAAACTTGCGGAGGTTAATGTCTTGCTTGTAATTCTGCTTGTTGTTCGTGCTACGGATTGAATATTAACTAATGTACATCTTGTAATAATGGATTTTTCTTATACAATAATACATGTATTTAAAATTGCCCGGTTGGGACATATAATAGCTCTGGACTTAATACTTGTAATAATACATGCTTATCATGTGATTAAATTTGTTGCGAATGTACAGGTCCTTTACCAACAGATTGTACAAGTTGCTCTTATCCTTATTATTATCTCTCTGGAAATTGTGTTTAAAATTGTACAGCTGGAAGATTTCCTGAAGGATTTGGATAAATTCAAAAGTGTGGAACAAATTGTACTTTATGTGCTAATAATTGTACAACTTGTAGCTCTTTAAATAATTGTACATCATGTACAGCTCCATATTATTTAATTAATGATAACTGTGTATAAAACTGCCCAGCATCTACATTTAAAAACTCTGATGGATAAGTTTGCTCAAATTGCGATCCTACATGCTGTAACTGTACACAATCAGGAAATTCAAGTTGTCTTGGTTGTTCTGGAAATTCTTATTTATATTAAGGTTCATGCTTGACTTCCTGTCCTTCAGGATATTATCCTTTAAATGGTACCGATTGTGGTAATATTTGTTTACCATGCGATTCTAGTTGTTGCTAATGTTTTGGACCATCAGCTTCTAATTGTAGTTCTTGCACAATAAATCATTATTTATAAAATTTCGCTTGTTTAACATGTTAATAAGGATTTTATGGTGCATTGGCAAATAATAATACCTGTTCTGGTCAATGCTTTTAATGCCCAGCTGGTTGTTGTAATTGCACAGGAAATGAGTACTCGTAATGTTAAGCTTGTAATGATACCTATTATTTATAAGCAGGATAAGGATGTGTATTGCAATGTTCATAAAGCTAATATTAATTAGCTGCAATCTGCGAAAACCAATGTCTTAATTGTGACTCAACATGTTGCACATGTACTTAAACATCAACCCATTGTACTTCTTGTGGGTCTGGAAGATTCTTTTATGCTTTAAATAATTCATGTTTGAATTCATGTCCTCAAGGTTATGCACAATTTACTGGAACAAACTGTAATAGCCTATGTCAATAATGTAATAATACATGCTTTACATGCACTGGACCTAATTATAATTAATGCTTATAATGTTCAGAAGGACTATTCCTCTTCCTTGCTCCCTTGTAATCTGAAGGAGTTTGTATCTCGAACTGCACAATGTAATCATCATCCTACTATAACTAACCTGGCTAAGGATTAAATAATAATACTTGCAATGTTTGCCCATCATCATGTTGTACTTGTTATTTGAACTAAACTTTGAATTAAACAATTTGTAACACATGTGCATAATAATACAATCTTTTGAATAACGAGTGTTTATAAAATTGTCCTGTTGGATATTTCTCTTACAATAATACATTAATTGAATGTGGCTTATCATGTAAATAATGCTCTTTAGGATGTAATACATGTAATGGTGCATTAGCTGATAATTGTTTATCATGTATAACTGGATATTATTTTTATAATTCATAATGCTTGACTACATGTCCAGAAAAATTTTTTTAAAACATAAATGAATGTAGTCCTTGCAATGTAGGTTGTTGCGTTTGTACTGGATCTAGTAACAATTGTTCAAGTTGTAGTGGCAATTATTATTTGGAATAATAAACACAATTGTGTGTATTAGGATGCAATGTAGGACAATATAGCTCAGTAAATCCAACAAATTCATGTGGCAATGTATGTCTAAATTGTTCAATTGAATGTTGTTCATGCACAGGAAATGCATAAACATGCACAGGATGCAGTAATAATTTATTTTTGTCAGGAAGTTAATGTGTCTCAAATTGTAATGCAGGATAGTTTGCAAATTCCTAATTAAATTGTGGTAATACATGTTCATAATGCGCTAGTTAATGTTGTACTTGTTCAGGAACAGCTACTTCATGTTTATCATGTAGTGGATCACTATATTTGAATGGAAATTCTTGTGTTGAAAATACTTAATGCCCATTTAATACTTATGCATTCACAATGTCAAATACAAATGAATGTGGTAATTTGTGTCAATCATGTAATGCAGGATGTTGCTAATGTACAGGTCCAAATAATAATTAATGTTCATCATGCAATTCAGGATTTGTCTTACATAATTTTGTTTGTGAATCAAGCTGTCCAGTTGGATTTTTCTAAGTTAATGTCGCAAATTCAGGTTCAAATGGCTGCTCTTTAAATACATGTTAGGCATGTGATTCTAGTTGCTGCACATGCTCTAACAATGGTGTAAACGGATGTCTTTCTTGTTCTGGAAATACTTTCTTATATAATGGCTAATGTTTGAATAATTGTCCTTCAGGATATTATAGTACTGCAGTTCAAACAGGATGTGGATCAACTTGTAATTAATGTGATCCTACTTGTTGCACTTGTAATGGTTAAGGACCTAACGCATGTTTATAATGCGCCACAGGCTTATTTTTGTTATAATTAACTTCTTAAACTGCTTAATGTGTTTCCAATTGTCCTTCTTAGCCTGCAAATGGATTGCTAGGATCATTCCAATAAACTAATACTGGTACTAACGGTTGCGCAGAAAATAATGTTTGTGTATTCTGTAATTCAAACTGTTGCTCTTGCAGTGGACCAAATTCAAATTAATGTACAGGCTGCTCTCAATAACTATATAAGAATTCTGCAAATGAATGCGTATCCTCATGTGCAAATGGATTTTACCCAAATGTTTTACCAAATAACGTTTGTGGTAATGTTTGCTCAGCATGTGATTCTTCATGTTGTAGCTGCAATGGACCTACTAATTTAGATTGTACAGGTTGCAGTCTATCTTCTTATTTATCTTAGAAATAATGTATTACATCATGTCCAACCGGAACTTTTGCAGATGCAAGTTCATCAGTAG
>Ga0272412_1000482_pt1 | contig 12005 bp, 21 predicted proteins | sample WWTPWeurt_MetaT_FD_193540 | JGI IMG/M metagenome (GOLD analysis project Ga0272412, IMG submission 193540) | Metatranscriptome of activated sludge microbial communities from WWTP in Nijmegen, Gelderland, Netherland - WWTP Weurt (Metagenome... | ecosystem: Engineered > WWTP > Aerobic digester >...
AGGAGGGCGAAAATATATGTTGTAGATTTCGCCGCATTTCAAACAAATACGACGCCCAGTCAATCGTTTGAACAACACATCTTCGTGAACTTTGACCCGAACCAACAAAACATCCTTCTGTTGCTGATTCGCCAACTCTTCCAGTTGGTGCGCTTGATTTACCGTTCGTGGAAAGCCATCCAGAATATAGCCGTTTTCGCAATCTGAACGCGAAGTTCGCGCTTGGATGACTTCGGCTAAAATCTCGTCGCTCACCAATTTACCAGAAGCCAACGTTGATTTGATTTCATGACCAAGCGCAGTTTCAGCTTGCGCCATTTCTCTCAGAATATCGCCTGTCGAAATCTGTGGGTAGCCATATTTTTCAGAGACCAACCGAGCTTGTGTTCCCTTGCCTGCTCCTGGCGGCCCGATTATCACAATGACTCTTGGCATAATGACGACTAAACCTACTTATAATTTTATCCGCCAGCTCATCATATTTACGTACGTCTACCACGCAAGCGACCGCCTCGCGAACCTAAAAACCCGTCGTAATGACGCATTACTAACTGAGCTTCAACTTGGCTGATGGTATCCATTGCCACACCGACTACAATCAACAAGCTTGTTCCGCCAAAGTAGAACGAAACCCCAACCCCTGTAAGAATCCATCTTAAACCGGGGATATTTTGAATCACGCTATCAAGCCAAGGGCCAATCAATGGCAAGTATTGAATCTTAAAACCACTGATCATCAACTGCGGGATAAGACAAACGACAACCAAGTAAATGGCACCAACAGTGGTCAGTCTAACCAGAATTCCGTTCAGATAATCCCCTGTACGCTTACCCGGACGAATGCCTGGAATAAACGCTCCCTGTTTGCGCATATTTTCCGCGACTTCGTCAGCGTTAAAGACAATCGAAACATAGAAAAACGCGAAGAGAACGATTCCAGTAATAAAGCACAGTTCATAAACTGGATGCCCACCACTTAGCCAGGTATTAACCTTCTTCAGCCAATCCCAATCTTTAATCGTAACCAACGATTGCGGAATTGCCAGAACCGATGAAGCAAAAATCACGGGGATGACTCCCGCAATATTCACCTTCAACGGCAGATGCGATGATTGCGTCTGCACCATTTTGTTTCCGACCATTCGCCGCGTATGGTTGGTCGGAACTTTCCTTGTTCCTCGCTCAAAGAAAACAATTCCCGCCGTCACTGCCAGCATCACAAGTAACAAGATGATCACGAAGACTGCTGATCCCGGATCTTTGATTGTGCCCCACAATTGGCTGATCGCATTCGGAACGCCAACAACGATACCAGCAAAAATCAGCAAGCTGATTCCATTTCCAATGCCGCGCTCTGTAACTTGTTCACCGATCCACATGATGAACATCGTGCCGGCTGTTAAAGCCAGCATTGCGATCAGAGCAAACCCAATTCCACCACCACCAATTACTAATGGACGCCCAGTCGGATCAGCTTGGCGCTGCAACCAATAAGCCAAGCTCACGCCTTGAACCAAACAAAGCAAAACCGTCAAGTAGCGCGTATACTGATTGATCTTGCGTCGCCCCAGCTCGCCTTCTTCTTGAATCTTTTTCAGCGCGGGGTAAACCGAAGCCATCAACTGTAAAATAATCGAGGAAGTGATGTAGGGCATGATGCCCAAGGCAAAAACTGAAATTCGACGCAGATTTCCACCTGAAAATAAATCCAACGCGCCAAATAATCCGCCAGCTCCCTGGCTCCAAAAACTTTCAAGAGCATCTCTATCCAATCCAGGAACTTGCACATGAATTCCTGCGCGATAAATCGCCAACATCCCAAGTGTGAAGATCACTCGGCGACGTAAATCAGGAACTTTGAACAAGTTGCGGACCGCATTGATAAATGACTCAAACATAACTTCCTCGTTGGCCTCCCCGAATCACTTATGGTTCGAGCCGTGAAGCGGGATACTAAACCTAAAAGTATTACTCGGATTTGCGCTCAGCAGGGGCGATGACTTCCGCCTTGCCACCGGCGGCTTCAATTTTTGCCTTAGCCGATTCACTAAAGCGATGAGCACTAATGTTAAGCGACTTGCCCAATTCGCCTTTTCCCAGAACCGCCACAGAACCTTTCAGAGACCGTCTCACAAGTCCCATTTCAACCAGAATCTCGGGAGTCACAACTGCGCCAGCCTCAAACAACTCTTCCAACCGAGACAGGTTTACCTCTGCCCATTCACGTTTAAAGATGTTAGTGAAACCGCGTTTCGGCAAACGGCGATGCAAGGGCATCTGGCCACCTTCAAAACCGCGCTTCCGAGAGTAACCGGAACGTGACTTTTGCCCCTTGTTGCCGCGACCGGAAGTTTTACCTAGACCTGATCCCTGCCCACGGCCCAGCCGTTTCTTTTTGTGCGTCGCGCCTTCAGGCGCTCTCAGATTGTTTAAGCCAATAGCCATAACTCGAACCTCGATCTCTTATTCGACAATTCGCAACAAGTGCGGAACCTTGGCAACACTGCCACGAGTGGATTCATTGTCTGGGCGTTCGACAATCTGATTCAGCTTTGTGAAGCCCAAACTGCGCACAATCACTTTGTGTTTTTCCGGAGTGGCAATCGTGCTGCGATACCATTGAACCTTGATTTTCTTTTCGTTCGCCATCTTAGAGTTCCTCCACCGTGCGGCCACGCAAGCGCGCGACATCTTCCGGACTTCTCATGTTCGCAAGAGCATCAAACGTTGCACGGATGACGTTATGTGGATTGTTAGAGCCTAGACACTTGGTCAGAATATTACTGACTCCAGCAGCGTTCATCACCGCACGAACCGCGCCACCAGCGATAACTCCAGTTCCCTCGGGTGCAGGTTTTAGCAAAACCTTGCCCGCACCAAACCTTCCCACGATCATGTGAGGAAGAGTCGTGCCACGTAATGGCACGCGAACCAGATTGCGTTTCGCTGCTTCGATTGCTTTACGAATCGCCTGCGGAACTTCTTTCGCTTTGCCGGTGCCGAATCCAACAGTGCCACTCTGATCACCAATAACCACCAAGGCAGCGAAAGAGAGATTCTTACCGCCCTTGACGACTTTGGTAACGCGGTTGATCGAAATCACTTGATCAACTTTCTGCTCGAACCCGTCCGGATTAATTCTTTCCTTTAACGCCATATAGAACGATTCTCCAAAATCAGAACTGAAGACCTGCTTCGCGCGCGGCTTCAGCCAGTGATTTCACGCGTCCGTGATAAATGTATCCGCCGCGATCAAATACCACACTGTTAATGCCTTTTTCTTTAGCGCGCTCGGCAATCAATTTGCCAATTGATTTGGCAGCGTCAATATTCCCGCCTTTGCCGACTCCCGCACTTTTTTCGACCGAAGAAGCCGAACAAAGCGTCACGCCATTTATATCGTCAATCACCTGAGCATAAATGTGATTGAGGCTGCGAAACACAGCCAGACGAGGGCGATCGGTTGTTCCTTTTACTTTCTTGCGAATGCGCGAATGAACAGCGCGCCGTATATCTTGTCTTGAACTTTTTGCCATAACGATTTTGCCTTCGCCGAACGATGAGCCAGTCGCAGTAACATTCCACGACGACCCCTTCGTGCAGCCATTATGAAATCACCGTTTATTTGCCAGTCTTACCAGGTTTTAGCTTCATCGGGCGGTCAGCGTAACGAACGCCTTTGCCTTTGTAAGCATCAGGCTTGCGTAAACGATGCATGTTTGCCGAAGTCTGCCCCAGCAATTCTTTGTCAATGCTGGAAAGCGTAACGGTCGTCTGATACTGGTTAATAGTGCGGGCCAGCTTTTCGACTTTTGCTGTAACGCCATCCGGCAACACGAATTCGATGGTGTGTGAATACCCAAGCGCAAACTGAATGGATCGTCCTTTCAATTCAGCCTTGTAACCGACACCAACAACATCCATCTCCTGCGAAAAGCCCTGTGACACGCCTCTAATCGCATTGGCGATCAAAGCACGCACAGTACCGTGTATCGCGGTGTGGTCGTCATCTTGTCGCTCTGCAACCAGTTTGCCTTCATCAATTTTGAGCGTGACTCCGGCAGGAATCGTGGCCGTTAGTTTGCCTTTGGGCCCTTGCATTTCGACCGCCGAATTCGTGATATTGACCTTCACGTCCTTCGGAATCTCGATTGGTTTTTTGCCTACTCGTGACATAGCTTTCTCGTCAGTGGTCAAAGGTCAGCGTCGTTAAGTAAATCGGCTTAGTACCGCAAAACGGCTGACCAGAAAAATCAATAAACGCTACAGAGCAATTCGCCGCCGACTTTCGACTTGCGAGCATGCTTGCCGGTCATCACTCCGTGCGATGTACTCAAAATGTTAATTCCCAAACCGCCAAGCACTTTCGGGACTTCGTCGCTGGCTACATAAACCCGACGGCTGGGGCGTGAAACACGATTGAGATGAGAAATCACGCTTTCACCTTTCGGACCGTACCGCAGAAAAATCCGCAGCGTGCGAATTTGAGTGCCTTCGGCTGTCTTGATGCTGTAATTAGTGATGTACCCTTCTTCTTTCAGAATTCGGGCAATTTCAATTTTCAGCCGCGATGCCGGAACATCAACCTTTGAATGACGCGCCTCAATAGCGTTTCGCATACGCGTCAACATATCTGAAATCGGATCAACTATCATCGTTTCAACTCCACTCGGAACTTCCAGTCTTTACCAACTTGATTTCGTTACGCCTGGGATGTCGCCCTGCAACGCCAATTGGCGGAAACAAATTCGGCAAACGCTAAACTTCCGCAAGTATGCACGCGGACGGCCACAACGTTTGCAGCGGTTGTAACCCCGCACTTTGAATTTCGGTCTCCGGTTCGCTTGAACGATCTTTGAAGTCTTTGCCATAGTGTCTCAAGTCCTAGTTTTGCCGGAACGGCATTCCCAAATGGCGCAGCAATGAGCGCGCCTCTTCGTCGGTGGTGGCCGACGTCACAATGCACACGTTCATTCCGCGCGCCTTATCAACTTTGCCGAAATCAATCTCCGGAAAAATCAACTGATCTTTTAGACCGACCGTGTAATTGCCGCGTCCGTCAAATGCCTTCGGGCTAACACCACGAAAATCTCGGACTCGCGGCAATGCCAAGCTGACGAAACGATCCAGAAATTCATACATTCGGTCACCACGCAAGGTTACCATCGCACCAATGCTCATTCCTTCGCGAAGCTTGAATGCGGCAATGGATTTTTTCGCCTTTGTGACAACAGGCTTCTGGCCAACAATGGTTGTCAAATCGCCGACAGCAACGTCCACAGCTTTGGAGTTTGCAATTGCTTCGCCCAAACCGACGTTGATGACGATCTTTTCAAGCTTCGGAATGCTCATCGGATTGGTGTAACCAAATTCCTTGGTAAGCGCCGGAGCGATTTCTTTGAGGTATTTTTCTTTGAGTCGTGCAGCCATAACTAAATCTCAAATCTCCCATCTCAGCCGAGACGGCGATTAATCCAGAGCCGCTCCGGTCTTTTTCGAGACTCGAATCTTGCGGCCATCTTCCAAAACCTGGTAGCCAACGCGAACCGGCACTCCGTTTTCGAGCACCATAACATTTGAAGCATCAATCGGCGCTTCGCGCTCGACAATTCCGCCGGCAATACCTTTGGGGCGGTTCGGACGTTCAAAGTGTTTCAGAACGTTGACACCTTCAACCACAACTTTTTGCTTTTTGGTAATCACCTCAACAACCCGACCGCGCTTTCCTTTATCGCGCCCGGAAAGGACGACTACCTGATCGTTCTTTTTAATTTTCATTCTGCTTGGCATAATTTCGCTTGCCTCCTTCACGTGTCTGGCTCGACCTAGATAACTTCGGGAGCGAGACTGACGATCTTCATAAATCCCTTTTCGCGCAATTCACGAGCGACTGGCCCGAACACACGAGTGCCCACTGGCTCTCCATCGGGTTTGATGATGACCGCCGCATTTTCATCAAAGCGGATGTATGTGCCGTCTTTACGGCGAACTTCCTTGCACGTGCGGACGATAACAGCCTTAACAACTTGTTTCTTTTTCACCGTTCCATCCGGTGACGCTTCCTTGACCGAAGCCGTGATCACATCGCCCAACGAAGCGCGTGAACCGATGTTGCCGCCGAAGGGCATAATCATCGCAATCTTTTTTGCCCCGGAATTGTCAGCGACCTGCAAAACGGATCGCATCTGTAATGCCATTGCTAGCCTCCTTGTCGGTAACCGCGGTAACCGGTGCGATTTCGGTAACGTAACCGTCTGTCGCCACCGCAAACCGACAACTACTTACTTGCCTTTCGTATCACTTCGACTACACGCCAACGCTTGAGCTTTGAAAGCGGGCGAGCTTCAACAATGCGTACCTGGTCGCCAATGCTCACGCCGTCAATTTCATTGTGAGCCATAAACTTAGACCGTCGGCGCACATACCGTTTGTAAACCGGATGCTTGACTAGACGATCCACGCGGACAACCACCGTTTTCTGCATTTTATCGCTGGTCACAATGCCGACTTTCTCAGTGCGTCGGCCGCTAGCTTTCTTCCCCGCAGGGGCGGAAGCGTCGGCTGCCGCAGCAGTTTCGGCAACGACTTGCTCTTCCAAATTGTCTTTTTTCTCTTCCATACTCAATTCACTTTAGCCGTTTCGTAAGAGCCACGGCCTTTGAATTACTTTTCAACGCCGAGCGCACGCCCGCGCAGAAGGGTTTTGATTCGCGCCAGTTCTTTTTTCTCTCTGCGAATCTGAGCCACGGTGTCAGTATTGCCAAGAGCTTTTCTGAAGTTCAGGCGAAACATCGATTCTTTGATTTCGGCCAGTCGTTTGACCAATTCTTCGCTAGAGGTTTCGCGCATCTTGTCCAATTTGTGCTTCACAGTGCGCCTCCTTCCTGATCTTGACGTGTGACGAATTTGGTCTTAATCGGCAATTTCGCCGCCGCCAATTCCATCGCCCGTCTTGCCGTTACCTCGTCAACGCCTTCCATTTCAAAAATGATGCGTCCAGGTTTAACCACGGCAACCCAGCCTTCCGGAGCGCCTTTTCCCTTACCCATACGAGTTTCAGCCGGTTTTTTAGTAATCGGCTTGTCTGGAAAAATGCGAATCCACAGCTTGCCGCCGCGTTTGACAAAACGCGTGATCGCGATACGGCCTGCTTCGATCTGACGACCAGTCACCCACGAAACTTCCATTGCTTTCAGCGCAAATTCACCGAAAGCGATGTTAGTTCCACGCTTGGCTGCGCCGGCACGACGGCCGCGTTGCTGTTTACGATACTTAACTTTTTTGGGAATTTTATATTCAGCCATTTCAGTTATCTCTTCATCATCGCTTCACGCGGGTCCATAATTTCGCCGCGATAAATCCAAACCTTGATGCCGATTACACCATAAGTCGTGTGCGCTTCGGCAAAGCCATAATCAATGTCGGCACGCAGCGTGTGCAGCGGCAAACGGCCATCCAATGTCCATTCGGATCGGGCGATTTCAGCACCACCCAAACGTCCCGAGCATCGAATTTTGATCCCGCCTGCGCCAAAACGTTTCGCTTCTTCCACTGATTTCCGCATCGCACGACGAAAAGCAATACGCTTTTCAAGCTGCTGAGCGATTTTTTCAGCCTGCAATTGAGCATTCAACTCAGGCTTATTAATCTCACGGATATCAATCAGGATTTCGCGCTTGGTGCGACGGCTCATTTCCTGCTTGAGCTTGTCAATTTCAGCGCCCTTGCGACCGATGATGATTCCCGGACGCGAAGTATGAATAACGATGCGCAAACGATTGGCTGCGCGATCAATCTGAATATGAGAAACGCCAGCTTGCGCAAAGCGCTTTTTCAATTCCTTTTTCAGATCCAGGTCTTCCAGCAACAACGCGCCAAATTCTTTTTTGGCAAACCAGCGCGAATGCCAGCCGCGGTTGTAACCAAGCCTGAACCCATAAGGATGAACTTTCTGACCCATAATTTCTCCGTTGCCGAAATCTCTGAACTTATTCAGCCGCTTCAGCTTCGCTGCTCGCAGCTTTACCAGATTTCTTACTGGCTCGATTTTCCGTTGAAACAACCACTGTCAGATGGCTGTAATGACGACGCTCGCGATACGCACGCCCCATCGGCGCAGGCCGAACACGACGGCGATGCTTGGTCGTGCCGGTGCAGGCAAAACATTCTTTGACCCACAACTCGTCCACATCCACCATCACATTTTCCTGATCAGCCAACACTTCAGCGTTGGCGCGAGCCGATTCAAGCACCTTGTAAATCAGGCCAGCAGCGCGCTTGTTCGTGAAGCGCAAAATTTCGCGCGCTTCGCTGTACATCCGGCCACGAATCAAATCCATAACCAGTTTGGCCTTTTGCGAGGACATCTTGACGTTTTTTGCTTTCGCAATTGCTTCCATATTACGAACCTCTATCGAACGAGTGGCGGCGACAATCAGGGAAAGAAACAGTTTGCCCTCTCCCCTTTATCTCCCCAAACCCGGTCTTCCTTATTTCTTACCGGCAGACTTCTCTGCTTTATCCGCGTGACCTTTGAAAGTGCGCGTTGGCGAAAACTCTCCGAGCTTATGTCCAACCATGTTCTCGGTGATGTAAACCGGGATGAATTTTTTGCCGTTATGAACCGCAAGCGTGTGACCGACCATTTCTGGCGTAATTGTCGAGCGGCGAGACCAGGTCTTGTGAACCTTTTTCTCATTCGCCGCATTCATCTTTTCGATGGCCTTCCACAGATGCGCGTCAATAAACGGGCCTTTTTTGACTGAACGTGCCATAGCTTTAGATCTCTAACCTCAAATCTGAGATTACTTGGTTCTCCGTTTAACGATGAACTTGTCAGTGCGCTTGTTGTTGCGCGTTTTATAACCGCGGGTCGGTTGTCCCCAAGGGGTTACCGGATTGCGTCCGCCGGAGGTTTTGCCTTCACCGCCGCCGTGCGGGTGATCAACCGGGTTCATCGCAACACCACGAACGGTCGGGCGTACGCCTTTCCAACGTGTACGACCAGCTTTTCCAATGGAAACATTTTCGTGCTCGGAATTGCCGACTTGCCCAACAGTCGCCATACAGTCCACAGAAACCAAGCGAATTTCTCCGGACGGCAATCGAAGCTGTGCAATGCCACCTTCTTTGGCGACGAGCTGGGCAAAGCTGCCCGCACTACGCGCCATCTGACCGCCTTTGCCAGGTTTCAGCTCAATGTTGTGAATCTGAGTACCGAGCGGAATGTTTTTGATCGGAAGAGCATTGCCCGTAAGGATGTCCGATTCGGGCCCCGAAATAACTGTTTGACCAATTTGTAAACCGGCAGGAGCAATAATGTATCGTTTTTCGCCGTCAACGTAATTGACCAGCGCGATTCTCGCTGAACGGTTCGGATCGTATTCGATCGTCGCCACCTTGCCAGGAATACCGGTTTTGTCGCGTTTGAAATCCACAACCCGGTAATGGCGTTTGTGTCCACCGCCACGATGACGCACAGTCATCTTGCCCAGATTGTTACGTCCGCTGGTGCGTTTTTTGTGCTCAAGCAGTGGCTTGTAAGGCTTATCAGTCGTCAAATCATCATTCGTCAGATAAGTCTGATAGCGCCGAGCCGGACTTGTTGGTGAAAGCTTCTTGATTCCCATCGTTCCCTCAATCGTTTGTAGTGCTGGCTTTGACCGGAATATTTCGCGCCCAAAACCTTCCGCTCGAAGGCGGAACTACGAACAGCTAAATCGAATCCGCGTAATCCACTCGATGACCGGGTTTCAGCGTCACGTAAGCCTTTTTCCAGTCTGATTTGCGACCAACGGTGCGACCACGGCGTACTGTCTTTCCGTGATGCTTAAGCACGCGCACCTGATCAACTTCAACCTTGAAGATTGCTTCAACGGCGCCTTTGATAGCGTACTTGCTGGCATCGTCCGCCACGCGGAAAGCAAGCACCTGACGGTCACGTTTGATGGTCTTTTTGTTTTTGCTGTCGCGGATGTCGTGCGTGCTCTGTTCTTTCAACTTAAGAGCCTTTTCCGTGATCACCGGGGCTTTGAGCACATCCCAAATCGTTTTCATAGTTCTTTCCTCTGTACCGATTCGTCTACTTGCTCAGCTTATCCTGCAAAGCATTGATTGCGTCGCGAGTAAAAACGATCTTGTCGTGATAGAGCACGTCGTAAATATTCACATTCACGTTCGCGGCAACAGTCACTCCTTGGACATTGCGCGAGGAGAGAACCAAGTTCCGCTCCGGCGTGGTTTCAACAATCAACGTTTTGTTGTCCCAACCGAATGTTTCGGCAATGGTCACAAAGCTTTTTGTCTTATGGTCACTCAACGTAAGCTGGTCCACCACAAGCAAATTACCTTCACGAAGGCGCTCGGAAAGAGCCGACCGCAAAGCACCACGCTTCATCTTCTTCGGCATTTCCGATTTCCAATCGCGCGGCTGCGGGCCGTGAACGTTACCGCCACCTTTCCAGAGCGGCGAGCGCAAACTGGCAACTCGGGCACGCCCGGTGCCCTTCTGACGCCAAAGCTTTTTGCCGCTACCAGAGACTTCGCCACGGGTTTTGGTTTTCACCGTTCCCTGACGCTGGTTAGCCAGATAGTTTTTAACCGCAAAATAGATCAAAGACTCGTTGAGCGGAGCTCCAAAAACTTCTTCTTTCAGCTCAAGCTCGCCGACGCTTTCATTTTTCAGATTTTTGACTTCAACGGTTGGCATCGCTGCCCTCTCAAAATTTCGGTAGGACCATTTTTGAAAATCGCCCTACACATTTTTAGTCGGTCTCTTTCTTTTTGATCAACACGTAAGCGCCTGTTGGCCCGGGAACCGAACCTTTTACTAGTATCAGGTTCTCTTCAGCGTTGACCTTAACAATCTTCAAGTTCTTGATGGTTTCACGCTCGACTCCCATATGCCCGGCCATCCGCGTGCCCTTGATAACACGTGAAGGATACGCCGATGCTCCGATGGAACCAGGTGCGCGATGGAACATTGAACCGTGCGATGCACGTCCACCACCAAAGCCATGGCGTTTGATGAATCCAGCAAACCCACGACCTTTACTTGTGCCGATCACATCAATGATGTCGTTTTCGGCAAACTGATCCACCATCACTTTGTCACCAACTTTAACTTCGCTGCTGACACCATCCAGACGAAATTCCCTCAGGACTTTTGTCGGCGGCACGCCAGCTTTGGCGAAATGCCCCTTCATGGGCTTGTTGGTATTTTTAGGAGCCTTGTCTTCAACCAAGCCAAGTTGCACCGCTTCGTAGCCGTCACTAGAGACGGTTTTGCGCTGCACGACCACACAGGGTCCAGCCTTGATCACCGTGACGGGCGTCACCGTTCCGTCCGGCGCGAAAATCTGGGTCATTCCCAGTTTTTTACCGATAATTCCGTTTACCATTGTTTTGGTACTCCGTCGTAGCTAGCAGGCAGCAGGCTGTAGACAGTAGACAAACTACCGACCACCGACCGCCGACCACCGACTGAGTTATCTGCGATCACGTCCGAAAGCTTTGATTTCAGCATCCACACCGGCAGGCAGATCGAGTTTCATCAGCGCATCCATCGTTTGCGGCGTCGGATCAAGAATGTCCATCAGCCGTTTGTGAGTGCGAATCTCGAATTGCTCGCGCGATTTCTTATCAACGTGCGGCGATTTCAATACGGTGACTTTGTTTTTCACCGTCGGTAGCGGAATCGGTCCCGCCACACGAGCGCCAGTACGTTTAGCCGTTTCCACGATTTCTGCGGTTGATTGATCCAACACGCGGTAATCGTAAGCTTTCAGGCGAATTCTGATTTTATCGTTCAACATATTTTTTGTCGGTCGCCTGTTTGCCAGTTGCCAGTTATTTTTCGTAACTGGCAACCGACAAATGACTAATTACTCGATAATGTCAGAGACAGTGCCTGCACCGACTGTGCGTCCGCCTTCGCGGATGGCGAAGCGCAAGCCTTTTTCCATTGCGATTGGAGCGATCAGCTCGATTTCCATCGCAATGTTGTC
>Ga0272412_1000490_pt1 | contig 11922 bp, 8 predicted proteins | sample WWTPWeurt_MetaT_FD_193540 | JGI IMG/M metagenome (GOLD analysis project Ga0272412, IMG submission 193540) | Metatranscriptome of activated sludge microbial communities from WWTP in Nijmegen, Gelderland, Netherland - WWTP Weurt (Metagenome... | ecosystem: Engineered > WWTP > Aerobic digester >...
GAATTATACTAATGTTCTTCCTCACCGTCTCTAACCGGCACTGTTTGAAGAACAAAGTCTTCTTCCATTCCAGGTTTAGAATAATCATACGGCCAGCGATGAACTTCAGGAATAGCTCCAGGCCAGTTTCCGTGAACGTGTTCAACAGGTGTTGTCCACTCAAGTGAACATCCTTTCCAAGGATTCTGAGTTGCAACCTGCCCTCTTTTAATACTATAGAAAAAGTTGAAAATAAAGATCAACTGTGCTAAACCTCCAAGAATTGCGAAAATTGAAATAATCACATTTAAGTCCATGATCATCTCATACTGTGCATTATCAAATCCGGTATAAACGCTGTAATCATAATATCTTCTTGGTGCTCCTCCAATACCTACAAAGTGCATTGGGAAGAAAACTCCATACGCACAAGTTAGTGTCAGCCAGAAATGAACCATTCCAAGTTTAGAATTCATCATTCGACCGTACATTTTAGGGAACCAGTGATAAACTCCGGCAAACATTCCAAAAATGGCTGACAATCCCATTACTACGTGGAAGTGAGCCACAACAAAATAGGTATCGTGTACTTGAATATCCAATGCAGAGTCGGCAAGAATGATTCCGGTAATACCACCTGTAACAAACGATGAAACGAGTCCGATTGAGAATAACATTGCAGGTGTAAAACGGATGTTTCCTCTCCACAATGTTGTCAGATAGTTAAATGATTTTACCGCAGAAGGAATCGCAATCAACAGCGTGGTAAATACGAACACACCACCGAGGAACGGATTCATACCGGTAATAAACATGTGGTGACCCCATACAATGAATGACAGGAATGCAATCGCCAAAATTGAACCAATCATGGCGCGATATCCAAAAATAGGTTTACGAGAGTTATTCGCAACAATTTCAGAAGTTAATCCCAATGCCGGAAGTAATACAATGTATACCTCAGGGTGACCAAGGAACCAGAACAGGTGCTCGAATAAAATCGGTGAGCCGCCTGATTGTTCTAAAATTTCTGAGCCAACGATAGCATCGTTTACGTAGAAACTTGTTCCAAGCAATCTGTCCATCATCAATAATACGACGCAAGACACCAGTACCGGGAAAGAGAGAACACCGATAATTGCTGTAACGAAGAAAGCCCAAATAGTCAACGGAAGTCGGGTCATTTTCATTCCTTTGGTTCTTAAGTTCAATACCGTAACAATGTAATTCAACGAACCTAAAAGTGAAGATGCCACGAAAATTGTCATTGACAACAACCACAATGTCATACCTGCGCCAGAACCTTGTATTGTTTCTTCATACACAGAAAGAGGAGGATAAATTGTCCAACCGGCAGATGCCGGACCAGTTTCAATAAACATGGAGTACAGCATGATCACGCTGGAAAGGAAAAACAACCAATACGAAATCATGTTTAATAAACCTGACGCCATATCACGCGCACCGCACTGAAGCGGAATAAGCAGGTTACTAAAAGTTCCTGACAATCCTCCTGTCAATACAAAGAACACCATTATAGTACCGTGAATTGTCACCAATCCAAGATACATTCCTCGATGCAGAATTCCATTTGGTGCCCAGGTATCTCCAAGGAAAAACGAAAGTACACTGTTGCTTTCTCCCGGCCAACCTAATTGGATACGGAATAAGATTGAAAGTAACACGGCAACACATGCCATAAAAATGGCAGTAACAAGAAATTGTTTACCAATCATCTTATGATCTTGCGAAAAGATGTATTTGGTAATAAAACTTTCTTTGTGGTGATGTCCGTGATCAGTATGAGCTGCTGCTGACATAATTATTTCTGTTCTTATTATTAAATTCTTAGTTCACTGCGGCAACAACAAGGGTAGTATTTCCCTCTTCCTGCCATTTTATAAATTCTTCTGCTGTACCAACAACTACAGACATTTTCATGTTTGAATGCGATTCTCCGCAGATTTTATTACACATCAAAATATAATTGAACTCCGGGTTACCCGTCTTTTCACGCATTTCAGCCGTAGTGTAGATTGGCGTAAATTTTAGTTTTGTTCTTTGTCCAGGTACGCAGTTCATTTGGGCTCTGAAATGTGGGAAATAAGCAGAGTGAATCACATCACGCGAACGCATGATGAACTGATATTCCTGATCTTTAATAAGGAACAATTCTTTCGCAATAAAATCATCTGCAGCTATAACATCAGTAGAATCTGTATAATTCGATTTCATTAATGCTACACGTTCTCTGATACGTTCAAGTTTTTCAACTTTTTTACGCATTTTCTCAAGAGATGCAACAGAGTAAACTACTTCACTCTTTTCTTCTCTTGCAAGATCCGTGTGCATTGCATTGATTGTGCTATCAAGTTCTTTTAATCTCCATTCAATATTATTTGTGGTAATCACACCAAGTGGATTTGGATTTGCAGCCCATGTTGTCACCAGTTTATAATCTGCGAACCCAAGTTTGTTATCGTCACCAGAGTATCTTGCTGTCCAGTTGAATTGTTCAGCATATAATTCAACTACCACGGCATTTTCCGATGGTTTACCGGTAATTTTATTCCATGTCATTAGACCCAGAATAATAATCACAGCAAGTGCACCTGCAGGAACAACAGTCCATAACATTTCAAGTCTGTTATCATGTGGAAAGTAATACGCTGTTCTTTTCGGGTCATAAGCGTATTTATAAGCAAAAATGAACAGTACTCCGTTTACTATAAAAAATACAGTAAAGACAATTATCCAGTTAATATTAAATAACCAGTCGACATCTTGTCCATGCAAAGAAGCTGCTTCGGGCAACATGCCATTTCCATATTTGAATAACATGTATACTGCCGATCCAAAGAACACCGCAAGAAAGGCAATCATCAACATTGCATTAATGTTGTTAACTCTTAGATCTATATCTTCTTCACGTCTGTTTCTGATTTTTGAAGTCAGCTCATAAACACGCATCAATTGTGCAACTGCGATTGCAACTAACACTATGACAACAAGAACTATTAATTTCATTTCCATGACAAAATCTTTTTAAGCGTCTAATTATATTTCGTGGTGTTTACTTTCATCCAAGTAAGGGTGATTTTTTGGCATTAATGGTGCCTTGGTCAAAGTATTCAAGATGAAAAACGTAAATATTCCAGCAAACAACAACAAGAATCCAACTTCAATAAATCCGATGCATCCATATTCTCCCATAGTACCGGGAGTAATAAGCATATAAACATCAGTCCAGTGGCCTAATAAAATAATCAAACAAACTACGGACAAAATACCAACGTTACGTTTTGCTTCACGAGACATCAATATTAACATAGGAATAATGAAGTTCACCATGAACATAGCCCAATACGTGAATTTATAATTCTCAATTCTGAAATCGTAATAAATTACTTCTTCAGGAATGTTTGCATACCAATAAAGCATGAACTGAGAGAAAAACAAATAAGACCACAAGAAGCTGGTTGCAAAAATCCACTTACCAACGTCATGAATGTGGCTGTCATTAACTTGTTGCAGATAACCCTGTTTTTTCAGATACAAAATCACCAACATGATTGTCGTCATTGAAGTACACCACATTCCGCCAAAAACGTACCAGCCAAAAAGGGTTGAAAACCAATGAGCATCAATAGACATGATCCAATGCCAAGAAGAGGTCGAAGAAAAATAACCGAACAACACCAAGAACAAAGCACCTTTTACGTAGTTCTTGTAGTGAATTTTTGTTCCACCTTCAATATCTTCCTGTAGGCTACGTTTGCGAAAACCTCTATAAAAGAGGATATATACTGCAAAGTACAGAATAGTAACTGTCCAAAAGAACCAAGTCGTTAAAAAGGGAGCTTTTTTCGCAATAAGTTTATCATGAGCAACTACCTCTGGATCCATCCAAGAATAAATATGCCCGAGATGGTGTCCGTGAACCTCCGTGTAACCTCCTTTTGTTAATGTTAACACAGCGAAAAGTGCGAGTAAAATTCCAACACCAACAATCACGTAAGAAGCAACACCTTCAACCACTCTTTTAATTGCAACCGACCAACCAGTTTCAGTAGCATATTGCAATGCTAAAAAGAACAATGCTCCCAAAGCAATGGCAAAGAAATAGAACCCATCTATAAGCAGGTTTGAGAAGATACGTGTTTTAAACTGTTCATCATCAATATGAACAATAACACCAATAATAACAGAAACCAAGCCTATAGCAATTGCTCCGATTATGGTTTTTTTCGCTTTTGATGAAATCTGAAATTCCATGTATTCTTTGTTTACTTAATTAGTACTCTCTTTAATTTAGTGTCCAGCAGGCTGAGCAACTGAAACTGGTGCAACATCCTCTGTTACTGCAGTTGTTACTGTAGTATCTGCCGCCGCAGCTCCTTGTTGTTTTCCTTGTAATTTTTCAACGTAATGCACAACTTTCCAACGCTCTTCTTTATTTAATTGTGATGCATGTGAGCCCATCATACCTTTTCCATATGTGATAGAGAAGAATATCGTACCAGCAGGTAAGTCTTTAAGAGGACCATTATACGCCGGTGGAGGTGGATATTTTCCAGCACTGTTTGCCACTACCGTTCCTTGCCCATCGCCCGCTTCTCCATGACAGTGAATACAGAATAAACCATACAATTCTTTACCTTCTTTCAGAACCTCTTCAGAGAATGGAATAGGATTTTTGTCAAATGCAGAATTTGCGTATCCAGCTGTATCTTGACGAATTCCATACAATCCATGTGTTTTATCATGTCCAACAGGCGCACCATGTCTGTAAGGCATCATAATAGAAGCATAGTCTCCAGAACCATAATACGGAATTGTACCAGCAGGTGGAGTCAATGAAACATTATCTCCAACCAATTCTGGTCTGAACAATCCACGAACTTCAGCATAATCTACGTACGCTTCAACGGCAGGAGAACGGTACATGTCAGGCATGTATTCCAATCCGGGTGAATTTGGATCAGCAACACAAGATCCCAGAAACCCTGTTATCAAGAGGCCACCACCAAAACAAATTTTTCTTGTATTTAACTTCATATTAAAACGAGTTATTTAATAACCACGTAATCTTTTTCTTCAATTTCAATAACACTTGTTTCCTTAAGTTTCGCGTGAATTTCAGAAGCACTCAAACCATGATTGTCTGACATACGAATTTCCATAACAAAACGATCATCTGTTGTTCTCGGATAAGGATTATCTGCAGGCATTCCAGGCAAAGTTTTATTTCTTAAGAGATAAATAACCGCCATTCCGTGCGCTGCGAACAATACCGTAAACTCAAAAGATATTGGCACAAAAGCAGGGAAATTTTCCATTAAACTAAAGTTTGGTTTTCCACCAATATTCATTGGCCAATCGTCAATCATTAAAAATTTAAATCCAACTACCGCAAGCGTCAAACCGGTCAAACCCAACATGAATGATACAATTCCCAAACGGGTGTGTTTCACACCAATGATCGGGTCAATTCCGTGAATAGGGAAAGGAGAAAAAACATCTGAAATGTGAACTCCCGAAGCAACCAGTTTTTTAGCTCCGTTTTTCAAAAGTTCATCATCATCATATGAGGCGTATATTACTCTTTCAGCCATTATGTGTTGTTTTTAATTTAATACTAATGATGAGCGCTATGTCCCGGTGCAGTACCGTTTTTATAACTCTCACCTGAAATTTTTACAATTGTTTTTACTTCACTGATAGCAAGTACCGGGAAGTATCTCGCGAACAATAAATAAAATGAAAAGAACAAACCTAATGTTCCAATAAATATTCCGATGTCAACCCATGTCGGATAGAACATGCTCCATGCGGATGGCAGATAATCTCTGTGAATTGACGTGACGATAATTACAAAACGTTCGAACCACATTCCAATATTTACAACAATCGAAATAAAGAAAGTGAACAATAAACTTCTTCTCAGTTTTCTGATCCACATTAACTGCGGAGAAATAACGTTACAAGTCATCATTGACCAATATGCCCACCAATAAGGACCAGTTGCACGATTAATGAATGCATATGATTCATATTCTACTCCAGAATACCAAGAGATAAATAACTCCGTCAGATATGCAACACCTACAATCGAACCAGTAACCATGATTACAATGTTCATGTATTCAACGTGTCTGGTATGGATGTACGCTTCGAGCTTCATCCCTTTTCTCAAAATCAGCAATAGCGTTTGCACCATTGCAAATCCAGAAAATACGGCACCCGCAACGAAATATGGAGGGAAGATTGTTGTATGCCAACCAGGAATTACTGAAGTAGCAAAGTCAAATGATACGATAGAGTGTACCGAGAAAACCAGTGGAGTTGCCAAACCTGCCAAAACAAGCGATACTATTTCAAATCTGTTCCAGTGTTTTGCTCTTCCTGACCACCCGAAAGACATTATCGAATACGCTTTTTTAGCCACAGGACTTTTTGCTCTGTCGCGAATTGTAGCAAAATCAGGAATCAAACCAATATACCAGAAAACCAATGAAACTGATAAATAGGTTGAGATCGCGAATACGTCCCAAAGCAACGGCGAATTAAAGTTAACCCAGAGTGAACCAAACTGATTAGGAATCGGCATAACCCAATATCCAACCCATAGTCGACCCATGTGAATTAACGGGAACAAACCTGCCATGAATACGGCAAAAATTGTCATTGCCTCGGCAGAACGGTTAATCGCCATTCTCCAACGTTGTCTGAACAATAACAATACAGCAGAGATCAAAGTACCGGCGTGACCAATACCAACCCACCAAACGAAGTTGGTAATATCCCAAGCCCATTGAACCGTTTTGTTTAATCCCCAGGTACCAATACCAGTCCCGAGCAAATAAACAATACATCCAACTCCATACAAACCAACCAGCATAGCTATACCAAGCATGATATACCATGCCTTAGGGGCTTTACCTTCTATGGAACGACATACATCTTCGGTAATGTCATGATACGTTTTGTGACCTAAAATTAGCGGTTCTCTTATTGCAGATTCTTTATGCATTCGTGCTCTTTTTTAGTTAATCTGAATATTTATTAATGATGTGCTTCTTCGGTTGAAGCCTCATCGCTGTGACCTTCTTCTGTGTGTCCTTCACTATGTTCTCCGTGACCTTCTTCATGTGCAACCTGAATAGCCATAAGCGATTCATTATGCTCATTTCTAACTTTCACTTTGTACCAAACATTTGGTTTAGTTCCAACTTCTTCAAGAACCTGATAAGATCTGTCTTCCTGAGTGCTTTTGCGAATCATTGAGTTGACATCATTCCAGTCTCCGACAATAATTGCATTAGTAGGACAAACATCTGAACATGCGGTTGAAACTTCTCCGTCTCTTACCATTCTGTCTTCTTTCTTCGCATTCAATTTACCTTCCTGAATTTTTTGAACACAGAAAGAACATTTTTCCATTACACCGCGAGTTCTTACAACAACATCCGGATTTAACACCATACGTCCAAGATCATCCTGTGCAGGGTTAACCTCTACGAATTTTCTGTAGCTAGGATAATTGAACCAGTTAAAACGGCGCACTTTATAAGGACAGTTATTTGCACAATAACGAGTTCCTATACAACGGTTGTAGGCCATCATGTTTAACCCTTCATTTGAGTGCGTAGTCGCGGCTACCGGACATACAGTCTCACAAGGAGCATGATTACAGTGATGACACATCATTGGCATGTGTACCACTTTTGGATTTTCAGAAGGAATTTCCATGGCACCAAATCCACCTGCATCAAATTTCGCATCATCACGAGTACCAACAGTTGGTTCAACATCCGAAGCATAATAGCGGTCCAATCTGAGCCAATGCATTTCACGACCGCGACGAATTTCATCTTTACCAACAACCGGAACATTATTTTCAGATTGACATGCAATCAAACAAGATCCGCAACCGATACATGAATTCAAGTCAATAGACATAGCCCAGCGGTGTCCAACATTTTCAACCGGATGTTCATCCCAAAGGTTAAATTCACTGATGTGTTTTTCATCGTGATTCCAACCTGAATGAAGCATGTGAGAATGATTATATGTCGATTTTGGTTGCGATTTATAAATTTCGAGAGTAGTTTCTTTCACAACGGAGTTACGACCCATCACCGTGCTGTGTGTTTGAGTACAAGCCAAATTGTAAGTCTCAGCTGTCTTCGTAATCGAATCCACATTGCACTCTAAAATACCACCAACTGCGATTTTAAATCCATTTTCACCAATCTTCTTACGTCCACCATTATCACCACTTTCATGCTTTCCAAAGAAATCGGTATGATAAGATGAGCGACCTATTTTTTCACCGCTCTCTCCTCTTCCATATCCAAGCGCAATACCAATAGTTTTGCGCGCTTGTCCAGGTTGAGCAAAAGCAGGAAGTTTTAATTCTTTTCCAGCAACAACTACAGAGACAACGTTAGAAGGGCTTTCCTGCCCCACTTCAGTACTTAGTCCCATTTCCTGCATATCTGCCGGAGACATTGTTACATAATTATCCCAAGTAACCTTCGTGATAGGATCTGGCATTTCCTGTAACCACGGATTACCAGATTGAACACCTGTTCCTAATGAAGCTTTTTGGTAAAGAGAAAGCTCCCAATCAGAACCAGTTATTGAAGCTGCGTCTTTACCAGCCCAAGACAGATCACCTGCGAAAGTCCATTCTGCAACCGGAAGAGAAATATCTCCGCAACTATTATGAACTGACTCATTCCAATAACTGAAAAAATCAAGATGTTTAGTCTGCATAGGGAAACCATATACTTCCCAGTTATTTTTGATTTTGTCATGGAAAGTGCTACTATCCGGACCTATATGAACCGCTGGCGCACTTCCAGGTTTACCATCAATTGACTGCTCAGACCAAATCATTAATGATTCCATGGCGCTGCGCGTATTATTTAAGGGTCTGATTGTGGGTTGAGAAAGCGAATAATGATTTGCTTTAGGGTTATAGTCACTCCATCCTTCCAATGCGTGATGATCAGGGCAAATGAATCCACATCCGCTTGCAGTTTCGTCAGCATAACGAGCCATCGAAACGGTCAATCCAACATTTGCAAGAGATGCTTTAAACTCGGCACCCATTGCGTGAGAATATGCAGGGTTAGTTTCCCACATAATCAATGCTCCAATTTTCGAAGCACCCATTTCTTTAACCAATTCATCCATTTTTGCATCTTCAGACACAAACATGTTTATTGGGTTATTCAAATTGATTGTCGATTTATAGCTGCTCAACGCATTATTAATCGAGTTTGTAATGATTTGTAATGATTTTCTATTTGATCCACACACGAGCAATGAAGTACCATTGTTGGTTTTCATTTCTTCGGCAGCCATTTTTAATTTCGCAACAACATCTTCTCCGAGAGACATTGTATCAACTCCGCTGATTGCGGTTCCAACAATTTCTTTATGGAGGAACGCAAGCACTTTTGCATACTCAGAAGGTTTTACCATTCCACGCACATCAGCATTTGAGCCGGTGATTGACATGTTTGATTCAAACTGAAAATGGCGAGACATAAACGCTCCATCCGGATTTCTGTTTACCAAATATTGTCCAACGAATTGTGTTGGCAACAACCATGAATTGAGAAAATCAGCTCCAACAGAAACTATCACTCGTGCTTTTGAAAAATCGTAGTCAGGAATAATTCGTTTACCAAAAGAAGCAAGGTTTGCCTCGCGAATTCCGTTATACGAAACGGCATCATATTGAATATGAATCACCTTATCGCTTTCAACGGACACTGGCATCGCGCCTGCATCGGCAGGTGCAGGCTCAGCTGTTTGCCCTTCAACAGGCATTGCGGCAACTGTTCCTCCAAATTTATTGATGAACTGACCAATTACATCCTGGCCGGTTGGGCTAATTACAGTGCTTGAAAGTAAAACAATTTTTTTACCTTTTGACTGCGAGTCTTTCAAGCCTTTGATGATTTCAGCATCAACCGTAGCCCAATCAGAATCAGCGTTTGCCATCTGAGGACCTTTAAGTCTTTCTCCATCATATAATGAAAGTACGGACGCGGCAATCTGCGGATTAATCGTACCTTTTGTAATACCTTGTTCGCGGTTACCTTTAATATGAATAGGACGACCTTCACGCGTTTTTACCAATATGCTGGCGTACGAATAGCCATCATAATACGATGACGCATACCAGTTAGCGACACCTGGAATAACATCTTCTGGCTTAACTACATAAGGCACAGCATTAACAACAGGTGCTTCACATGCTGCCACGGTTGCAGCTGCAACACTGAATCCAAGGAATTTCAGGAAATCACGACGACCTGTTGATGACTCTTTTAATTTATCATCAGCCAGAAATTGATCAACGCTTAATTCCTGAGGAAATTCTCTTTCAGCACGCTCCAAAAACTGTGGTGTCGCGTTTAATTCGTCAAGACCTTTCCAGTATTTTTTAGTTGTTCCCATATATATTATAAGGCTCTTAAATCTTTTTTAATAGTGACATTTTGCACATTCCAAACCACCGAGTTCAGCAACAGTTACAACATCATCTTCAAGATAATCCTGATAAGTACGTTTATCCAATAATAATCGCTGATGAATCACACCATAATATGAATCAGGATTTGAAGCAGCAGCTCCGGCGATATCAATATTTGATTTTGTATGACATTCTACACACCAACCCATTGTTAAAGTCGGACGTGTAAATTTCACAGCATTTTCTTCCAGACCATCATCGTTTGTTCCGACAGCATTCAGGTCAGCAGATGTCATCACACGCGCAACGGTTTCTTTTCTCATATTTCCGTGACAAGCCTGACAATCCAATCCACCAACAGCTACGTGCTGTGAGTGATTGAAGTAAACGTGATCAGGTAAATTGTGAACCTTTACCCACTTAATTGGTTTTGTCACACCTGAGTATGTCATCGTAGCAGGATCAAATCCAGCTGCATCATAAATTTTTTGGATTTCTGCCGTACCTGTAGTACTTCCTTCTGAAACTGCGCGGTGACAGTTCATACAAACATTCACTGAAGGTATACCAGCATGTTTTGATTTAGTAACCGAGCTGTGACAATATTTACAATCAATACCCAATTTACCTGCATGTAATTCGTGTGAATAAGCGATTGGCTGTTCGGGTTTATAATTTTCATAAACGCCAATTTCCATCAAATCCCACATTCCGGCAACAAGTAATATGATCATCAGAATGAACGAAGTTACACCAACGAAACCTCTGTTTTTCCAAGCCCAACCACGAAAAGATTGCCCAATCGACTGTTCAGGTAATGCCTGCAAACCATCTTGTTCACGTGAAATATTATTGAGTTGTCCTTTAATTCCACCAACAGTGAAAATTACAACAACCATCAGACCACCAATCACCCACCAGAACCAAGTCGATGTTTCCTGATTTTCTGTTCCTTCCGCTGCTGTTTCACCTGCAGGACCTTGTGGTATTGGATCAGTGTAACCCTCAATGTAAACAAAAATCTCATCAATCTGCTCTTTGGTCAGATTCTGAGGAGTCATTGGAGATTTCCACTTATTGAATAATTCCTTAGCGTAAGCATCTCCTGACGCGATTACGTTTCCAGAGTTTTGAATCCAGAGATAGAAATTTTCTTCTGAAGAATTATCGATCCAACGCTGACGTGCTCCTTGTAGGGCTGGTCCTGTCATATCCTTATTAGGCTTGTGACAAGAAGCACAATTCTGTTGGAATAATTTTTCACCACCTTGTGCAATGGCATGATCATTGTGTCCTAATGTTAGGACGAATGAAGCCACGAAGAAGGTTTTAAAAGTCTTTGAGATGAATGAATTAGCTATTTTCATTTGCAAAATTTTAGGCTTTTTGCTATTTGTGTACACCTTGATTAATCACAGACAAAATTATAAGAATGTCTATTTAACAAA
>Ga0272412_1000492_pt1 | contig 11899 bp, 7 predicted proteins | sample WWTPWeurt_MetaT_FD_193540 | JGI IMG/M metagenome (GOLD analysis project Ga0272412, IMG submission 193540) | Metatranscriptome of activated sludge microbial communities from WWTP in Nijmegen, Gelderland, Netherland - WWTP Weurt (Metagenome... | ecosystem: Engineered > WWTP > Aerobic digester >...
CTGTTACAATTAATAATAATAAAAAATTACATATATATATAAATTCCTTTTTCAATTTCAATTTCAGATATTTATATTCTACTAGAATTGTGGTGCTTACTCATTTTTATTCTCATTAATCTCGATTTACCCTTAAATTATTATATCGTCTTGTTTGGGAATGTTTTCAGGGTTGTGAGCAGATTTTATCACGAAATTAATATCCTTTTCTTTGTTGTACTAGAATTGCAATGGATTTTCATTTTTAATTTCATTAAAATCATTTTAATCTTTAATTATTGCATCATCTAAATTAGGTATGTTTTCGGGATTGTGAATAGTTTTGATAACAAAATTAATATCCTTTTCTTTATTGTCACCATGATTATTCATATTTTCATTACTAAATTAGCGATCATTTTCATATTTCTTTTTTTCAGCTTCTTTCTTATTTATTTGATGTCTCTTATAAAAGTGATAGGCAAATCCAAATAAAAGTATGACTGTCGCTGGGATCACTATTAGGATGACAATTTTCCATGTTTCAAATCCACTTTCTTCTTCAGAAGGAAGATTAAGTCCAGTGCCAACCTAGTTTCCAACATGAATGTTAGCAGGCAGAGGATCACTTACTGGAGCAAATGCACTTATCCCGAATTTGGTCAAATGGTTGCAACAGCAAATTATGTCAAATTTATTTTATTCTCCCTCAACCTAAGAAATCTTATTGACTTAGCAACCATCAGATTTAAATTCAAAAGTAACTTCATCATAGTACACGCATGTTACATTGGTATCTAAGTTTGATTTTGCTCTTAAGGTGAATGATATTGGGCAAGATCCACCTAAGTTCTAGATGTTGACTTTAGTGCCATCCTATGAGTTGTATACTGTTAAATCTAGTAGAGCTGATTTCAGAAGTTCGCCTCCTGCAGTTGAAGAAAGAAGTGTTTTAGGAGAAGCAATAGCAGAAAGAGTTGGTATCTTGATTTTGTTGAATGCTTTCTTTGTAACCTAATATTATATGATAGGACTTTTAGTAGCAGCAGCCAATAGCCTTGAGTTCTTTGTACTGCTTGAATCATAAGGTAGAGTAGATTTATAGCTAACAGATAAAGTCTTAATATCAACATAATTCATCTTGCCAACAAATTCATCGGTCTAAATAGTAACAGACTATTATGACCTACGCACTACTTGAATCTATTCTGATATAGCCTAATTTAGAATTTATTGATTTAACCTTTATGAATTAATTATTATATCCTTCGACTGTTAGTCACTGCGTTATATTTGTTACTTTTTAATTATACTAATAGAGTTCATAATACTTTCAAGCATCTTATGTTCATACACATATTTTGTAGAAATTTCAAGTATTTTTATTAATTTATCTTATATCTCTGAATTGAATATCTCAGATTCTATCATTAAGAAAACTGCTTAAAGGATAGAGTTAGTAGTCTTCCTACTAAAGGAAACAAGTTTTAGCTTATCAAGTAGCGGTTCTATATATCTTAGAGCAAAATTCATCTTATTCATTGGTATATCACAGAAAATGCCAGTAAAGTCATTTGAGCATTAACAAGTGTATTTAACGTTAACTCCATCTAAACATTAACCATTGCCACAACATTGTTACAACTTAGTATCAGCATTACATGCTCCATTTATCTCAAAGTCTTAGTCACTTTAGAAAACATCATTGTTTTTGCAGGTTTTGGATTTTGAATTAATAATGTAGTTGTTAAGTAATGAAGCTGCGAAACTTAATTGAGCAGCATTTAATACACTCTTGCTGTCTAGAATCTTCTTGAAGAGATCCATCTTCTCTATATCTGCCTTTGTGTTGATTTAGGCTGTTAATTTTCTTTCTGTTATATAAAAATTTTCTCCATTCTGGGCGGTAAACTTTACAGTCACCTTCAAAGTCACTAGACTCAAGGGTACCTGGAAATAAAGAATATCAGAACATTTGGTCGATACAATTGGTACTGAATAATCACCAACTTCGATCATGTATTTCCATTGTAACTGTTTACTTGGTTACTACATTTTAACAATTGGAGATTAACACAATCCATAGGTTAATTTGAATTGGGTTTCACCCGAAATACCTTCATTTGGGGATAACTTGACTGCATCTTCAGTCATGCCTAGTTCTTTCAATGTTTTATCTTCTAGCATATGCCTAACAGTGAACTTAACAGTCTACTTCGAAGTATATTTAGCTACATTATCCTCCAACAATGTCACTATGACCTAAACACGATAGACCATCAAATTATGGAGATTCTTTGAAGGCACAAAAAGATAATCATTATTGAAATCAACATTTGTTTCAAATTTCGACTTAACAGCCTAATATTTAGCATCTTCTAATTTTGTCTTTACTATTGCCTTTGGATTTTCCTCAAGCTATCCATAAATATCGTTCTCAATATTAATTAGACTAAATTCATACTCCAAATGAGCAAGGCCATCAAAGTTAGTCTCAACTTCTATATACAAATTATGTAGAATAGGCATATTCCCTTGAACTGGATTGTTAGATGTTACTGAAAGGTTGGTGATGATCAATTTATCAAAACTTGGTGGGATTTCTATACATATAGCTTCAGTTTCTGACTTAAGTTGCATGCCAGCAGGGCAATAAACATCAGAAAAACATGTATTATCTGCCTGAATTAGTAGCTTATCAGATGTGCATACACTACAGTTATAGATGCATGGCATACATTCAAGTTCAATCTTTTATTTGTTATATATTAGTAACTGTTGCTAATTAGTAGTCCAAAGAATCTATGATTAAAGGAACACTGGTTAATTATTGTAGGTTATAGCTATGGAAAATGCCTATTAACCATCCTCTAATGTCACAGATTCTTCTGATTCGCTGGATCCCTATTGTTCTAATTCTTTCTATGTGAAGAGATTCTGATTAAGGTAGTAAAGGGATGGAATATAAGGCAGGTAGCCTGAAGTACATTCTTTCAAACAGATGTTTGTCAATTGTCCATTAATAATCTAACTCAATCTATAGAAACCTGCCATACACTTGGTGCAAACTACAGGGGATGTGCATGCAGCGCAGTTGGATGGACACTGTTGGCAAGCTGTTGTCTATTAATTAAAGTAGTATCCTGTAATACACATTAAACAATCTGAAAAGGCACTACCCTTACAGGCAATGCATCTTCCTTTATTATCCTTGGAATTGCAAGGTAAGCAGGTTTTAGCTGTTTAGTCATAGTAAAGTCCAACACTACATTTTTATTCTTTAATAAATTCTTCAACAACTTGACATATTTTATTGTTTTCGTTGTAAATTTGGCTGTTATCAATGCATGAACATTTTTTTGTCGATTGTTGGTAGATAGCATCATCTCCGCAATCTACATCAAGAATAGTTTGATCTTTAATACAAGATTTACTCTCAAAATGGTAACCAGTTGAGCATTCTATACATCCTGAATTACCTTCTGCATAGCATTTTAAACAGGAGAAATGACAAGGTTGGCATTCTTTAATATTTGTATCCATGTATTCATTGCTCTCGCATTAAGTCAAGCAATTTAAATCTTATGATTAATAATCTGGTAAGCAGGTCGGGCACAAAACTCGGCTTGCAGAATTTTGAGGATCTTTCAAATTGCAAGTTGCACAGCCTTCTGGGCATTAAATACACTATACAAATCCATTTTTTATTATCTAATACTATTGGCTGGCACAAGTTGGAAGATTATTTGTGTCAACTATTTTTTGTAAACATGTACCACTAACAAGTGAGTGACCGTCAATACAAAGGCTGCATATGAATGAGTCTTGGTCAGTAATTTCTGAAAGTGTACACTTTTTACAAGAACTTGGGCAGTTAATGCAATTGAATGTACTGTACTAGTCTTTGAAGTGAGTCTATGACTCTGAACAAAGTGGTAATTTATTACATTGGAATAAATCATTCAAATAGAATTAATCTACGCAGGTTAGGCATCGAACTTAATTAGTATTACTAACTTCACAAGTTAAACAATCATTAGGACAATCTATACAAGTCCAAACTTAGTCGCTTAATTATAAATATTGATTAGAATTGCAAACTGGTTTCTTTTTTATCACTTCTGGTAAGCACAGCATTGTAACTGAGTCTTTATAGTAACTTGAAAAGCACGTTTTGCAACTAATCTTGGAAAGTGGGTTGTACATATTTTCAATATAACAGCTTGAGCATCCCACAGGACAATCTTAACATTTGGGTTCATAGGTTAGTTGCATAGATCCTTCTAAGAATTATAGATACTGGCTTGCACCACATTCAGGGTTTAGTTGGCAAATGCCTGAGTTGAGATAGTACTCACTAACACATTAGTAGCAAAATTCCTTAGAAATATCTCCTGTGTTGTCCATTCTACACTCCAAACAATTCTTTTTGCATTTCTAGCAGGATTATGTTTTTGTTATAAAATCAATGACTATCATATGTTGTACTGGACAATTCAAGTAACACAGGGATCCTGTGAATAAATATTTTGGTGTATCGCATGATGTGCATATAATTTTCAAAGAAGGAATTGTTATTTATTTGCAAGCTGTACATCCCTCAGGGCATTGTGCACAACCTTTTGTAGAATAATCAAAGTATGTTCCAACTGGGCAGTCTTGCTTTATTATTGCCTTTGTATTAGCTTAACACAACAATAGTTATTCATTCAGGATGAAATCGGTTATGCATTCAGTGCAGATGAATCCCTACTTGGTGCCAATAGCAACTTCAGTGTTATATTAACACTTTGAACATCCAGTTGGGCACTATTAGCATTTATAGCCAGTCTGGGAGTTGTATACGATGGTTTAATCAGATGCACAATTCAAAGTAGTCTCTTTATTTGGAGAGCAAGAGTATTTGGTTTCATCAAAAGTAAAATCTGTTTCACATGCACTGCACTAAATGGCTTCTGCAGTGTAACTATAGCTGCAAGCAGAACATCCGGTTGGGCAAGTCTTGCAAACATACTCTACTTCAGTTTATAACGTTTGCTTGTAGAGATACTCTTTAGTAATACATTTTGGAATTTCTTTCACACAAAGTCCATCAATTAAGCTATAGTTTTGCTAGCATTTTTCAAAGTCACACATTGTATGAGGATCCTTATCAGTAGTTGATTTACAACTTAAGCAGAAATCCGGGCAGGCTACGCACTGTTTCTGATATACAGCTGTACCGTCTGGACAAGAAAGTTCGTCAAATAAGCATCGGTCGCGGCTATTTTATTCTTTGATGGAATATCCGTCCTGGCTACAGGATATGCAGTCCACATCGTTTGAACCAGCCCGTACACACTGTTTACACATGAATGGGCAGGCTTCACATCCAAAGTTTGGATTAAATATAAATCCGTTAGGGCAAGAGGTAGAAATACACATATATTTCTAAGGATTCAGATACCAAAGATCAGTGTCCACGCATTTGATGCACTATTCTATCTCTAATACAAGACTCCATGTGCATAAAGCACAACCTGTGGCACAGTCAAAGCATTCTAAGGAACCATCTAAACTAGTTTTTCCATATTTTCCATCTGGACAGGACTTGGGGGAGTTATCTAAGGCACATTTTCCATTGCTTTGTTTAAGATAGCCTACTTTACATTCTATGCATGTTTATTCGTTATCACAAATAGCACAGAATTCCGTACAAGGTGTACAAATTTTAGTGGTTGGGTGCATGAATGTGCTGTCTGGACAGGTCTTGTCGCTTTATACTAATAGATCGCAGGTTCTATCCTCTTGTAATCCATAATTGGCCTCACATACTGAACATTTAGATGATTATTCAATATTATTCCAATCACACTTCTCACAATGACTGCTGCAATCCTAGCAGACTCCTTTGTTCGGGTTGAAAAATTGCTTATCAATACAACTGATTACTTAGGTGCATTGACCATCTACTTTAAGACTGAAGCTATCATCACATCTAGAACACATAAGTTTTGATGGAATATAGTCAGCACTCAGCCAACACTTCTGACAGTGAGAAATGCTGCTACAGCTGAGGTCGCATTATTTATTATTAACATTCAATAGATAGTTAGATTCACAAGAAGTACAGTTTAAGGAATAAGATGTCTTTTCCATATTACATGCTTGACAGTTAGAGATCTTAGAAGAGCATAATTGGCAAATGCTCAATTCGAAATTGAAGAAGTAGGTCAATCCACAAGGTTGCTAACAAGTGAATTTATTAGTAAGGAATGCTGGAGGCAAACAAGTCATGCAATCTCTATCTGTACCAGCAGAACAAGTAAGACATGTAGAATGACATGATAGACATTATTTATTGTTTAGATAGAATCCAGGGAAGCATCCAATGCAATTAGCATCCAAGTCACAATCTTAACAATGAGGTGTGCTGCAAACATTGTTTTCGCAGCTATTGCCTGACAATTTTTTTCCACGTATACAAGAGTCACAAATGTTTGGTGTATCATGGCAGGTTAGGCATGGAGATTGACAAATTATTTAAAGATCACATTTATGATTAGATAGTAGTCTTCCGGTGATGCAGCTATCGCAAGTATCAGATTTATCATGGCAGGTAACGCAAGGTGAATTGCATATTATATCTTGATTACAATTATTCTGGTTTAGTTGTTTTCCTACCACACAGCTATCGCATTAGTAATTGAAATTATGGCATGATTAGCAAGGTGTCTAGCAAACAGAATCGATGCATTTTCCAGGTCTATTAATTTCAAACATCTTAGTTAGCTAACAATCGTTGCAATTATTCTCTGCTAATACCTGGTCACTAAATCCTTTGGCATAATTTTAGTAATCAAATAATGCACAATTTCCTGAAGCTTTGCAGGTTCCATCAAAGCTATTAGCACTCAATTGTTCGAAGTAATAGTTGATCGCGCATCTGTCATAGATGTTGACACATTTATTGGGAGATTAATTATACAGCACGAAAGTTTATTTACATTCTGTGCAACTATCTTAAGCTGACAATTGATTTTTAAAACCTTTGTTGTTAGAACTATAATCAAATCTAGTGCAGTTTGCAGAGGTCTAGCATGTACCTACATCTTGGTTATCTATCTAACTGCTCAAGAAGAATTGACTGGTGGCACAAATCAACTAAATAGATTGGCACTGTGCAGGTTCAGAACCTAATATTACGTCATTTGTACCCTAACATTTCAAGCATTAGGATTCTGCAACAGTTAGACTCACTATACCATGCGGGTTATTGACATAAGAGAAGATCTTACATTTGGTAGAGTCTATACATTATCCTACATGAGAGTCTGTTGAAACAAGCTAGAAGAATTTATTATCTGAACATAAGCTTTCTACTATTTAACAAGTTCCGGAAACTGTACCAAGAATAGATTATTTCTACTATTAGCAAAGTGTGCATTTACCTTCAGCTTCTGCCAAATCTTAATATCCTCTCACTCCAACATAAGAGAATTTCTCACATATTGTGCTAGGCACACAAGAACCAAGATGACCTTAGTTAGACAATTTAAAGTAATATTTGTTATCACAGATTTGACTTAAGGATTTACAAGATCCTGATATAGTGCCTATTATAGCTTAATCAGCTATCTGACATGTAAAGCAATAGGTCTCTGCATGTGTACTGTTATCGTAGCCCTTAACATTCGCGTAATTGAAAGTATTACATATGGTAGAAGACTTACACTTTCCAACGTCATTGGTTTTAGAGTTAGTTAATTCAAAGTATTAATTACTTCCGCACAATTCATTGACAGTTGCACATGATCCAAAATTGTTGATCTCAGATTTGATTGCCTGGGTATCGCTCACACATTTTTGGCAATGACTGTCAGCTTCATTCAATGAATTAAAGCTTCTCTATCCATTGTAAATGAATGCTTTACAAATAGAGGAAGATTTACATGATCCGACGTGATTGTTAGCGTTGCTTGGTAGTTCAAAGAATAAATTATCGCCTACACATAAGTTAACATTAGTCTTACATTATCCAGAGTTAGTACCCACAATACCTGATTCAGAGTTAATGCAAATTGTACATTTTTATTCTGCTTATTAATCATTATCATAGCCTTTTACTGCAGTATAGTCAAAGGCAACGCAAATATTAGAGGTCTAACACTATCCCAAATCGTTAATGGCTGAATTTGTTAATTTAAAGTATTGGTTGACTGTGCACTGAGTATTGACTTCTGCACAAGTTCCAAATGTGGTAAGCGTCTTAATAGCCTGGGTTGAGCTAACACATTTAGTGCAGTGGGCATCAGCATCTTAAATAGAAATGAAACCTTTCTAATTGTTATAATCAAAGTTTTAACAAGTAGAGGATTATTTACAAACTCCTACATGAGAAGCAGAGGGATTTGCTAACTCGAAGTAGTTTTAGGTTCCTAGACAAATATTAATAATTAGCTCACATTAACCAGAGGTCTCTCCAATAATTGCTTTGTCATTTTCAATGCATTTTGTACACTTCTTTTCAGCGTCTAAATCTGTTTCATATCCTTTCACTCCTACATATTCAAATGCTTGACATATTAAAGAGACTTAGCAAACTCCCAGATCACTATTAGTTGAATCAATAAGTTTAAAATATTCGTTTGCTGTTGAACATATAGTGGTAACTTAATTACAAGAGCCGAAACTTGTAGTTGTTTTAATAGCTTTGTCAGAATCTTAGCATTTTGTACAATGGTTTTCTGCATCTTATAATGAAATGAAACCTCGTTGTCCATCGTAGTTGAAATTCTTGCAGTTTGTTGATGATTTGCAGGTACCAACATGTGTAGTGGCTTAGCCAACTAACTCGAAATATTTATTAGTACCAGTACACAGTGTTGATGCAGCACTGCAGCTACCTGAAATAGTACCAAGTATCGCATAGTCTGAGGCCTGACATTTAATACACTTACTTTCAGCTTCAGATTTGCTTGAATAACCTTTAACATTTGTATAATCAAATAATTGACAAACTGATGATTAGACACAGTCTCCAAGGTCGCTAGTTGTTTAATCAAATAATTAAAAGTAATTATTATCAGAAGTACATAGAGATGCAACTTAATCACATTTACCAAATGTATTGGATGTTTTTATTGCCATATTTGGATCTTGACATTTAATACAATGGCTTTCAGCTATAGACAGGGAGATAAATCCCCTTTAATTATCATAATTATAATTCTAGCATATAGTAGATGTTTAACAAACTCCAACATGGGAGATTGATGGATCAACTAATTCGAAATAACTGTTATCGTTTGCGCATAAATTTACAATTAAATCACAGGAACCTGAATTAGGACCAACAATTGCTTTATTAGTATCTATACATTTTGTGCACTTTGCTTGTGCATAGTTATCAGCATCGTAACCTTTTACTCCTGTGTAGTCAAATGTTTCACAAATATTTTGAGATTAGCATTAACCCAAATCATTATTTTAAGAGTTAGATAATTTGAAATATTCATTAGGTGTTAAGCACAATGTAGAAACAATTTCACAAAGTCCAAATGTTGTTGAAGATTTTATTGCATTATCCTCACTGATACATTTTACACAATGATTATCAGCATCTGATGTAGAAGTAAAACCTCTCTATTTGTTATATTCAAAAATCATGCATTAGGTAGATATCTAACATTGACCAAGATGTGTTTCTTAAGGATTAGCTATTTCAAAATAATTTCTATCACCTGGGCATAAATTAGTTATTATGTCACAAATTCCATATAATATTCCAACGATAGCTTAATTTTCTGCAATGCATTTAACACAATGTTAATTAGCTATAGTTATTGATTCAAATCCTCTTAAAACATCATAATTAAATGTATTGCATTCTATGGAAATTTTGCATTGACCAACATGAGTATTTGTATTAACAGCTAATTCAAAATATTAGCTGTCTTAAAGGCATAATTTTGTTACTAAATCACATTTTCCAGAATTAGGACCAATAATAGCTTTGTCAGAATCAATACATTTTATGCATTAATTCTATGCCTCTCTGTCACTAGAATAACCTTTAACTCCATTATAATCAAATATTTCACATTCATTTTAAGTTGCACAATCACCTAAATCATTGTTTGTTTCATCAATTAACTTGAAGTATTAATTAACAGTTGTGCATAATGAAGTAACAATATCACATTATCCATACGTAGTTGCTGTTTTTATAGCATAATTAGATTCTTAACAAATTATACAATGATTTTCTGCATCAATTAAAGATATAAATCCTCTTTGATTGTTGTAATTAAAATTCTTACATATTGTTGATGTTTTGCAGGAGCCTACATGAGAGATTGTTGGATCACTAAGTTCGAAATATTGATTATTAATATTACAAATATTATTAATAGCATTACAACTACCTGATCTTGTACCAATTATACCAAAATTATCATCTATACATTTAGTGCATTTTTATTAGGCATCTAAATCATTATTATAACCTTTAACATTGTAATAATCAAAAGATTTGCAAATATTTTAATTTACACATTCTCCAAAATCATTATTTAATGAATCAAATAATTTAAAGTATTAATTATCCATAGTACATAAATTGGTTACCGCATCACAAGAACCAAAAGTTGTAGATGTTTTAATAGATTTATCTGGGGCTTAACAAATAACGCAATAACTTTCTGCTTCAGTTAAAGAAATAAATCCTCTTTTATTGTTATAATTAAATATTTTACATATTGTTGATGACATGCATTTGCCTACATGAGATTAAAATGGATTAGTTAGCTCGAAATAATGATTGTTTGTATTGCAAATGTTATTTATTGCTTCACAACTTCCTGAATTTAGACCTAAGATACCATAATTATCATCTATGCATTTAGTACATTTTAATTAAGCTTCCTAAACGTTATTGAAACCTTTAATATTTGTATAATCAAATGATTTGCAAATATCTTATGTATAGCAGTTGCCAATATCATTATTAATAGAATCTTATAATTTAAAGAACTAATTTTCAATTTAACATAAATTAATTACTTAACTGCAATAACCAAAAGCTGCTGATGTTTTAATAGCTTGATCATCATCTTGACATTTAATACAATGATTATTGGCATCAATTAAAGAAATAAATCCCCTTTAATTATTATAGTTATAGATTTTACAAATTTGAGATGATTAACAAGTTCCTAAATGAGAAATCTCTGGATCTAACAATTAGAAATAAAAAGTACTTTATGGACAAAGATTATCTATTAAATCACAATATCCTGATAAATTTCCTAATATAGCCTTATTATCTGAAATACATCTTGTACATTTTTATTAGGCTTCATAATCACTACTATAACCTTTGACACCTGTATAATCAAATGACTTACAAATAGATTAAGTTGCACAATCTCCTAAATCGTTATTTGCTATATCAACTAATTTAAAATATTAATTATCAGTTTGACATAAATTAGTAACAGTTTCACATAAACCATAAGTAGTTTAAGCTTTTATAGCTTTATCTGAATCGACACATTTAATGCAATGATTATCAGCATCTGATAATGAAGTAAAACCTCTTTGATTATTATAGACAAACTATTAACATAGAGTTGATATTTGACATTCGCCAACATGAGTAACTGTAGGATTTACTAAATAGAAATAATTACTATTACCAGTACATAAATTATTTATTGTATCGCAGGTTCCATATGACTCTCCTACAATACCTTAATCATCAGCAATACATTTTATACAATGTTAATTAGCTATCATTAAAGATATAAAACCTCTCAAATTATCATAATTAAATGAATTGCATATAGTTGATATTTAACATTAGCCAACATGAGATGATGTATCAGATACAAGTTCGAAATATTAATTATTGCTATTACATAAATTATTAATAAGATTA
>Ga0272412_1000493_pt1 | contig 11891 bp, 21 predicted proteins | sample WWTPWeurt_MetaT_FD_193540 | JGI IMG/M metagenome (GOLD analysis project Ga0272412, IMG submission 193540) | Metatranscriptome of activated sludge microbial communities from WWTP in Nijmegen, Gelderland, Netherland - WWTP Weurt (Metagenome... | ecosystem: Engineered > WWTP > Aerobic digester >...
ACGGACTTTTCTTAATGAAAAGCTTAAAAATGCTTCGGTTGGTAGAGTTTTGATAGAAAGACCATCAAAAAATGCAAGAATTACTATTTATAGCTCGCGTCCAGGTGTGGTTATTGGAAAAAAAGGTGAAGATATAGAGGTATTACGTACTGAGCTCCAAAAAAGAATGGGAGTTCCTGTACATGTTAATATTGAGGAAATTAGAAAGCCCGAGCTGGATGCGCAATTAATTGCAGACAATATTGCTCAGCAATTGGAAAAAAGAATTATGTTCCGTAGAGCAATGAAGCGTGCAATGCAAAATGCCATGAGACTAGGAGCGCAAGGTATAAAAATAATGAGTTCGGGTAGATTAAATGGAATAGAAATTGCCCGTACGGAATGGTATCGAGAAGGCCGCGTTCCTCTTCATACATTAAGGGCAGATCTCGACTATGCAACATCAGAAGCTGAAACTACCTATGGCATTATTGGGATAAAAGTGTGGGTTTTTAAGGGTGAAATACTTGGAAAAAGTGACACAAATAGTTTAAATACCTCAGGTAATGCTTCTGATAGCGAAAAAAAGAAAATTAATAAAAAAACTTCTTCGGCATTTATTAAAGAATCTGACTCTAAAATAGATAAAAGCATTGAATGATAAAATCATTTAATCAGTGGTACTAGATTCTTTAATATCTGAAAAAAATTAATTCTGAGGGAAAAAATGCTTCAGCCAGCACGAACTAAATATAGAAAGCAACAAAAGGGAAGAAATACTGGCATCGCAACACGCGGTTCAAAAGTTAGTTTTGGTGAGTTTGGTCTAAAAGCAGTTGATAGAGGTCGATTAACAGCTCGTCAAATTGAAGCTGCACGAAGAGCCATGACAAGACATATTAAAAGAGGTGGCCGTATTTGGATACGGATTTTCCCCGATAAGCCAATTTCCCATAAACCCGCTGAAGTTCGAATGGGAAATGGTAAGGGAAGTCCAGAGTATTATGTTGCTGAAATACAGCCGGGGAAAATGCTGTATGAAATGGATGGCGTAAGTGAAGAGCTAGCGAAAGAAGCATTTAGACTAGCTGCAGCAAAATTACCAATTAAAACAGTATTTACTATCAGGCAACTTGGCGGATAACAATGAAAGTAAGTGAATTGAAAGAAAAATCATTATCTGAGCTTAACAAGGAACTTATTTCCTTATTAAAAGTGCAATTTAGCTTAAGAATGCAATTGGCTACGCAGCAACTTTCAGATACAAGTCGAATGAAAATGATTAGAAAAGATATCGCAAGAGTTAAAACAATTATGACTCAGAAAGCAAGTTAATTATGAATAGTGAAAAATTAAAACGTACACTGACTGGGCGTATCACAAGTAATAAAATGAATAAAACAGTTACAGTCCAGGTTGAGCGTCGAATAAAACACCCTCTTTATGGAAAATTTGTAATTAGATCAAAAAAATATCATGCGCATGTTCCAGATGAGCAATTTTCTGTAGGTGATATTGTTTTAATTGAAGAATGTCGTCCATTATCGAAAACCAAGAACTGGAAAGTAGTAAAGCATATTAATAGTGAATTTGAGAAATAAATAGTTTTATTATGATTCTAGACGTTATTTACCATAAAGTATTTGAGGCAAGAATTTTTTCTTGTATAATTCCGCCTCTTTGATTCTTAGTGATACTTATTAAAAATATTATTTATTTAATTAAAATCAAAAAATTTAAATAAATATTCGATATGAGTTTTTAAAAGAGAATATTAAATGATACAGATGCAATCAATATTGCGAGTTGCTGATAACACAGGTGCAAGATCATTAATGTGTATCAAAGTTCTTGGAGGATCAAAGAGAAAATACGCAGGTATCGGCGATATAATTAAAGTAAGCATTAAAGACGCAGCACCGCGAGGGCGTGTAAAAAAAGGTGAAGTTTATAATGCTATTGTAGTGCGTACAGCAAAAGGTGTACGTCGTTTAGATGGTTCGTTGTTAAAATTTGATGATAATGCTGCCGTGCTATTAAATAACAAGCTTGAACCGATTGGAACTCGCATATTTGGTCCTGTTACGCGTGAGTTGCGAAATGCACGTTTTATGAAGATTGTGTCGCTTGCTCCGGAAGTTCTGTAATACCTAGAAGAGAATAGATATGAGAAAAATCAAAAAGGGCGATGATGTAATTGTAATTACTGGAAAAGATAAAGGTAAAAAAGGTACAGTATTACGTACGATAGGTTCGGAGCGTTTGCTTGTGCAAGGAATAAATTCGGTAAAAAAACATCAAAAGCCTAATCCTTCAATTGGAACAACTGGAGGAATAATTAATAAAGAAATGTCAATTCATATTTCAAATGTTGCGATTTATAACTTTGCTTCAAAAAAAGCTGATAGAGTTGGTTTTAGATTTGATTCCAATGATAAAAAAGTACGTTTTTTTAAAGCTACAAATGAATTGATTGAAGTATAAGAGGATTGTAAGAATATGGCGCGTTTACAAGATTATTACCGTAATACAATAGCAGAAGAGTTAAAAAAGCAGTTTGGATACAAATCTTTAATGGAAGTACCATGTATAACCAAGATTACACTTAATATTGGATTGGGTGAAGCTACCATTGATAAAAAAGTAATCGAGAATGCAGTTTCAGATATAAAAAAAATTTGCGGTCAACAACCGGTAGTTACACGCGCCAAGAAATCAATTGCAACTTTTAAAGTAAGAAAAGATTATCCAATCGGATGCATGGTAACTCTTAGAAAAGTTAGAATGTACGAGTTCCTCGATAAATTGATTACTATTGCAATACCAAGAATACGTGATTTCAGAGGTATATCAGGAAAATCATTTGATGGTAGAGGCAATTATAATATGGGTATAAAAGAGCAGATTATATTTCCTGAAATTGATTATGATAAAATTGATGCTTTACGTGGCATGAATATTTCAATTACCACAACTGCAAAAAACGATATTGAAGCGAAAGCTTTGTTGGCAGCATTTAGTTTTCCCTTCAAGAATTGAGGAAGTTATGGCTAAGTTATCAACTGTGAATAGAAATAATAAAAGACAAAAATTAGTGGCTAAATATTTTGAAAAAAGAAAAAACTTATACAAGATAATCTCTAATTATTCATTGAATGACGATGATAGGGAAAAAGCACGTAAACAATTGCAGAAACTTCCAAGGGACTCTAGCGCTGTTAGATTAAGAAATAGATGCGAATTAACAGGAAGACCACGTGGAGTATATTCCAAATTTGGACTTGGAAGAAATAAATTAAGAGACATGGCAATGAGTGGAATGATTCCCGGAATCATAAAAGCTAGTTGGTAAATTATTTTATCTACTAATGTTTTCCAAGTATAAGTTAAATAACTAATCATAGAGTGTAATTAATATGTGTATGAGCGATCCAATTGCAGATATGCTTACAAGAATTAGAAATGCACAGATGGCAAGAAAGCGTTCTGCTAAAATGGAATGTTCTCGCTTGAAAGTATCGATTGCTAATGTACTTAAAGATGAGGGTTATATAGACTGTTTTAATGTTATTAAAGAAAATAACAAAAGTACGTTAGAAATTGTTTTAAAATATTATGCAGGTGAGCCTGTAATTGAAAACATTAAGCGTATTAGTAAACCTGGTTTAAGAATTTACAAATCTAGTAAAAACTTACCAAATGTTATGAACGGCTTGGGCACAGCTATAGTATCGACATCTCAGGGTGTTATGACACAAAATAAAGCTCGGATATTGGGTATCGGTGGTGAGCTCTTGTGCACTTTAGTTTAAAGGATTTTTAAATGTCTCGTGTAAGTAATAATCCAATATCTGTCCCTGAAAATGTTGAAGTTTTTTTGACTAAACAGGATATTAAAGTAAAAGGACCTCTTGGGGTTTTAGAGTATCCATTAGTTTGTGAAATTAGCGTGGATCAAATAGATAAATTTCTCAAAATTAAAGCAAACTCTAACTCTCAGCATGCAAATGCTTTATCTGGAACATTCAGAGCATTAATTGCAAATATGGTTCATGGAGTTTCAAAGGGTTTTGAAAAAAAATTGCAGCTTGTTGGAGTTGGCTACAGAGCAAATACAAATGCAAATAAGTTGAGTCTTACACTCGGTTTTTCACATCCAATTGATTTTGAGATTCCAAATGGAATTAGAATTGAAACACCAACTCAGACTGAGATAATAATCAAAGGAATCGATAAACAAAAAGTTGGACAAGTTTCAGCTGATATTAGAGCATATAGAAAACCAGAGCCCTACAAAGGAAAAGGAGTAAGGTATTCAGATGAAATTATTGTTCTTAAAGAGACTAAGAAAAAATAAGTGAAATCATCATGTCGAATTTAAAAGATAAACGTATTAGAAGATCTAAAAAAACACGTGCAACTATAGCAGAATTGGGAGTTATTCGATTGTCAATTCATAGAAGTAATTCTCATATATATGCACAATTGATTGATGATAAAAGTAATAAAACTATTGCGAGTGCATCCACATTAGAGCCAGATGTTAAAAAAGAAATAAAAACAGGTGGTAACATCGAGGCAGCAACATTAATTGGAAAAAGAATTGCGGAAAAAGGAATAAAATTTGGTATATCAAATATCGCGTTTGACAGATCTGGATATAAATATCATGGTCGGGTTAAAGCCTTAGCTGATGCTGCTCGTCAAGAAGGATTGAAATTTTAATAAAATGTAATGATTCCAAGGTCTAAAATATGAATACTAAAACAATAGGGGCAGAAGAAGGCAGCGATGATTTACGTGAAAAAATGGTTGCTATCAACAGAGTTACAAAAGTTGTCAAGGGTGGTCGTATTTTAGGATTTGCGGCGTTAACTGTTGTGGGTGACGGTGATGGTGGTGTTGGAATGGGTAAAGGTAAATCTCGTGAAGTTCCAGTTGCTGTGCAGAAGGCAATGGATGAAGCTCGGCGTAAAATGATAAAAATTAAATTAAAGAATGGATCTATATATCATCCTATAACCGCATCACATGGAGCTGCTAAAGTATATATGCAACCTGCACCTGAAGGAACGGGTATAATTGCAGGAGGGCCAATGAGAGCTATATTTGAGGTAATGGGAATGACTAATATCTTGGCTAAATGTATTGGTTCTACAAATCCATATAATGTTGTTAGAGCAACATTAAAGGGCTTAAATCAGATGAACACTCCAGCAACAATTGCTGCTAAGCGTAACAAAACAATTAAAGAAATATTAGGTTCAAATCATGGTTAATTCTCAAAAAGAAAAGACTATCAAAATAACACTTATTAAAAGCATGATAGGAACTAAAAAATCACATAAAGCAACAGTTCGGGGTTTAGGGCTGAGGAAGCTAAATAGCTCTTCAATACTTATTGATACGCCCGAAGTACGTGGAATGATTGATAAGATTAATTATTTAGTTAGATGCGATTAAATTATGTTTTTGAATTCTATAAAGCCTTCTTTTGGCTCAAAAAAAACTAAACTACGAGTTGGACGTGGAATTGGATCAGGTGTTGGAAAAACCTGTGGAAGAGGACATAAAGGGCAAAAATCTCGATCTGGTGGATTTCATAAGGTTGGTTTTGAAGGTGGGCAAATGCCAATACAAAGACGTTTACCAAAACGAGGCTTTGTCATTTTAAAAAGGCGAGAATATCCTAGTTTACGTTTAAGTGATTTGAATTTACTTTCCGAAAAAGAAATTAGTATAGAAACATTAGTAACAAACAATTTAATTCCAAGAAAAACAAAAAAAGTTAGAATCTTTAAATCTGGAAATTGCACCAAAACTTTTAATTTTAAAAATATTGTAATAAGTAAAGGAGTTAAAGATGTACTCCTAGCTTCTGGAAGCACAATTTCATAAAGTTTTTCAATTTAAATAATATGTCAAATCCCTCTGTAGATAAATTTGCTGATCTTAAAAGACGCTTATGGTTTTTGTTGTTGGCGTTAATTGTCTATAGAATTGGTGCCCATGTTCCTGTTCCTGGGATAGATCCAGTTGTTTTAAAAGATTTATTTGATTCGCAAGAAAGCGGCGTCTTGGGTATGTTTAATATGTTTTCTGGAGGAGCTCTTTCGAGGTTTTCTATATTTGCGCTTGGAATCATGCCATATATATCTGCTTCTATCATAATGCAATTGGGAACAGTTGCAATTCCTTTTTTAGAGTCCTTGAAAAAAGAAGGTGAGAGTGGGAGAAGAAAAATTACACAATATACTAGATATGGTACTGTAGCTTTGGCATTAGTTCAAAGTTATGGAATTTCTATTGCATTACAGTCTCAAGCTGGTTTGGTAATAAATCCTGGAGGAATGTTCACGATTACTACTGTTATTACTTTGGTAACAGGAACAATATTTTTGATGTGGTTAGGTGAACAGATTACAGAACGTGGCATTGGTAACGGAATATCGTTGATAATTTTCGCTGGCATTGCCGCTGGTTTGCCAAGTGCAATAGGTGGTACCTTAGATTTAGTTAGCACTGGTTCTATGCATTTTTTAATTGCACTAGGTATATTTGTCGCAGCTGCTTGTGTGACAGGAATTGTTGTTTTTGTTGAAAAAGGACAACGACGTATTTTAGTGAATTATGCGAAGCGACAAATTGGTCAAAAAGTTTATGGCGGTCAAAGTTCGCATTTACCTTTAAAATTAAATATGTCTGGTGTAATTCCACCGATTTTTGCTTCAAGTATAATTTTATTTCCGGCAACATTAGCTGGATGGTTTGCAAATGATGAATCTGTAACATGGTTAAAAGACATTAGTTCAGCATTATCTCCTGGACAACCAATATATGTTATTTTGTATGCGATGTTGATCATTTTTTTCTGCTTCTTTTACACAGCTCTTGTTTTTAATCCAAAAGAAACCGCTGATAATCTTAAGAAGAGTGGCGCTTTCGTACCTGGCATTAGACCAGGAGAACAAACTACACGATATATAGAAAAGATTATGCTGCGTTTAACATTATCAGGCTCAATTTACGTTACATTGGTGTGTTTATTACCTGAATTTTTAATTCTGAAATGGAATGTTCCTTTTTATTTTGGAGGTACCTCTCTTTTAATTATTGTAATCGTGACGATGGATTTTATGTCACAGATTCAATCACATGTTATGTCATCGCAATATGATAGTTTACTTAAGAAAACTAATTTCAAAAGTAATCAAGCAAAATTACCTACAAGATAAATATTCGGCATTTTTTGATGGCAAAAGAAGATACAATACAAATGCAAGGAGAAATCCTCGAGACGCTTCCTAATGCAACATTTCGAGTCAAGTTAGAAAATGGGCACGTAGTTTTAGGACATATTTCAGGAAAAATGCGTATGCACTATATTAGAATTTTGCCTGGCGATAAAGTAACAGTTGATTTAACGCCATATGATTTGACAAGAGCTCGTATTACTTTTCGAGCCAAATAATGAAATAACACGCAAATAATATATAATTCTTTACTATTTTTAATTATCAAATTTAATCTTATGAAAGTAAATGCTTCAGTTAAAAAATATTGCAGAAACTGTAAAATAATTAGACGGAATAGAGTTGTCCGTGTTATTTGCATAGACCCAAGACATAAGCAACGTCAAGGCTAAACAGAAAAGTGAAAGTAAGTTTATATAGGAAAACATAAATGGCACGTATAGCTGGCGTAAACATACCTAATCATCAACATGTTGGCATTGCTCTGACTGCTATATATGGTATTGGTAGATCTAGTTCTAAGAATATTTGCGAAACAGTGGGCATAGATACTAATATAAAATTAAAAGATCTTACTGAGGAACAAATAGATCAATTACGCGAATATATTACTCGGATGACAATTGAAGGTGATCTTCGACGTGAAATTTCGATGAATATCAAAAGATTAATGGATTTAGGTTGCTATAGAGGACTACGGCATAAACGAGGACTTCCTGTTCGAGGGCAACGCACTAGAACAAATGCAAGAACCAGAAAAGGTCCTCGCAAAGCAATCCGTGCTCGTTAATTATACGAATAACTCGTTGTTATTTTGGATGTTATCATGAATAAAACAAACTCACGTGTTAAAAAGAAGATTAAGAAAAATGTTTCTGAAGGAATTGCTCATATACATGCTTCTTTTAATAATACAATAGTAACTATAACAGATAGGCAAGGCAATGCATTATCATGGGCAACTTCAGGTGGAGCTGGATTTAAAGGTTCGAGAAAAAGCACACCATTTGCTGCGCAAGTTGCTGCTGAAACGGCAAGTAAAATAGCAATTGATTGTGGCGTCAAAAATCTTGAAGTAAAAGTAAAAGGCCCAGGTCCGGGTCGTGACTCTGCAGTACGAGCTTTGAATGCGGCTGGTTTTAAAATCACTAGTATTTCTGATGTTACGCCAGTGCCCCATAATGGTTGTCGGCCACCTAAAAAACGTCGTATTTAAGGAGATATCTTGGCTCGAAATCTTGCACCCAAATGTAAACAATGTCGTCGAGAAGGTGAAAAGCTTTTCTTGAAAGGTGAAAAATGTTTTACTGATAAATGCTCTATAGAACGCAGAAATTATCCACCCGGTCAACATGGTCAAAAGAAAGGCCGTTTGTCAGACTACGGTGGTCAATTACGTGAAAAACAAAAAGTAAAAAAAATCTATGGTATTCTGGAAAAACAATTTCGAAATATTTATAAAGCAGCTGATAAAGAAAGAGGTATAACTGGAGATAATTTGCTGCAATTATTAGAAAGTCGTCTTGATAATGTCGCTTATCATATGGGATTTGGATCATCTAGATCAGAAGCACGCCAAATTGTAAGGCATAACTGTATTTTAGTAAATGGACATAAAGTTAATATACCTGCTTATTTAGTTAATGTTGGAGATACAATCGAAATTGATAAAAATGCAAAAAATCAATTACGTATTAAATCTTCTATTGAAACAGCCAGCAGTCGAAATTTTCCTTCATGGATAGATGTAAATGTTAATGAAATGAAAGGTATCTATAAAATGAAACCTGAGCGTTCAGATTTACCTTCTTCTATCAATGAATCATTGATAATTGAATTGTATTCAAAATAATCAATAAAGCTTTTTAAACAAAAGGATTTTTTTATGCTCGGTACGGAGCTGCTTACACCACGAATTATTGATGTTCAGAATATCTCACCATTACACGCCAAAGTTGTGATGGAACCTTTTGAAAGAGGCTATGGCCATACATTAGGTAATGCACTTCGAAGAATTCTATTATCTTCAATGTCAGGTTTTGCTCCTACAGAAGTAAAAATTGCAGGTATTGTCCATGAATATTCTGCTTTAGATGGAGTTCAAGAGGATATTGTAGATATTTTGTTAAATATTAAAGGTATAGTCCTGAAACTTCATAATAATGATGAAGCTACTTTATACTTGAGGAAAAATGGAAAAGGTGTTGTTACTGCTGGCGATATCGAAACCGGACATGATGTTGAAATAATTAATCCAGAACACATCATTGCTCATTTGACTTCCGATAGTAAAATCAATATTGAATTGAGAGTTGAAAAAGGAAGAGGATTCGTTCCGGCGACAATAAGAAAAAATAAGAATTTAGATAAAGACATAGGGACAATTTTTTTGGATGCTTCTTTTAGCCCAGTCAGACGTGTTAGTTATACTGTTGAAAGTGCTCGTGTAGAGCAACGAACTGATCTGGATAAATTAATCATTGACCTTGAAACTAATGGAGTTGTTGAACCGGAAGAAGCAATAAGATACGCTGCCCGTGTTTTAGTGCAGCAACTATCTGTTTTTGCTGATTTGGAAAGTACTCCTATTCCAAAAGAAAAACCGCAGATGCCTCAGATTGACCCAATTTTACTTCGCCCTGTTGATGATTTAGAGCTAACTGTTAGATCTGCCAATTGTTTGAAAGTTGAAAACATTTACTATATTGGAGACTTGATTCAGCGCACAGAAGCTGAATTGTTGAGAACACCAAATTTAGGAAGAAAATCTCTCAACGAAATAAAAGAAGTATTAGCATCGAGAGAACTTACTCTAGGAATGAAATTAGATAACTGGCCACCTGCTAATTTAGAAAATATATCGAAGGATCAGAATCATGCGTCATAATAATGCATTTAGGAAATTAAATAGAACTAGTAGTCACAGACTGGCCATGTTTCGTAACATGAGTAACTCATTATTGCGTCATGAGGTGATTACAACAACACTTCCAAAAGCAAAAGAACTTAGAAGTTATGTCGAACCAGTTATTACCTTAGGAAAAAAGCCGTCTTTGTCCAATCGTAGAGCAGCTTTTAATAAATTACGTGATCGCCAAATTGTGACCAAATTATTTGATGAACTTGGTCCCCGTTATATTACACGACCTGGAGGATATGTCAGAATTCTTAAATTTGGATATAGAAAAGGTGACAACGCACCAATGGCACTCGTAGAATTGCTCGATCGTCCAATTCAAGATACATCAGATAAAAAAGAAATTAGTGAAGAATAATATTTCCCCTATTTCTCAAGTTTAACTAATGTTTATTTCGAAAATATTCGTTCTTACTTATACTTAGAAGAAAGTTAAAAGTATTATTGTAACTAAAGTTGATTTATTAAATAAAAATAAGATTCTTAATTTTATTTCTCATTATTCCAAAAAATTTGATATAAAAATATTTAATATAATTGATTCTACAAATAATTATTTATTGAATAGATTTGATAAATCAGAATACGATAACAATCCTTTAGTTATTGTAGCTGCTGAGATTCAATTAAGAGGACGAGGTCGAGAAAATCGGAAATGGCATGGTGGTACATTAGGTAATACGCTAACCTTTTCTATACTATGGCGTTTCAAAAATGGAGTCTCTGTTTTATCTGGCTTGAGTTTAGTAATTGGTATTGTCCTCGTACGTGTCTTAAGATCTTTTTCAGATAGTAATATTTACCTTAAATGGCCTAATGATATTCTACATGATACTAGTAAATTGGCAGGTATATTAGTTGAGCTACGTGGAAAAATAGATGGTCCAGCATTTGCAGTTATTGGAATTGGCATAAATTTTCTTCTTCCATTCTCGATTAAATCCTACATCCAACAAAAAGTTACTGATTTATTGCAATGCACAGGTAAAGTGCATGATCGTAACGAAATTTTTAGTGCGCTTCTTGTGCAGTTATACAATGTTTTAACTGATTTTGAGAAATATGGTTTCTCATATTTTAAAGATGAATGGATAAGTTACCATGCATATCAAGGAAAAAATGTGACACTGCTTTTTCCAAATAATCAATCTGTTGATGGAGTTGTTGATAATATAAATGATGACGGTTCTATTTGCTTAATTACACCTAACGGTAAACAATCTTATAGTACTGGTAATATCTCTATGCGCTTAAAAGATAATTAAGCGGTAAATGAATTCCGCTTTTTTAATCATTGATTCTGGTAATTCTTTTGTTAAATGGGGATTGTTTAATAATGATCTTTGGTTAACACAACGCAGTGTTTCGCATGATGATATTTCTGAGTTGCAAACTGAATTCAGTGTTTTATCAGAACCGCATTTAATTATAATTTCGCATGTAGCACGTGATGAAACAAAAAGCAAAATTTGTAAATTCATTTCACGCTGGTCAATACAACCAATATGGCACCATTCGCAATCCTATCAATGTGGTGTTTTAAATGGTTATTCAGATCCAAAACAGTTGGGTAGTGATCGTTGGGCAGCTTTAATTGCTGCTTGGAACATAGAACACAAAGCCTGTTTAGTTATTAACGCTGGCACTGCGGTGACTATCGATACATTATCTGACAACGGAAAATTCCTGGGTGGCATTATTTTACCTGGTTTTTATTTGATGCTTAATAGCCTTTATTCCGG
>Ga0272412_1000496_pt1 | contig 11846 bp, 10 predicted proteins | sample WWTPWeurt_MetaT_FD_193540 | JGI IMG/M metagenome (GOLD analysis project Ga0272412, IMG submission 193540) | Metatranscriptome of activated sludge microbial communities from WWTP in Nijmegen, Gelderland, Netherland - WWTP Weurt (Metagenome... | ecosystem: Engineered > WWTP > Aerobic digester >...
CCCTTTACACCGGATAGCTCGATGCGTATATTTCCGCGAATGTTTTTCCGGACATCCCTACCTGCCCTGCTCGCCTCCTTCGCGCTCGCCCTTCCCGCCCAAGGCGCGGAGCCGGCCCCGGCGCAGCGCGAGCACGCCTTCCAGGCGTCTTCGGCGTTCGAGGAGTACACCACGGCCGCCGAACAACTGGTCGACGAGGCGCTCTCCTACCTGGGTATCCGCTATCGCTTCGGAGGCACTTCGCCGGCGACCGGCTTCGATTGCAGCGGACTCGTGCTCAACGTGTTCCGTAATGCCGTCGGGCTCGACCTGCCGCGGAGCGCGAGCGAGATGGCGAGCCTGGGCGACAAGATCGGCAAGCAGGACCTCAAGCCGGGCGACCTGGTGTTCTTCAACACCATGCGACGCACCTTCTCGCACGTCGGCATCTATCTCGGCGACGGCAAGTTCGTGCATGCCCCCTCGAGCGGCGGCAAGGTTCGCGTCGAGAACATCTCCGCGACGTACTGGGCCAAACGCTTCAACGGCGCCCGCCGGCTGGTCGATGAGGAATCGCTCGGTCTCAGCGCCCAGGTGATGCGCACGCACTGAGCGCCGGCGAGGAACACGCCGAGGAAGAGGCCCCGCATGCCGGGGCCTCTTGCTTTTTCAGCAGGCAGATGACGCCCGCCGGCGCCCACCGGATGCCTTCTCGCAGCGCCGCGGGCATTCGTCGCAGCGCGAACCCATCTGCCGATCGAGCGCCTGCTGCAGCGCGCAGGTGGAGCGCCGGCAGCACACCACCTGCACGCCCTGCTTGCCTGCGGCCTCACGGAAGCGCTGCATGACGTTGTGGCCGAGAAAATCGGTGAACAGGATCACCAGCCCGATCCCGCTCGGCAAGGGCGTGCTGCGGCGCTGGTGCGTCGTGTCGCGGCCGCTGACGTGGGCGGCGATGCGGATGCCGAAGTTGTGCAGAACATCCGGGATGTTGCCGAGGCGGTCGGCACCGACGAGCAGCGCATTCATGGAATCTCCTTGTTGAGAATATTTCTCAACAATAATGAAGTGAATGCGAGCTATTTGCAACTGCGAACCTTTATCGTTAGTATCGTCGCACCGCAAACACACCAAGGTTCGCACACCATGAGCAAGAAAGTCCTCATCGCCTCGATCATCGCCGCCTTCGGTCTCACCGGCACCGTCACCGCCGCCGAGCTGAACGTCTACTCCGCCCGCCACTACCAGACAGACGAAGAGCTCTACGGCAACTTCACCAAGCAGACCGGGATCAAGATCAACCGCATCGAGGCGAAGGAAGACGAACTGCTCGAGCGCATCCGCAACGAGGGCGCCAACAGTCCGGCCGACATCTTCGTCACCGTCGATGCCTCGCGCCTGGCGAAGGCCGACGAACTCGGCATCTTCCGGCCGGTGAAGTCCGCCGCGCTCGAGGCCCGCATCCCCGCCCACCTGCGCGCACCGAACTGGTTTTCCTACTCGACCCGCGCACGCGTGATCGTCTACAACCCGGACATGGTCAAGGCCGAGCAGGTGCAGACCTACGAGCAGCTCGCCGACCCCGCGCTCAAGGGCCAGGTGTGCACCCGCTCGGGCAGCCACCCCTACAACCTCTCGCTCGGCGCCGCCATGATCAAGCACAACGGCGCGGAAGCAACCGAGAACTGGGCCCGGGGCATCGTCGCCAACTTCGCACGCGCGCCCAAGGGCGGCGACACCGACCAGATCCGCGCCGTGGCCGCGGGCGAGTGCGGCGTGGCCATCGCCAACAGCTACTACCTCGCCCGCCTGATGAACTCGGACAAGCGCGAAGACCAGGCCGTGGTCGCGAAGATCAAGGCGGTGTGGCCGAACCAGGCGACCTGGGGCACCCACATCAACGTGTCCGGCGCCGGCATGCTCGAGCACGCGCCGAACAAGGAGGCCGCGGTCAAGTTCCTCGAGTATCTCGCCTCGGACCAGGCGCAGGAATACTTCGCCAACGGCAACAACGAATGGCCTGCGGTGCCGAGCGTGAAGGTGGACAACCCCGCGCTGAAGAAGCTCGGCGAGTTCAAGGCCGACACCCTGCCGATCGGCGAGCTCGCCGACACGGTGGCCGAGGCCCAGCGCATCTTCGACCGCGCCGGCTACCGCTGATCCGCAGCCCCTGCGGCGGCCCCCTCGCTGACGGGCTCGCCGCAGGGCGCACCGGCACTCGCCGGCGCCAGCACGACGCGGTTACGCCCGGCGTGCTTGGCCGCGTACAAGGCCTCGTCGGCGCGCGCATAGGCGGCCTCGTAGCCTTCGTCGGCCGCGTCCAGCATGGTCGCACCGATGCTGACCGAATAGTGCAGCGCCCCCGAGTCGACGCTGGCCGGCGAATCCGCCACCACCCTGCGCAGCCGGTCCGCCGCCCGCACCGCGCCGAGCGCGTCGATGCTGGGAAGCAGGACCGCGAACTCCTCCCCGCCCAGGCGTGCGAACACGTCGGCCTCGCGCAACTGCGCGCTCACCGTCGCGGTGAAATGGCGCAGCACCTCGTCACCCGCGGCATGGCCGTGGGTGTCGTTGATGCGCTTGAAGAAGTCGAGGTCCATCAGCAGCAGCGCTGCCGGCGCCTGGTTGCGGCGCACGCGTCCGAGTTCGCCGCGCACGACCTCGACGAAGTGGCGGCGATTCCATAGCCCGGTGAGCGGATCGCTGGTGGCCAGTTGCAGCAGGCTCTCCTCCATCGCCTTGCGCTGCGAGATGTCCTGGTGGATGCCGACCATGCGCAGCGCCTCCCCGCCCGCGCCGCGATCGAGTACGCGGCCCGCCGCGAGCACCCAGACCCAATGCCCGCTCTTGTGCTTGAGCCGGTATTCCGCGCGATAAGCATCCTTGGTGCCGCGCAGGTGCGGCTCGAGCGAGTCGCGGATGTCGTACCAGTCGTCCGGATGCACCAGGGACTCCCAGCTCGATACATTCGCCGGCAGCTCCTCCGCTGCATAGCCGAGCATCCTGCACCACATCGGGCTGAAATTCGCTCGCCCGCTCGGCACGTCCCAGTCCCACAAACCGAGCTCGGCACCTTCGAGTGCGAGCATCAGGCGGCGTTCGCGCTCGGCGATCTGCTCGCGCACCCGGCGCCGCTCGGTGAAGTCCCGGCTGACGCGGATCTCGCCGAGCTGCACGCCGTCGAGGTCGAAATAGGGGGTGCGCAAGGTGTCGAGCAGACGTAGCGTTCCGTCCGCCGCCTCCAGCCACTCCTCGTGGTTCTCTGCGCAGCTCACGGTGTCCTGGCCGGCCCCGGCGAGCGGCAGCCGCCCCGCGAACAGCTCGCCGTCGCTGCGCCCGACCAGGGCCGCCTCGCGGATCCCGTAGGCCTCGGCGAAGGCCTTGTTGCAGCCCAGGTAACGGCCTTCCCGATCGCGGAAGGCGATCAGGTCGGGCACCGAATCGATCAGCCCGCGCAGCAGCGCCCGCTCGGCCGCCAGCGCCCGCTGTGGCGCACGCACGCCGGACACGAACACCGCGCGATAGATCATCGCGAACGCCGCCACCTTGTAGGCGTGCCCGAGCACGTTGTAAAGGTCGGCGACCGCGGCATAACGCGCGAAATGCAGCTCGGCCAGCGCCATCGTCGCCGCGGCGGCGGCCAGCCAGCCAGCGGCGGATTCGCCGTCCGCCAGCGCGCGGCGCGCGAGCAAGATCGCGGCAGCAAGGTGCAGCAGCACGAGCCCACCCTCCAGCACGCTCTTTAACGGGGCGACGCCCTGCCCCTCGATGAAGGTCGCCGGCAAGACCTGCGGGTGCGCAAGGACGAGCCAGCTCCAGCCGAAGGCGACGCCGATCGCAGCGAGGACGGCCCAGGCCGCGGCGGATCCGCCGCCATCGCGCTCCGGCAGCACGGCATGGGCGAGCAGGCCCAGCACACCGAGCAGACGCGCCATCAGCCAGAAGGCGATCGCCTTGTCCGCGCTGTTGGGCGTGAAGAAGGGCGGCATGCCCGGAAAGGACATCAGGTGGGCGAAATCGAGCAGCCCCACCGCGAGGCAGGCTGCGCCGAGCCAGACCAGCCGTGCCCCGCGCGCGCTGCGGCGCAGGTTCCAGCCAAGCGCGAACACCATCCCGGCGACCACGAGCGAGAAGATCTCCAGGCCTGAATGCAGCGGGAGGTAATCGCGCCCATCGGCGAACAGGCGCACCGGCGGCATGAAGACGCTGAGGACGAAGAGTACCCCGAGCAGGCCGGTGGCCTGCAGCGGACGACGGAAGCGGTGCAGCACCGAGGTCGCCAAGATCAACGCGCCTCGGGCACACCGCAGGAGCGTGGTTTGTCCCCCCAACCGGAAGGCATGGTATGGACGACCCGGGCAGCTTGCCGAGCGCTGCACGGGACGAAGATTGAAGGACGCGGGGACATCGCGTAATTATGCATGATCGACCCGCGACCGCCGCCGCGGCTGCGCACCCCGCGTGCATTATTTCGCGTCGGCAGGCACCTCGCTCAGCCCTCCCGGCGGCGCACGCGCAGGATCTGGCGCGAAATCCAGAACATCGGCAGCAAGCCCACCGCCACGATGATCAGCGCCGCGGTCGAGGCTTCGGCCAGGCGCTCGTCGGCCGCAAGCGTGTGCGCCTGGGTGGCGAGGGTGTCGAAGTTGAAGGGTCGGATCACCAGCGTGGCGGGCAGCTCCTTCATGACATCGACGAACACCAGCAGGCCGGCGGTGAGCAGGCTACCGCGCAGCATCGGCATGTGCACCCGCCTCAGCGTCGCCCACTTGCCGAAGCCCAGGCTGCGCGAGGCGTCGTCCATGTTGGGGGTGATCTTGCCCAGGCTGGACTCGACCGTCTGCAGCGCCACTGCGAGGAAGCGCGCCAGGTACGCGTAGATCAGCGCGGCGATGCCGCCGGTGAGCAGCAGCCCGGGGTTCGTCCCCCACAACGCCTCCCAGCCCTGGGCCAGCCAGCGATCCACCCGGGTGAGCGGGATCAGCACGCCCACCGCGATCACCGAGCCGGGCACCGCGTAGCCCAGTCCGACGATGCGGTTGAGCACCTGCGGCAGGCGCGAGCGCGCCAGGCGTGCGGCGTAGGCGAGCAGCACTGCGAGCAACACCGCCACCACCGCGGTGATCGCCGCGAGCACGAAGCTGTTGTGCGCCAGCTCGACGAAGCGCGCGCCGAACTGGGCATCGCCCTCGAGGAAGGCCATGCGCAGCAGCAGCGCCGCCGGCAGCAGGAAGCCGAGCAGCAGCGGCATGAAGCAGGCGAACGCGGCGAGCACACCGAGCGCCAGCGGCAGGCGCAGCCGCACCGGCATCGCCATCTGGCGCGAGGTGTTGTTGAAGCGCGCCCGCCCGCGCGACATGCGCTCCAGGGTCAGCACCAGGACCACGAAGGCGAGCAGCGCGGCCGACAGCTGCGCGGCGGCGATGCGGTCGCCGAGCGAGAACCAGGCGCGATAGATGCCGGTGGTGAAGGTCTGCACGCCGAAGTAGGACACGGTGCCGAAGTCGGCCAGCGTCTCCATCAGCGCCAGCGCGGTGCCGGCCACCACCGCCGGGCGCGCCAGCGGCAGGGAGACGCGGAAGAACGAGCCCCACGGACCCAGCCCGAGCGTGCGCCCGGCCTCGAGCATCCCGCCCGCACGCTCCAGGAAGGCGGTGCGCGCGATCATGTAGACATACGGGTAGAGCACGAACATGAACATCGCCACCGCGCCGCCGACGGTGCGCACGTCGGGGAACCAGTAGTCGCCGCGCCCCCATCCGAAGGTCTCGCGCAGCCAGCCCTGCACCGGGCCGACGAACTGGAGAAAATCGGTATACACGTAGGCCATCACATAGGCCGGCATCGCCAGCGGCAGCACCAGCGCCCACTCCAGGAAGCGCCGCCCGGGAAAGTCCAGCATCGTCGTCAGCCAGGCCGAGGTCACGCCGATCGACGACACCCCCAGGCCGACGCCGATGCATAGCACCACGGTGTTGAACACGAACTCGCCGAGCACCGTGTCGGCCAGGTGCGACCAGGTCGCCCCGGTGTCGCCGGCGAGCACGTTGGAGAACACCGACAGCACCGGCGCCGCGATCAGCGTGGCCACCACAACCGCCAGCACTGTCAGCGAAGAAAACCGAATGCGCATCGCGCCCTGCCCTGCCGTCGAATCCATGCCGTTCCCATGATTGCGCCGCGGCGCCGGAAATCGGCCCCCGCGAACTGAGCGAATTATAATTGATCGCATTTGGAACACCGGGGTGCAATAATTCCCCACGCCCATAGGCCCTCGACGACCGCGATGTCCCACCTCGACCTTTCCCGCATCGACCTCGCCTTCGGCAGCCACCTCGTGGTCCGCCAGCTCTCACTGCAGCTCGAGAAGGGCCGCATCGGCTGCCTGCTCGGGCCTTCCGGCTGCGGCAAGACCACGGTGCTGCGCTGCATCGCCGGCTTCGAACGGCTGGCAGCCGGCGAGATCCGCCTCGACGGCGAGGTCGTCAGCACGCCGCGCCACATGCTGCCGCCCGAGCGCCGGCGCATCGGCATGGTGTTCCAGGACTATGCGCTCTTCCCGCATCTCTCGGTGGCGGACAATATCGGCTTCGGCCTCCGGCGCGACAGCGCCGCCGTGCGCAACGCGCGGGTGGACGAGCTGCTCGCGCTGGTCGGCCTCGCCGGACAGGGCCGCAAGTATCCGCACGAGATGTCCGGCGGCCAGCAGCAGCGCGTCGCGCTCGCGCGTGCACTCGCTCCCAAGCCCAGCCTGCTGCTGCTCGACGAGCCCTTCTCCAATCTCGACGTCGAATTGCGCGAACGCCTGTCGTACGAGGTGCGCGAGATCATCAAGGCCGCCGACACCACCGCGATCCTGGTCACCCACGACCAGCACGAGGCCTTCGCAGTGGCCGACGAGATCGGCATCATGCACGAGGGTCGCATCCAGCAATGGGATACGCCCTACAACCTCTACCACCGCCCGGCCAACCGCTTCGTCGCCGACTTCATCGGCCAGGGTGCCTTCCTGCGCGGCAAGGTGCTCGACGATCACCGCGTGCAGATCGAGCTCGGCGTGCTCGACAGCACGCAGCCGCTGGTGTGCTGCGCCGACTGCGCCGGTTGCGTGCATGGCAGCCCGGTCGACGTGCTGCTGCGCCCAGACGACCTCGTGCACGACGACGCCAGCGCGCTGCGCGCCGAGGTGGTGCATAAGGCTTTCCGCGGCGCAGACATCCTGTACACCCTGCGCCTGGCGGGCGGCGCGCGCGTGCTCTCGCTGGTGCCCAGCCACCACAACCACGCCATCGGCGAGCGCATCGGCATCCGCCTCGACGTCGACCACGTCGTCACCTTCTCCGACGAGCGCGCCGACGAGTGCGCGCCCGCCCATCCCGCAGCGTCTCTGGCATGATCCCCTGGCTGGGCGCGGAGCCGGGCTTCCCCGCCGACGAGCGCGCTTTGCGCGAACCCAACGGGCTGCTCGCCGCCGGTGGCGCGCTCACCCCACCCTGGCTGCTCGCCGCCTACCGCCGCGGCATCTTCCCCTGGTTCAGCGAGGGCGAACCCATCCTGTGGTGGACACCCGACCCTCGCCTGGTGCTCGTGCCCGACGAATTCCACGTCAGCCATTCGCTGCGCAAGACCCTGCGCCGACGGCGCTTCGAGGTCAGGACGGACACCGCCTTCGCCGAGGTGCTGCTGGCCTGCGCCGCGGCGCGCGCCGGCGGCCCGGGCACCTGGATCACCCCCGCGATGCGCGCCGCCTACCAGCGCATGCACGAACTGGGCTGGGCGCACAGTGTCGAATGCTGGCGAGAGGGCCGGCTGGTGGGCGGACTCTACGGCATGGCGATCGGCCGCGTGTTCTTCGGCGAGTCGATGTTCGCGCGCGAGACCGACGCCTCCAAGGTGGCGCTCGCCCATCTCGCGCGGCTGCTCGCCGAACGCGGCTATGGCATGATCGACTGCCAGATGACCACCGCCCACCTGTGCTCGCTCGGTGCACGCGAGGTGCCGAGGGCGCGTTTCACCGCCGCCCTGCGCCAGTGGGCGCACGACGGCCCGGCGCCGCAGCGCTGGGCCGAGCGAACAATGCAGGACTTCGACTGGAACTGACGCAGGACGGCAAGTTGCACGACGGACGCGATGAAATCGGACTATCCCTACGCCCTCATCCAGTTCTACGCCACGGCGCCCTACGCATGCTCCTACCTGGCCGGGCGGAGCGCGCGCTCGCAGGTCGCCACCCCGGGCCATCTCATCGACCCGCAGGTCTATAGCGAACTCGTGCGCCGCGGCTTTCGCCGCAGCGGGGTGTTCACCTACCGCCCCTATTGCGACCACTGCCAGGCCTGCGTGCCGGTGCGCGTGCCGGTCGAGCGCTTCCAGCCCGACCGCAGCCAGCGCAGGACATGGGCTCGACATGCAGATCTGATCCCGATCGAGCGTCCCCTCGAATTCGTCGAGGAGCACTACCAGCTCTACCAGCGCTACCAGACCGCCCGCCACGCCGGCGGCGGCATGGACCTCGACAACCGCGAGCAGTACGCCCATTTCCTGCTGCAGAGCCATGTCGACACCCGCCTGGTGGAGTTCCGCAGCTATGGCAGCCTGCGCATGGTGAGCGTGATCGATCGCCTCACCGACGGCCTGTCGAGCGTCTACACCTTCTACGATCCCGACCAGCCGCGCAGCGCCTTCGGCACTTGGGGCGTGCTCTGGCAGATCGAGGCGTGCAGGGTGCTCGGACTGCCGCACGTGTACCTGGGCTACTGGATCGGCGAGAGCCCGAAGATGGCCTACAAGGCGCGCTTCCGCCCGCTCGAGGCGCTGATCGACGGCGACTGGCAGCCCTTTCCGGGCGATTTCGCCTGATCACGGCGCCCGGCGGTCGGGTCGACTCGCTACAATCTCGCGATGCTCTACGAACTCGCCCGCCCCCTCCTGTTCGCGCTCGACCCCGAGACCGCCCACAACCTCACCCTGCATGGCCTGCACTATGCCGGCAAGCTGCTGCCCGCCGCCGAGCCGGAGCCGGCGAGCGCGGTCGAGGTCATGGGCCTGCGCTTTCCCAACCGCGTCGGCCTCGCCGCCGGGCTCGACAAGAACGGCGAGGCGATCGACGGCCTCGCCCGCCTCGGTTTCGGCTTCCTCGAGATCGGCACGATCACGCCGCGCCCGCAGCCGGGCAACCCCCGCCCGCGCATGTTCCGACTGCCCGAGGTGCAGGGCATCATCAATCGCATGGGCTTCAACAACCACGGCGTCGACGTCCTGCTCGCGCACGTGCGTGCGGCGAAGTACCGCGGCATCCTCGGCATAAACATCGGCAAGAACTTCGACACCCCGATCGAGCGTGCCGCCGACGACTACCTCGCCTGCCTGGAAAAAGTGTACGCCCTGGCGAGCTACGTCACGGTGAACATCTCCTCGCCCAACACCAAGAACCTGCGCCAGCTGCAGGGCGAATCCGAACTCGACGACCTCCTCGGCCGCCTCAAGGCGGCGCAGACCCGCCTCACCGAGCAACATGGGCGCTACGTCCCGCTCACCCTCAAGATCGCCCCCGACCTCGACGACGCGCAGGTGAGCAACATCGCCGACGCGCTGCGCCGCCACCGCATCGACGGCGTGATCGCCACCAATACCACGATCGCGCGCGACAAGGTGCAGGGCATCGCCCACGGCAACGAACAGGGCGGCCTGTCGGGCGCGCCGGTGTTCGAGGCTTCCACCGCCGTGGTGCGCAAGCTCGCGCACGCGCTCGCCGGCGAGTTGCCGATCATCGCCGCCGGAGGCGTGCTCGAGGGCGCACAGGCGCGCGCCAAGCTCGAGGCCGGCGCCGCTTTGGTTCAGCTCTACAGCGGACTCATCTACCGCGGCCCGGCACTGGTGCGCGAATGCGTGCGCGCCACCGCGGGGTGAGTCCTTCCCCGACCTCTTCCTTCACCCGGCGAGCAGCACGCCGCGCTCGTCCGCAGCGGCGCCCGTGCCGACCTTCCGACCCTCCGAGGAGCCCAAGATGACTCATCGCCGCCAGTTCGTCCTCTCCGCCGCCGCGCTTGCGGTCGCAGCCACCCTGCCCTTCGCCGCCCACGCCGCGGACGCCGCGAAGGTCGGCTTCGTCTATGTGAGCCCGATCGGCGATGCCGGCTGGACCTACCAGCACGACCTCGGTCGCAAGGAGCTCGAGAAGACGCTCGGCGGCAGGATCGAGACGCGCTACGTCGAGAACGTCGCGGAAGGTGCCGATGCCGAGCGCGTGATCCGCGAGTTCGCCGCCAGCGGCAGCAAGATCGTGTTCGCCACCAGCTTCGGCTACATGAACTACGTCGAGCGCGTCGCCCGCCAGTTCCCCAACGTCACCTTCCTGCACGCCACCGGCTACAAGTCGGCGAAGAACTTCGCGCCCTACAACGCGCGCTTCTACGAGGGCCGCTACCTCAACGGCGTGATCGCCGGCAAGATGACCAAGTCCAACGTCCTCGGCTACGTCGGCGCCTTCCCGATCCCCGAGGTGCTGCAGGGCATCAACGCGTTCACCCTGGGCGCGCGCAGCGTGAACCCGAACGTCGAGGTGCGGGTGATCTGGGCCAACAGCTGGTACGACCCGGGCAAGGAGCGCGAGGCGGCGATGACCCTGATCTCGCAGGGCGCCGACATGCTCACCCACCACACCGACTCCACCGCCACCGTCCAGGCCGCGGAAGAAAAGGGCGTGTACGCCTTCGGCTACCACTCCGACATGTCGAAGTACGCGCCCAAGTCCCAGCTCACCGCCACCACCCACCATTGGGGCGAGTTCTACGCCCGCACCGTCGACGCGGTGCTCGGCGGCACGTGGAAGCCGGAGGGCGTGTGGGGTGGCATGAAGGACGGCATGATCCGCCTCGCCCCGCTCAACCCGGCGATTCCGGCCGACGTGCAGGCCATGGTCAAGGAACTCCAGGGCCGCATCACCGCCGGCAGCCTGCATCCCTTCACCGGCCCGGTGCTCGACCAGGCCGGGAAGGAACGCCTCGCCGCCGGTGCGGTGATGGACGATGCCACCCTGGGCAGGATGGACTACTTCGTCCAGGGCGTCGGTTCGCGCCTGCCCACCGCCAAGTAAGCCTGCTTCCCCACCACGTCGGTTCCATCCGGCGACGAGACCGCCCTCGTGCGGAGCGGGCAGCCCCCCGCTCGCTTCACGGCGTGGGCGGGTCGGCGCGATCCGGGCGGTCCGCCCACGCCTCGTCGTCGGCCGGAAGGCCGTTGCGCAGGCAGGCCGAGATCCCGGTGGCGATCGCGTCGGCCATGCGCGCCTGGCGTTCGGGGTCGCGCAGCAACAGTTCCTCGTCGCGGTTTTTCAGGATGCCGGCTTCGAACAGCACTGCCGGCATGCGCGCGTGGCGCAGCACCGCCAGCCCGTCGTAGTAGTGCACGGCGTGCTCGCGGTCGGCGTAGCTGCGCCGGCGGCCGTTCTTGTGCGTGGGCTCGAAACCCATGCGCTGCAGGCGGGCGCCGATCGCACGCGCACACAGGATGCTCATGGCCGTATCGGGGTTGTCGCGCGAGACGAAGAGCGAATGCCCGGCGAACTCGTCGTTGTAGTCGAGCGCACGCCCCTCCCAGGTCCACGGGCGCAACTCGACGGCATTGACCGAGTCGTGATGCAGCGAGAGCAGGAAGGCCGCTCCGGCCTCGCCGGCGGCCTGCGGCCGCGCGCGCAGGCTCGCGATGCGGCCGTCGGCGTTGATGGTGCTCACCGCCCAGCCGCGCGCGTGCAGTGCATCGACCACATGCACGGAAAGATCGCGGTTGAACTCGAACTCGCTGCAGCCGCGCGCGCTCGTCGCCCCGGGCGCGTCCAGGGTGTGGCCGACGTCGACAGCCACCGGCCC
>Ga0272412_1000499_pt1 | contig 11834 bp, 7 predicted proteins | sample WWTPWeurt_MetaT_FD_193540 | JGI IMG/M metagenome (GOLD analysis project Ga0272412, IMG submission 193540) | Metatranscriptome of activated sludge microbial communities from WWTP in Nijmegen, Gelderland, Netherland - WWTP Weurt (Metagenome... | ecosystem: Engineered > WWTP > Aerobic digester >...
AAGACTTTCCAGACCGGGCAGAAGGGGACGATGATCGGCACTGAAGGATACTCGCCTCCCGAGCAATATCGCGGCGAGGCCACGCCCCTGGCAGATGTTTATTCTTTGGGCGCGACCCTCCATCACTCGCTTTCACGGCGTGACCCGCGGCTTGAGCCGCCATTCTCTTTTGCTGAGCGCCCGCTGCGCCGAATTAATCAGAACATTTCGGTTGAGATCGAGACGGTGGTCAATACCGCGTTGCAATATAACCCCACCGACCGCTTCCCAAGTGCCAAGGCAATGAAAGAAGCCTTGATGAATGTTGCGCGTAAGACCGGCGCGTTGGGCAAGATCACCTCTGCGTTGCCGGTGGCTAGCAGCGGGATCAAACCACTCTGGTCGTTCAAGTGCGAGGATGAGATCCGCGGAGCGCCCGTTCTTAATCAGGGCATGCTGTTCATTGGATGTTATGACAACAACTTGTATGCTTTGAACGCCGCAGACGGACAATTCCAATGGAAGTATGCTGCCGAAGGCGGTATTGTCACTCGTCCGCTGGTGTCTGATGGCACAGTGTACTTTGGGTCGGCAGATAAAAATCTGCATGCGGTCAGCGAGCGCACAGGCAAGGTCGTATGGACCTACGCAACGGAAGGGCGCATCTATTCCTCGCCGCGGATGGCAGAAGGGCATCTCTTCTTTGGTTCTGAAGACCGTGACTTGCACGCGGTGAATGTCAATAGCGGTCGCCCGATCTGGAAGTTCTCCACGGACGGCGAAATATTCTCATCCCCCTGGATCGCAAACGACCTGATCTATTTTGGCAATGAGAGCGGAACATTCTTTTCCGTTGATTTTCGTGGAGCCATGAAGTGGCGTTTCCAGGCCAAGCGGGCGATCACTTCTTCACCTGTGGGCAAGGGGCAGGTCATTAATATCTCATCAGTAGACGGCACGCTCTACGCGTTGGATGCAAAGAACGGCTGGCCCATTTGGAAGTTCCGCCTGGGCAAGGCCTCTGTATCCTCCCCGGCGATCGCGGATGAATTTGTTTTTGTAGGCGCAGCGGATGGTTTCATCTATTGCGTCGATGGACGCACCGCCAAGGAAGTATGGCGTTTCCGCACCGATAATCAGGTCAGCAGCTCGCCTGTCATTTACAAAGATTCCATCTACTGCGGTTCAGTGGATGGAAGCATGTATTGTCTTGAGTATCGCACGGGACGTTTGCGTTGGAAGTTCCAATCTCAGGCGGCCATTACGGGTTCACCGATCGTTTTCGATGACATTGTATACTTCGGTTCGACCGATCATCATATTTATGCTTTGTTCGCTTAATAAAAGGAGCTCCTGTGGCTGATTTCTTCAGAAAAATGTTCGGATCCAAAAAAAGTGAAGCTGAAAAACCAACGAACCAGCTTGACATGGCCACCACTGCGCCTCTTTCAGACCAGCAGATCAGCTCCATCATCGGCAGCCAGACTCCAAAGTATGAAATGCGGCAGTTGGTCGCCAGCGTGGGTCAATCGGTGGGGAAGCAGCGCGAACATAATGAAGACAGTCTGTTGGCAGTCACCACCACCATTTCGGGCAGCACTGAAAGCATCCCATTTGGTTTGTACGTTGTCGCCGATGGAATGGGCGGACATCAATTTGGCGAAGTCGCCAGCAATGCCGCCGTGCGCATCATGGGCGGGAACATCATGAAGAAGTTCCATTCCTATCTCTTTAATCTGCCGACACAGACCCTTCAAGAGTCTTTGCAAGAGTTGATGGAGATCTCGATCTCCGAGGCTCACCAATATGTTCAGCGTGAAGCGCCGGGCAGCGGAACCACCGTCACCGCAGCGCTTGTTCTTGGACAGCAGGTGACCATTGCCCATGTGGGCGACAGCCGTGCCTACGCTGTCTATCCCGATGGAAGGGTTGATCCGATCACACGCGACCATTCACTGGTCAAACGGCTGGAAGAGCTCGGACACCTCAGCAAGGATGAGGCGGCAAACTTCCCGCACCGCAATGTATTGATTCGCGCCCTCGGTCAGGGCGAAGCGCTTGAAGCCGATATTTTCACGATTCCCTTCCCGCAGTCCGGGTATCTTATGATCTGTAGTGACGGACTTTGGGGTGTGATCGACGAGAAGGATATTTTCCGTTCCATCGCCGATGCTCCCAATTTGCATCGAGCCTGCCAAAGCATGGTGGAAGCGGCAAACGCCGCAGGCGGGCCTGATAACATCACTGTGGTCCTCGCGCAAATGATCGGGTAATGGATGACATCTCAGAAGCCGGATTACTATTCCATCCTCGGAGTCTTCCGCAACGCATCGCAGGAGGAAATTAAATCCGCTTACTTCGAAGCAGCCCAAAAACTTCACCCAGATAAAAATCTTGCCCCGGGGGAAACCGAGCTATTTTTGCAGGTACAGCAGGCTTATGAGGTTCTTTCAAACCCCAAGCGGCGTAACCTCTACGACGCCACCCTGCCGCCTGACATTGGTGAGATCTCGGTCATAAAGAGCAAAATTCACTATAGCCGTCCAAATCTTGTTAACCTGCAAGAGGAACAACTTCTATATGTTCTCGCGGAATTTAGTCCGCGTGAACTTGTCGATCAGCTCCCGACCCCGCCGTTAAACATCTGCCTGATCTTGGATCGATCCACATCCATGCAGGGTGAGAAGATGGATATGGTGAAAGCGACAGCCGTTCAGTTACTGCGCGGGCTTCGCCCCGAAGACATGCTGAGCGTGATCGCGTTCAGCGATCGTTCCGAGGTCATCATTTCAGCATCCATGAATGCTGATCGAAAAGAACAGGAATATCGGATCCAAAAGATACATACCTCAGGCGGGACCGAGATCTTCAATGGGCTGAGCGCAGGGATGCGCGAGATCCGCCGCACCATGAGCCCGTCGCGAGTCAGCCATATTATCTTGCTTACTGATGGGCAGACCTATGGAGATGAGCAATCCTGCCTTTCTCTCGCGGACGAAGCTGCGCGTTTGAACATTGGTATTACCGGCATGGGAATTGGCCATGAGTGGAACGATATATTTTTGGATGCACTCGCTAGCCGGACAGGCGGCTCATCCGCTTATATCTCCAAGCCCAAAGACATTCAACGATTGTTGATGGAAAAATTCAAGGCGCTTGCCAGCATTTATGCAGACGATGTCGTTCTGGATTTCAACCTGGACGCCCATGTGGAACTCAAATATGCCTTTCGGTTGCAGCCCGAAGGCGGCGCGCTGGAATTGAAATCCCCATTACATTTGGGTCCGATCCTCAGGGATCAGCCTTTGCACATTCTTTTCGAATTTGTTGTTAATGCCGATGCACTGACAAGGGAGGATTTGGTTTTATTGAATGGCACGCTCAAAGTGCTTATGACGGCCCGCTCCACGCCTGTGTTGCCGATCCGTGTCAGGTTTGAACGGGATGTTGAAGAAGTTCCATCTGTGGAGCCTCCGCCTGCGCAGATACTAAGCGCGCTCTCCCGCCTGACCTTATATCGAATGCAGGAAAGGGCCCGCACTTCTGCAGACAATGGCGATTACGATGCGGCGGCGCGCAACCTGCACAACCTGGCAACGCATCTGCTGGCGCAGGGAGAGCATTCACTGGCTAAGACAGCCTTGTTTGAAGCGGATAATCTGGAGCGTGCGCATACCTGGAGCGAAGGCGGCACCAAGGATATTAAATACAATACACGCGCGCTTTTATTAAGTGGCAAGAAGGAGAAAGGTTCATGATCCTCTGTTCCAATTGCAAACATGCCAATATGACCGGAGCCATATTTTGTTCGGAGTGCGGCTCCCAACTGATCGGCAAGGATGCGCTTACCACCCAGACGATAATCACCGACCGCTTGAAGACCGGTCCCACGAAAGTTGATGACTCGTATCAGGCGTTCGATGGCAGCGATGCATGGGGAAGCCTGCATTTGTTGGATACCGGGCAGGTCCTTCCACTTTCCACTCGTAATGAATTTACCCTCGGGCGCGTCAGTGAAGGGCAGCCGATCATGCCCGACATTGACCTTTCCGCATATCAGGCTTATGCCGCGGGTGTGTCCCGCCTGCACGCGATCATTAAGCGCGAGGGTCCACGCCTGGTTTTCATGGACCTTGGCTCTGCCAACGGAACCTTCATCAATGGCAAGCGTCTTGCTCCCAATGTGGAGCAGGAAGTGAAGCACGGTGATATTCTGGCCTTGGGAAAATTAAAGATCCAAATTTTGATCAAGAACGCATAAAGGAGTATAGATCATGGCTTATACAGTGATCCTGCATGTTTCCGGAGAATCATCCATTGCGGGCGAGGTGGATGAACTCCCCAAACCCGCCGATACCATTATTATTGTCTCAAACCCGCGTCAGAAAGACGGCAAGGATCTGCATTATATTGATAATAATGTAGTGAAGGTCATCTGGCCGCTGGCCAGAGTGAGTTTTATTGAGATCCTTGAGAACGCAGAGGAAGAAAAGATCATTGGTTTTGTGAGGGAATAAAATGCCTGAAAATGTTGAACGCCGACGTATTCTTGTAGTGGATGATGAAGAGCGCATGGTGCGCTTCATCCGCATGAACCTGGAGCATGATGGCTTTCAAGTGAGCGAAGCTTTTAATGGCAAGCAGGCTATTCAAAAGCTGCGCGATGTGACGCCCGATCTGATCCTATTGGATGTGATGATGCCCGATCTGGATGGCTTCGAGGTGCTGGAAACCGTCCGCGAGATCACCAATGTGCCGGTCATCATGCTGACCGCCAAAGGGGAAGAGGATGACCGCGTCCGCGGGCTTGAGAAAGGTGCGGATGATTACGTCACCAAGCCGTTCAGTCCGCGCGAATTGGTCAGCCGTGTTAAAGCCGTCTTGCGCCGAACCGAAGGCGCCACAGGGTCGATGCATGGGTTGCTCGAGATCGACAAACGCCTGAAGATCGATTTTGACCGCCGCGAGATCTGGCTCGAAGGCAAGCTTGTAAAACTTCGCCCCACCGAGTACCGTTTGCTCTTCCATCTTGTTCAGAATTCCGGCTGGGTGGTCTCGCACGATCAATTGCTGCAAAAGGTCTGGGGCTATGAATATCGCGATGAGCCTCACTATGTTCGCCTGTACATCAATTACCTGCGCCAGAAGCTGGAGAAAGACCCGGCCGACCCAAAATACATCCTGACCGAGCGGGGAGTGGGTTACCGCTTTGTGGATTTCAAACGCAGTAAAGAGTGAAAATGTCCGAACAGAAACCCGATACCAACCTTGTTAAATTTGGAAAACTGTTCGCAGTCTGTGTCACTTGCATTGCCATCATCTATGGCGTTGTGACTCTCGTCGGTTATCTCAGTTCGTAAAAAAATTCTAACAAAATGAAAATGGAACGCTTGCGTTTTTTTAACGCAGGCGTTTTAAATTAAGGGCGTACGTTCAAATCAACCAAACCAAAAGGAGGTACCTATGTCAAACTTAATTCGTTGGGAACCCGCTCGTGAAATGATGACCTTGCGTGATGCCATGGATCGCCTCTTCGACGATGCCTTCACACGCCCGCTTCGTCTGAGCGACAATCAGTGGTCCATCCCCGCTGTCGATATGTATCAGACCGATAACGACATCGTGGTGAAGGCTGCCCTGCCCGGCATCAAGGCTGAGGAAGTGCAGATCAATGTCACAGGCGATCTGCTGACGATCAAGGGCGAAGTCAAGCAAAAGGAAGAGGTCAAGGAGAAGGCGTATCACCTGCGCGAGCAGCGTTGGGGCGCGTTCGAACGGACTCTTGCTTTGCCCACCGATGTGGTCGCAGATAAGGCCAAAGCCGAGTTCGATAACGGCGTTCTGGTCATCACGCTCCCCAAGGCGGAAGCGGTAAAGCCCAAGACCATCTCGATCAAGACCAGATAAGTCACAGTCCAAATAAAAAGAGTTGAACCGATCGGTTCAACTCTTTTTATTTGGACTGTGACTTATCTGGTCTTGATCGAGATGGTCTTGGGCTTTACCGCTTCCGCCTTGGGGAGCGTGATGACCAGAACGCCGTTATCGAACTCGGCTTTGGCCTTATCTGCGACCACATCGGTGGGCAAAGCAAGAGTCCGTTCGAACGCGCCCCAACGCTGCTCGCGCAGGTGATACGCCTTCTCCTTGACCTCTTCCTTTTGCTTGACTTCGCCCTTGATCGTCAGCAGATCGCCTGTGACATTGATCTGCACTTCCTCAGCCTTGATGCCGGGCAGGGCAGCCTTCACCACGATGTCGTTATCGGTCTGATACATATCGACAGCGGGGATGGACCACTGATTGTCGCTCAGACGAAGCGGGCGTGTGAAGGCATCGTCGAAGAGGCGATCCATGGCATCACGCAAGGTCATCATTTCACGAGCGGGTTCCCAACGAATTAAGTTTGACATAGGTACCTCCTTTTGGTTTGGTTGATTTGAACGTACGCCCTTAATTTAAAACGCCTGCGTTAAAAAAACGCAAGCGTTCCATTTTCATTTTGTTAGAATTTTTTTACGAACTGAGATAACCGACGAGAGTCACAACGCCATAGATGATGGCAATGCAAGTGACACAGACTGCGAACAGTTTTCCAAATTTAACAAGGTTGGTATCGGGTTTCTGTTCGGACATTTTCACTCTTTACTGCGTTTGAAATCCACAAAGCGGTAACCCACTCCCCGCTCGGTCAGGATGTATTTTGGGTCGGCCGGGTCTTTCTCCAGCTTCTGGCGCAGGTAATTGATGTACAGGCGAACATAGTGAGGCTCATCGCGATATTCATAGCCCCAGACCTTTTGCAGCAATTGATCGTGCGAGACCACCCAGCCGGAATTCTGAACAAGATGGAAGAGCAAACGGTACTCGGTGGGGCGAAGTTTTACAAGCTTGCCTTCGAGCCAGATCTCGCGGCGGTCAAAATCGATCTTCAGGCGTTTGTCGATCTCGAGCAACCCATGCATCGACCCTGTGGCGCCTTCGGTTCGGCGCAAGACGGCTTTAACACGGCTGACCAATTCGCGCGGACTGAACGGCTTGGTGACGTAATCATCCGCACCTTTCTCAAGCCCGCGGACGCGGTCATCCTCTTCCCCTTTGGCGGTCAGCATGATGACCGGCACATTGGTGATCTCGCGGACGGTTTCCAGCACCTCGAAGCCATCCAGATCGGGCATCATCACATCCAATAGGATCAGATCGGGCGTCACATCGCGCAGCTTTTGAATAGCCTGCTTGCCATTAAAAGCTTCGCTCACTTGAAAGCCATCATGCTCCAGGTTCATGCGGATGAAGCGCACCATGCGCTCTTCATCATCCACTACAAGAATACGTCGGCGTTCAACATTTTCAGGCATTTTATTCCCTCACAAAACCAATGATCTTTTCTTCCTCTGCGTTCTCAAGGATCTCAATAAAACTCACTCTGGCCAGCGGCCAGATGACCTTCACTACATTATTATCAATATAATGCAGATCCTTGCCGTCTTTCTGACGCGGGTTTGAGACAATAATAATGGTATCGGCGGGTTTGGGGAGTTCATCCACCTCGCCCGCAATGGATGATTCTCCGGAAACATGCAGGATCACTGTATAAGCCATGATCTATACTCCTTTATGCGTTCTTGATCAAAATTTGGATCTTTAATTTTCCCAAGGCCAGAATATCACCGTGCTTCACTTCCTGCTCCACATTGGGAGCAAGACGCTTGCCATTGATGAAGGTTCCGTTGGCAGAGCCAAGGTCCATGAAAACCAGGCGTGGACCCTCGCGCTTAATGATCGCGTGCAGGCGGGACACACCCGCGGCATAAGCCTGATATGCGGAAAGGTCAATGTCGGGCATGATCGGCTGCCCTTCACTGACGCGCCCGAGGGTAAATTCATTACGAGTGGAAAGTGGAAGGACCTGCCCGGTATCCAACAAATGCAGGCTTCCCCATGCATCGCTGCCATCGAACGCCTGATACGAGTCATCAACTTTCGTGGGACCGGTCTTCAAGCGGTCGGTGATTATCGTCTGGGTGGTAAGCGCATCCTTGCCGATCAGTTGGGAGCCGCACTCCGAACAAAATATGGCTCCGGTCATATTGGCATGTTTGCAATTGGAACAGAGGATCATGAACCTTTCTCCTTCTTGCCACTTAATAAAAGCGCGCGTGTATTGTATTTAATATCCTTGGTGCCGCCTTCGCTCCAGGTATGCGCACGCTCCAGATTATCCGCTTCAAACAAGGCTGTCTTAGCCAGTGAATGCTCTCCCTGCGCCAGCAGATGCGTTGCCAGGTTGTGCAGGTTGCGCGCCGCCGCATCGTAATCGCCATTGTCTGCAGAAGTGCGGGCCCTTTCCTGCATTCGATATAAGGTCAGGCGGGAGAGCGCGCTTAGTATCTGCGCAGGCGGAGGCTCCACAGATGGAACTTCTTCAACATCCCGTTCAAACCTGACACGGATCGGCAACACAGGCGTGGAGCGGGCCGTCATAAGCACTTTGAGCGTGCCATTCAATAAAACCAAATCCTCCCTTGTCAGTGCATCGGCATTAACAACAAATTCGAAAAGAATGTGCAAAGGCTGATCCCTGAGGATCGGACCCAAATGTAATGGGGATTTCAATTCCAGCGCGCCGCCTTCGGGCTGCAACCGAAAGGCATATTTGAGTTCCACATGGGCGTCCAGGTTGAAATCCAGAACGACATCGTCTGCATAAATGCTGGCAAGCGCCTTGAATTTTTCCATCAACAATCGTTGAATGTCTTTGGGCTTGGAGATATAAGCGGATGAGCCGCCTGTCCGGCTAGCGAGTGCATCCAAAAATATATCGTTCCACTCATGGCCAATTCCCATGCCGGTAATACCAATGTTCAAACGCGCAGCTTCGTCCGCGAGAGAAAGGCAGGATTGCTCATCTCCATAGGTCTGCCCATCAGTAAGCAAGATAATATGGCTGACTCGCGACGGGCTCATGGTGCGGCGGATCTCGCGCATCCCTGCGCTCAGCCCATTGAAGATCTCGGTCCCGCCTGAGGTATGTATCTTTTGGATCCGATATTCCTGTTCTTTTCGATCAGCATTCATGGATGCTGAAATGATGACCTCGGAACGATCGCTGAACGCGATCACGCTCAGCATGTCTTCGGGGCGAAGCCCGCGCAGTAACTGAACGGCTGTCGCTTTCACCATATCCATCTTCTCACCCTGCATGGATGTGGATCGATCCAAGATCAGGCAGATGTTTAACGGCGGGGTCGGGAGCTGATCGACAAGTTCACGCGGACTAAATTCCGCGAGAACATATAGAAGTTGTTCCTCTTGCAGGTTAACAAGATTTGGACGGCTATAGTGAATTTTGCTCTTTATGACCGAGATCTCACCAATGTCAGGCGGCAGGGTGGCGTCGTAGAGGTTACGCCGCTTGGGGTTTGAAAGAACCTCATAAGCCTGCTGTACCTGCAAAAATAGCTCGGTTTCCCCCGGGGCAAGATTTTTATCTGGGTGAAGTTTTTGGGCTGCTTCGAAGTAAGCGGATTTAATTTCCTCCTGCGATGCGTTGCGGAAGACTCCGAGGATGGAATAGTAATCCGGCTTCTGAGATGTCATCCATTACCCGATCATTTGCGCGAGGACCACAGTGATGTTATCAGGCCCGCCTGCGGCGTTTGCCGCTTCCACCATGCTTTGGCAGGCTCGATGCAAATTGGGAGCATCGGCGATGGAACGGAAAATATCCTTCTCGTCGATCACACCCCAAAGTCCGTCACTACAGATCATAAGATACCCGGACTGCGGGAAGGGAATCGTGAAAATATCGGCTTCAAGCGCTTCGCCCTGACCGAGGGCGCGAATCAATACATTGCGGTGCGGGAAGTTTGCCGCCTCATCCTTGCTGAGGTGTCCGAGCTCTTCCAGCCGTTTGACCAGTGAATGGTCGCGTGTGATCGGATCAACCCTTCCATCGGGATAGACAGCGTAGGCACGGCTGTCGCCCACATGGGCAATGGTCACCTGCTGTCCAAGAACAAGCGCTGCGGTGACGGTGGTTCCGCTGCCCGGCGCTTCACGCTGAACATATTGGTGAGCCTCGGAGATCGAGATCTCCATCAACTCTTGCAAAGACTCTTGAAGGGTCTGTGTCGGCAGATTAAAGAGATAGGAATGGAACTTCTTCATGATGTTCCCGCCCATGATGCGCACGGCGGCATTGCTGGCGACTTCGCCAAATTGATGTCCGCCCATTCCATCGGCGACAACGTACAAACCAAATGGGATGCTTTCAGTGCTGCCCGAAATGGTGGTGGTGACTGCCAACAGACTGTCTTCATTATGTTCGCGCTGCTTCCCCACCGATTGACCCACGCTGGCGACCAACTGCCGCATTTCATACTTTGGAGTCTGGCTGCCGATGATGGAGCTGATCTGCTGGTCTGAAAGAGGCGCAGTGGTGGCCATGTCAAGCTGGTTCGTTGGTTTTTCAGCTTCACTTTTTTTGGATCCGAACATTTTTCTGAAGAAATCAGCCACAGGAGCTCCTTTTATTAAGCGAACAAAGCATAAATATGATGATCGGTCGAACCGAAGTATACAATGTCATCGAAAACGATCGGTGAACCCGTAATGGCCGCCTGAGATTGGAACTTCCAACGCAAACGTCCCGTGCGATACTCAAGACAATACATGCTTCCATCCACTGAACCGCAGTAGATGGAATCTTTGTAAATGACAGGCGAGCTGCTGACCTGATTATCGGTGCGGAAACGCCATACTTCCTTGGCGGTGCGTCCATCGACGCAATAGATGAAACCATCCGCTGCGCCTACAAAAACAAATTCATCCGCGATCGCCGGGGAGGATACAGAGGCCTTGCCCAGGCGGAACTTCCAAATGGGCCAGCCGTTCTTTGCATCCAACGCGTAGAGCGTGCCGTCTACTGATGAGATATTAATGACCTGCCCCTTGCCCACAGGTGAAGAAGTGATCGCCCGCTTGGCCTGGAAACGCCACTTCATGGCTCCACGAAAATCAACGGAAAAGAATGTTCCGCTCTCATTGCCAAAATAGATCAGGTCGTTTGCGATCCAGGGGGATGAGAATATTTCGCCGTCCGTGGAGAACTTCCAGATCGGGCGACCGCTATTGACATTCACCGCGTGCAAGTCACGGTCTTCAGAACCAAAGAAGAGATGCCCTTCTGCCATCCGCGGCGAGGAATAGATGCGCCCTTCCGTTGCGTAGGTCCATACGACCTTGCCTGTGCGCTCGCTGACCGCATGCAGATTTTTATCTGCCGACCCAAAGTACACTGTGCCATCAGACACCAGCGGACGAGTGACAATACCGCCTTCGGCAGCATACTTCCATTGGAATTGTCCGTCTGCGGCGTTCAAAGCATACAAGTTGTTGTCATAACATCCAATGAACAGCATGCCCTGATTAAGAACGGGCGCTCCGCGGATCTCATCCTCGCACTTGAACGACCAGAGTGGTTTGATCCCGCTGCTAGCCACCGGCAACGCAGAGGTGATCTTGCCCAACGCGCCGGTCTTACGCGCAACATTCATCAAGGCTTCTTTCATTGCCTTGGCACTTGGGAAGCGGTCGGTGGGGTTATATTGCAACGCGGTATTGACCACCGTCTCGATCTCAACCGAAATGTTCTGATTAATTCGGCGCAGCGGGCGCTCAGCAAAAGAGAATGGCGGCTCAAGCCGCGGGTCACGCCGTGAAAGCGAGTGATGGAGGGTCGCGCCCAAAGAATAAACATCTGCCAGGGGCGTGGCCTCGCCGCGATATTGCTCGGGAGGCGAGTATCCTTCAGTGCCGATCATCGTCCCCTTCTGCCCGGTCTGGAAAGTCTT
>Ga0272412_1000501_pt1 | contig 11818 bp, 22 predicted proteins | sample WWTPWeurt_MetaT_FD_193540 | JGI IMG/M metagenome (GOLD analysis project Ga0272412, IMG submission 193540) | Metatranscriptome of activated sludge microbial communities from WWTP in Nijmegen, Gelderland, Netherland - WWTP Weurt (Metagenome... | ecosystem: Engineered > WWTP > Aerobic digester >...
GATGGACGACAGGATCGGCAACATCGGCAGCACACAGGGCGTGAAGGACAACAACAAGCCCAGCACCAGGAAGACGCCGACCACGCGCCAGAAGCGGCCCGACTTCAAGGCTTCGTCGATCACGGAGGCTTCGCTCCAGCTCGGCGAAGCTTGCCGCGCTGAGGATGCCGGCGACAATTCGGTCGGCGACAGGCTCGCCACGCTCGTCATGGGCGGGTAACACAGCCCGGCATCTGCGCAGCCTTGCGAGACGACGCGCAACTTGAATGACGTTGAGGCTTGGCTCAGTGGCACCGAGATGCGCAGTTCATCCCGGTAGGTCTCGACCTTCTTGTTGAAGGTTTCGTCAAACTTGACCTTGCCCGGCGGAATGCTCACAGCGCCAAGCTGGGCGCCATCCGCCTCGAAGCGGAATTGCTCCCGGTACAGGTAGTAGCCTTTGGCGATCTGAAAGCTCACCTCGGCCTGATCGGCTGTGACCATGCGTGCCGAGAATTGAAACGCCTTCTCGGGCTCCAGGAAGTCCTGCGCAGCGCGCGCGAACGACAACAGCGCGAACCCCAACGCCACCACGGCGAGCAGTTGGCGCAGCAAGCGCCCTGTCTGTATTCTTTCGTCCATCTTGTGCATGAGTCGCCAAACCTGATTCTGGTTCCGGACTGGAACTTTCCAAGTGCAAACGAAAAAGCCAGCGCAGAGGCTGGCCTTTCGGTTCTTGCCGCGAGATCGCGACTTCGGCTTATTCGGCCTTGGCTTCAGCCACTTCGGCTGCGGGCTCAGGACGATCCACCAACTCGACAAAGGCCATCGGCGCATTGTCGCCAACCCGGAAGCCCATTTTCAGGATGCGTGTGTAACCACCAGGACGGGCGTTGTAGCGCGGGCCCAGTTCATTGAAGAGCTTGGTGACCACATCGCGATCGCGAAGGCGCGCGAAAGCCAGGCGGCGATTGGCCACGCTGGAGATCTTGCCCAGGGTGATCAGCGGCTCGACGACGCGGCGCAGTTCCTTGGCCTTGGGCAGGGTGGTCTTGATGGCCTCGTGCTGCAGCAGCGAGACGCACATGTTGCGCAGCATCGCCTGGCGATGTTCGCTGGTGCGATTGAGTTTACGGAGTCCGTGACGGTGACGCATGGTGCTTTCCTTTCGTTATAGAACCCCGGCCGGATCAGGTACCGGGGCTTGCACACGGGGCTGCGTCGTGTTGCGCAGCCCTCGCGACGCGCTGGCGTATCAGCGCTTGTCCAGGCCCTGCGGGGGCCAGTTTTCCAGCCGCGCGCCCAGCGTGAGCCCGCGCGAAGCCAGAACTTCCTTGATTTCATTGAGCGACTTGCGGCCCAGGTTCGGGGTCTTGAGCAACTCGGTTTCGGTGCGCTGGATCAGGTCACCGATGTAATAGATGTTCTCGGCCTTCAGACAATTGGCCGAGCGCACGGTGAGTTCAAGCTCATCCACCGGACGCAGGAGGATGGGATCGAAGGTTTCCTTGCCACGGCTTGCGGCTTCGCGCTCACCGTAGACGTGCATTTCGCTGCTCTCGAGACCCGTGAAGACCACCAATTGGTCAACCAGGATCTTGGCCGAGGCGCGGATGGCTTCCTCGGGGGAGATCGCACCGTTGGTCTCGATCTCCATGACCAGCTTGTCGAGATCGGTACGCTGCTCGACACGGGCGTTCTCGACGGCGTAGCTGACGCGACTGACCGGTGAGAAAGAGGCATCCAGCACGATGCGGCCGATTGACTTGGTCGGCTCATCACCATAGCGGCGCAGGTTGCCCGGCACATAGCCGCGGCCCTTCTCCACCTTGATCTGCATGTCCAGCTTGCCGCCTTGGGCCAGATGGGCAATGACGTGCTCGGGGTTGATGACTTCGACGTCGTGTGGCACCTGGATGTCGGCGGCCGTGACCGGGCCCTCGCCATCCTTGCGCACTACCAGCGTCACTTCGTCGCGGTTGTGCAGGCGGAAGACCACGCCCTTCAGATTCAGCATGATCTGGACCACGTCTTCGGCTACGCCATCGACAGTGGAATATTCATGCAGCACGCCGGCGATCGTGACTTCGGTCGGCGCGTAACCCACCATCGACGAGAGCAGCACGCGCCGCAGCGCGTTGCCCAGCGTGTGGCCGTACCCGCGCTCGAACGGTTCGAGCGTGACCTTGGCACGGTGGCCGCCAAGCGGCTCCACATGAATGGCTTTGGGTTTCAGCAGATTGGTTTGCATCGAGTCCTGTTCCTCTCAATACCCTCGGCTCGTTACACCGATAAGGCTGACGGACCATGCCGGGCTGTGATGTTGGCGCTCCTGGCCCGGCAACGCGGAGCACATCCATGGCAAGAGCAGCAGACCCGCACGTGGTGCCGGCCTGCAGCTCACTTGTATCAGCGTGAGTACAACTCGACGATCAGCGATTCGTTGATGTCGGCGCCGAATTCGTCCCGATCGGGCACCTTCTTGAAGACGCCTTCCAGCTTCGCAGCATCCACCTGCACCCAGGCAGGCATGCCGATGGTCTCGGCCAGCTTGACCGCGTCGGTGACGCGCAATTGCTTCTTGGCCTTCTCACGCAGTGCAATCGTGTCACCGGCCTTGACCAGGTAAGACGGGATGTTGACCACTTGGCCATTGACCATGATCGCCTGGTGCGAGACCAGCTGACGGGCCTCGGCGCGGGTGGACCCGAAGCCCATGCGATAGACCACGTTGTCGAGGCGCGATTCCAGGATCGTCAGCAGGTTGGCGCCGGTATTGCCCTTGCGGCGCTCGGCCTCGGCAAAGTAGCGGCGGAACTGGCGCTCCAGCACGCCATACATGCGCTTGACCTTCTGCTTTTCACGCAGTTGCAGGCCGAAGTCGGACGTGCGTTGCCCGGAGGTGCGGCCATGCTGGCCCGGCTTGGTTTCGAACTTCGACTTGTCGCTGATCGGGCGGCGAGCGCTCTTCAGGAACAGATCGGTGCCTTCCCGGCGGGAAAGTTTGGCCTTGGGCCCAAGATAACGTGCCACGTTGTAGTCCTGTGAAAATCTGACGCGAGGCGAATGTCGCGCGAGTCTGTCGGATCCATAGGATCACGCGCAGACGGTGGGCTTATGTACTGAGGGGCGTGCCCTCAACGAAAGCGCCGGCAGATGCTTGTGCACCCGCCGGCTGACGGAAAACTCTCGATTATAGCGGCCGGCAAGCCGACCATCGATCCATCAGATGCGACGACGCTTCTGCGGACGGCAGCCGTTGTGCGGCACGGGCGTCACATCGCTGATCGAATTGATGCGAATGCCCAAGGCAGCGAGGGCACGAACCGACGATTCGCGGCCGGGGCCGGGGCCCTTGATCCGCACGTCCAGGTTCTTGATGCCCTGCTCTTGCGCAGCCCGACCCGCCACCTCGGCTGCGACCTGGGCAGCGAACGGAGTGGACTTGCGCGAGCCCTTGAAGCCTTGGCCACCCGACGAGGCCCATGCCAAGGCGCCGCCTTGGCGATCGGTGATCGTGATGATGGTGTTATTGAACGAGGCGTGAACGTGTGCAATGCCGTCCGCAATGTTCTTGCGGATCTTCTTGCTCACGCGGCGCGCCGCGGTATTGGCTGGTGCTTTGGCCATGTCTTGTCTCGATCAGTGTTACTTCTTCAACGCCGCAGCGCCCTTGCGCGGACCCTTGCGGGTGCGGGCATTGGTGCGTGTGCGCTGGCCGCGCATCGGCAGGCCTCGGCGATGGCGAATGCCACGGTAGCAGCCAAGGTCCATCAAACGCTTGATGTTCATGGACAGTTCGCGACGGAGGTCACCCTCGATCGTGAGACGGCCGACTTCTTCACGGATCTTTTCCAGATCGGCGTCGGTCAGGTCCTTGATCTTCTTGGAGTAGGCGATGCCGACCGTCTCGCAAATCTTCTGCGCGGTCGTGCGGCCAATGCCATAGATGGCGGTCAGGCCGATCTCAGCGTGTTTGTGCGGCGGAATGTTGATGCCAGCAATACGTGCCATGGTGATCCTCTATCTGCTTGCTAAGCGCGGGCCGATCAGCCCTGGCGCTGCTTGTGGCGCGGGTCCGTGCAAATCACACGCACCACACCCTTGCGGCGGATGATCTTGCAGTTGCGGCACATCTTCTTGACCGATGCAGAGACTTTCATCGTCTTCTCCTTCAAGCACTCACTTCGCGCGGAACACGATGCGAGCGCGACTCAAATCGTAGGGCGTCAATTCGACCGTTACTTTGTCTCCAGGAAGAATGCGGATGTAGTGCATTCGCATCTTTCCTGAAATGTGGCCTAACACAACATGGCCGTTTTCCAGCTTCACACGAAACGTTGCGTTGGGCAAGTTCTCCAGAATCTCACCCTGCATCTGGATGACATCGTCCTTGGCCACCTCAACTCGCCTTGAAATTCGCCTTCTTCAAAAGCGACTCGTACTGCTGACTCATCACGTAACTCTGAACCTGCGCCCAGAAATCCATCGTAACCACCACGATGATCAGCAATGACGTTCCACCGAAATAGAACGGCACGTTGTATTTCAAATTCAGAAACTCGGGCAACAGACAGACCAGCGTGATGTAGACCGCACCTGCCAGCGTCAGCCTGGCCAGAATCTTGTCAATGTGCTTGGCCGTCTGCTCACCCGGGCGAATGCCGGGGATGAACGCGCCGCTCTTCTTTAGGTTGTCTGCCGTCTCGCGGCTGTTGAACACCAGTGCCGTGTAGAAGAAGCAGAAGAACACGATCATTGCGGCGTACAGCATCACGTAGATCGGCTGGCCAGGCGACACCGCGGCGGAAATGTCTTTCAACGCACGCATCACGGTGCTTTCGCTCTGGCCCGTGGCAATCCAGCCCACCACTGTCGCAGGCAGCAGAATGATCGACGAGGCAAAGATCGGCGGGATCACCCCCGACATGTTGAGCTTCAAAGGCAGATGCGACGACTGCCCGCCATACACCTTGTTGCCGACTTGCCGCTTGGCGTAGTTGACCAGAATCTTGCGCTGACCTCGCTCGACGAACACGACGGCATAGGTCACCAAGACGACGATGGTCATGATGAACAGGCTGGCAATGATGCTCATCGAGCCCGTGCGCACCAGCTCGAACAACCCACCGATCGCGTTCGGCAATCCTGCGGCGATGCCGCCAAAGATCAGGATCGAAATGCCATTGCCCAGCCCGCGCTCGGTGATCTGCTCACCCAACCACATGAGGAACATCGTACCGGCAGTGAGACTGACCACCGTGGTCATCCGGAATCCAAAACCAGGCGACAACACCAAGCCCGCTGAGCCTTCGAGCGCCACAGCGATACCGAGCGACTGGAACAGCGCCAGGCCCAAGGTACCGTAGCGGGTGTACTGCGTGATCTTCCGCCGGCCGGACTCGCCTTCCTTCTTCAGGGATTCGAGCGTGGGCACCACGTAGGTCATCAACTGCATGATGATCGACGCCGAGATGTACGGCATGATGCCCAACGCGAACACGGTGAAGCGCGACAGCGCACCGCCCGAGAACATGTTGAACAAGCTCAGGATGCCGCCCTGCTGCCCCTTGAACAACTGCTGCAGTTGATTCGGGTCTATGCCTGGCACAGGGATGTGCGCACCCAGCCGGTAGACCACGAGCGCCAGCAGCAGGAACACAAGCCGGCGACGCAGGTCGCCGAACTTGCCGCTCTTGGCCAGCTGGTTTGCAGAGGTTGCCAAAACGCTTCTCGCCTTGTGACTTGGGCTGCGCCGATCAGGCGATCGAGCCGCCAGCGGCCTCGATCACAGCCTTGGCGCCGGCAGTAGCACCAACGCCCTTGAGCGCAACCTTCGCCGACAGTTCGCCCGACTTGATGACCTTGACGGTCTTGACCATCTGGCCCACGAGCCCGGCAGCCTTCAGGGCCAGCAGATCCACTTCGCCGAGGCCCAAACGCTGCAGGTCGGCCAAGGTGACTTCGCCGTTGTACTTCAGCGACTGCGACTTGAAACCACGCTTGGGCAGGCGACGTTGCAGCGGCATCTGGCCGCCCTCGAAGCCAACCTTGTGGTAGCCACCGGCACGCGACTTCTGGCCTTTGTGGCCGCGCCCTGCCGTCTTGCCCAGGCCCGAGCCAATGCCACGGCCCACACGGCGCTTGGCATGCTTGGAACCCGCTGCGGGCTTGATGGTGTTGAGTTGCATGGTTGTTCAGTCCTAACGATCCGGATCAGTGCCTTAGAGCACCAGAACCAGGTACGCAATCTTGTTGATCATGCCGCGCACGGCCGGGGTGTCTTCCAGCACGCGCTCGCTGTTCACGCGGCGCAGGCCGAGGCCACGCACGGTGTCGCGGTGCGACTGCTTGCAGCCGATGGGGCTGCGCACCAGCTTGACCTTCAGGGTTTTCTTATCCGACATGGTGTTCTCCGTCGCTGGGCTGTCAGTTGAAGATGTCTTCAACCGTCTTGCCGCGCTTGGCCGCCACTTCCGCAGCGGTGGTGGAGCGCTTGAGCGCGTCCAGGGTTGCGCGGACCATGTTGTAGGGGTTGCTCGAACCCAGGCTCTTGGCAACGATGTCCGTCACGCCCATCACCTCGAACACGGCACGCATCGGGCCACCAGCGATGATGCCGGTACCGGCGGGCGCCGGCGCCAACAGCACCTTGGCCGCGCCATGCTCACCACGAACATTGTGGTGAACGGTGCCATTGCGCAATTGCACCTTGAACATGTTGCGGCGGGCGCCTTCCATGGCCTTCTGCACCGACACCGGCACTTCCTTGGCCTTGCCCTTGCCCATGCCGATGCGGCCATCACCATCGCCCACGACGGTCAGCGCCGCGAAGCTCAGCGTGCGGCCGCCCTTGACCACCTTGGTGACGCGGTTCACCGCGATCATCTTTTCCTTCAGGCCGTCGTCGTTCGCTTCGGCTTGGGCGCGAGGTTGAAACTTTGCCATGTTGCTATTCCTGTACTTTTGGAAGCTCGGCGATCAGAACTGCAGGCCGGCTTCGCGCGCCGCATCGGCCAGCGCCTTGACGCGGCCGTGGTACGCAAAACCAGATCGGTCGAAGGCGACCTTCTCGACGCCAGCGGCCTTGGCCTTCTCAGCGATGCGCTTGCCCACCAGCACAGCCGCAGCGGCATTGCCACCCTTGCCATTGCCACCGAGTTGATCGCGCACTTCCTTCTCCGCCGTCGAGGCCGAGGCCAACACGCGGTCACCCTCACCAGAAATGACGCTGGCGTAGATGTGAAGGTTGGAGCGGAAGACCGTCAAACGCACGGCACCCTGGCTCGCAATGCGCGCGCGGGTCTGGCGGGAGCGACGCAGGCGCTGTTCTTTCTTTGTCAGCATGTTCGGCTCCTTACTTCTTCTTCGTTTCCTTCAGCACCACGCGCTCATCGGCGTAGCGGATGCCCTTGCCCTTGTAGGGCTCGGGAGGACGGATCGCGCGCACTTCGGCCGCGATTTGGCCAACCACTTGACGGTCGGCGCCCTTGATGATGATTTCGGTCTGAGTGGGACACTCGACCTTGACACCAGCGGGCATTTCCTTGGCCACAGGATGCGAGAACCCGATCTGCAGGTTCAGCTTCGTGCCAGCCGCCTGGGCGCGATAACCCACGCCGACCAGGTTGAGCTTCTTCTCGAAACCCTTGCTGACGCCGTTGACCATGTTGTTCAGCAGCGCACGCATCGTGCCGCTCATGGCGTTGGCTTCAACGCTGTCGTTGGCCGGCGCAAGCTTGAGCTCAGCGCCTTCCTTTTGAATGCTCACCAGCGAATTCATCTGGCGCACCAAGGTGCCATTGGCACCCTTGACCGTGATCTGGTCGGCCGTGATCTGCACGTCCACCCCTTGCGGGACGGCGATCGGCATCTTTCCAACGCGGGACATTGTCGTCTCTCCTGTCTGCCGATCAGGCCACGTAGCAAAGGACTTCGCCACCGACACCGGTCTGGCGAGCCTTGCGGTCGGTCATCACACCCTTGGGCGTGGTGACAATCGCCACACCCAGGCCGTTCATGACCTGCGGAATCGCATCACGGCCCTTGTAGACCCGAAGGCCTGGGCGACTGACACGCTCGATGCGCTCAATGACGGGCTTGCCGGCGTAGTACTTCAGCGAGATTTGCAACTCGCTCTTTGCGCCATCGGCCTTGACCGCGAAACCGTCGATGTAGCCTTCGTCCTTCAGGACTTGGGCAATGGCCACCTTCACTTTGGAAGACGGCATCGACACGACCGCCTTCTGCACCAACTGCGCATTGCGAATGCGAGTCAGCATGTCGGCGATGGGATCACTCATGCTCATGTGATTTCTCCTGCTCGGGCCGCTTACCAGCTGGCCTTGACCACGCCGGGGATATCGCCCTTGAAGGCGAGCTCACGGATCTTGCTGCGGCCGAGGCCGAAGGTGCGGAACGTACCGCGCGGGCGGCCCGTCAACTCGCAACGATTGCGAAGGCGCGTGGGGTTGGCATTGCGCGGGAGCTTTTGCAGCTCCAGGCGAGCCAGGTAGCGCTCTTCATCGGACTTCTTGGCGTCGTTGGCGGTGGCTTTCAGTTCGGCATACTTCTTTGCGAACTTGGCGACCAGCTTCTCACGCTTCTCTTCACGCTGAATGAGGGAAAGTTTTGCCACAGGTCACCTCAGTTCTTGAAGGGGAAGCGGAAGGCAGCCAGCAGCGCCTTGCACTCGTCGTCGGTCTTGGCGGTGGTGGTGAAGCTGATGTTCAAGCCACGGAGCGCGTCGATCTTGTCGTACTCGATTTCCGGGAAGATGATCTGCTCTTTCACGCCAACGTTGTAGTTGCCGCGACCATCGAACGAACGCCCGGAGATACCGCGGAAGTCACGCACTCGCGGCAGCGCGATGGTGACGAAGCGATCCAGGAACTCGAACATCTGCACGCCACGCAGGGTGACCATGCAGCCGATCGCCAGATTCTCGCGAATCTTGAAGCCGGCAATGGGCTTGCGCGATTTGGTGACCACCGGCTTTTGCCCAGCGATCTTCGACAAATCGCCGACCGCGTGATCCATGACCTTCTTGTCGGCGACGGCCTCGCTCACACCCATGTTGAGCGTGATCTTGGTCAGACGCGGCACTTCCATCACGGACTTGTAGCCGAACTTGGTGACGAGGTCGGGAACGACCTTTTCACGGTAAAACTGTTGCAGACGAGCCATGTCGACCCCTTAAGCCTTGATCTCTTCGCCGCTGGACTTGAAGACGCGCACACGCTTGCCATCGGCCAGCGTCTTCACGCCAACCCGATCGCCCTTGCCGGTGGCGGCATTGAAGATTGCGACATTCGATTGGTGGATCGGCATCGTCTTGTCGACCACACCGCCCGTCGTACCCTTCATCGGGTTGGGCTTGACGTGCTTCTTCACCACGTTCACACCCTCAACAACGATCTTGTCGTCGTTGACGCGCAGCGAAACGGTGCCGCGCTTGCCCTTGTCACGACCGGTCAGCACGATGACCTGGTCGCCTTTGCGAATCTTGTTCATGGCTATGTCCTTTGCCTCGAGTGCTGTGCCTGGCTCTCAGAGCACTTCGGGCGCCAGCGACACGATCTTCATGAAGCGCTCGGTGCGCAGCTCGCGCGTCACCGGCCCAAAGATGCGGGTGCCGATCGGCTCGAGCTTGGCGTTGAGCAGCACGGCGGCATTGCCGTCGAACTTGACCAGCGAGCCGTCCTGGCGGCGCACGCCCTTGGCGGTGCGCACGACCACGGCGCTGTAGACCTCGCCCTTCTTGACGCGGCCTCGCGGCGCGGCTTCCTTGATGCTGACCTTGATCACATCGCCGATGCCCGCGTAGCGGCGCTTGGAGCCGCCGAGCACCTTGATGCACATGACGGACTTCGCGCCCGTGTTGTCGGCGACGTCGAGTCGCGATTGCATTTGGATCATCGTTCGTCCCCAACTTCTCCCGCCTCGGCTCGCGCCGCGTCGGTCAGTCTTGGGCCCCTAGCTCGGGTAGATCGGGCGGGTCGGGTGGATCGGATTGACCCGATCGTCACTTGCGTCCCGTACGTCGGTTCGTCACTTCGTCAACTGCGTCCAATCGGGCACTCGCGTGGAGCGCCCGATTGGCGAAGCCGCACATTATGTGCGATGCAGCAGAGCTCCGTCAAGAGCCCAGGGCTCGCGGACGACAGGTCAGCGAGCGAGTGCGCGTGCCTGCGTGAGCATCGTGTCGGCGTCGCTCACCTCGAACTTGCCACCGGCCTCGACGTTGAGGTTCTTGACCACGCCGTCGACCACCAGTGCCGAGTAGCGGTTCGACCGCAGGCCCATCCCGCGTGCCGAGAGGTCGAGCGTCAAGCCGGTGGCCTGCGTGAACGCCGCGCTGCCGTCGGCCATCATGCGCACCTTGCCGCCCGCCTTCTGATCGCGGCCCCAGGCTCCCATCACGAAGGCATCGTTGACCGACACGCACCAGATCTCGTCCACACCGGCCTCGCGCAGGGCGCCGGCCTTCTCGACATAGCCCGGCAGGTGCTTGGCCGAGCACGTGGGCGTGTAGGCCCCCGGCAGCGCGAACAAGGCAATCGTCTTGCCCGCAGTCGACTTGGCGACGTCGAAGCTGTTGGGCCCGATCGAGCATCCATTGCCTTCGACTTCGATGAATTCCTGCAAGCTGCCCGCGGGCAGACGGTCCCCAACCTTCAGCATCGCTCTTCCCTTCGAAAATGATTGGCCGCGGTTCAAGACGAACGGCCGGCGCTGGAGTATCCAGCGTCCGGCCGTCGGCTGCAGGGGCGCGGCTCGAGTGCCCCCGCTGGGTACTCAGACGAGTTTGGCCTTTTCGAGCAAACGGGTCACGAACCAGGCTTTGGTCTTGCTGACCGGGCGCCCTTCGGCGATCTCGACCAGATCGCCCATCTTGTATTCGCCCTTCTCGTCGTGCGCGTGGTACTTGCGCGAACGCGCCACGATCTTGCCGTAGAGCTCGTGCGCGGTGCGGCGCTCGACCAGCACGGTCACGGTCTTGGAGCGCTTGTCGCTCACCACCCGGCCCACCAAGGTGCGGGTGTTCTTGGCGGCGGGTGCGGTCTTCGCTTCGGTCATTTCGCGGCCCTCTTCTTTTCGGCCAGGATGGTTTTGGCGCGTGCGATGTCGCGCCGCGTCTTGCCCAGTTGCGAGTTGTTAGTGAGCGCCTGGGTCGCCTTTTGCATGCGCAGGCCGAAGTGGGCCTTGAGCAGATCGGCGATCTCCTTGTCCAGTGCCGCGACGTCCTTACCGCGCAGTTCAGATGCTTTCATTGTTGGTCTCTCCGGTCAGGCGCCGACGTGGCGAGCGACGAAAGCGGTGCGCAACGGCAGCTTGGCGGCCGCGAGCAGGAAAGCCTCGCGCGCCAGCTGTTCGGGCACACCGTTGAGCTCGTACAAGACCTTGCCCGGAACGATCTCGGCGACGAAATATTCGGGGTTGCCCTTGCCGTTGCCCATGCGGACTTCGGCCGGTTTCTGCGAGATCGGCTTGTCGGGAAAGATGCGAATGAAGATGCGGCCGCCACGCTTGATGTGCCGCGAAATGGCACGGCGCGCAGCTTCGATCTGGCGCGCCGTGATGCGACCGCGCTCGGTGGCCTTGAGTCCGTATTCGCCGAATGAGACGTTGGCACCGCGGGTGGCAATGCCCGTGTTGCGGCCCTTCTGTTCCTTGCGGTACTTGCGACGAGTGGGTTGCAGCATCGTCATTCTCCTTTCGTCTCGCCGCCCGCCGGAGGAGCGGCACGACGAACGCGCTTGACGGCTGGGCCGCGCGGACCGGTGGGCGCGTCCCCCGCCGGGCGCTCCGCTGCTGCTGGAGCTGCAGCGCCAGCGCC
>Ga0272412_1000507_pt1 | contig 11783 bp, 13 predicted proteins | sample WWTPWeurt_MetaT_FD_193540 | JGI IMG/M metagenome (GOLD analysis project Ga0272412, IMG submission 193540) | Metatranscriptome of activated sludge microbial communities from WWTP in Nijmegen, Gelderland, Netherland - WWTP Weurt (Metagenome... | ecosystem: Engineered > WWTP > Aerobic digester >...
AAATTTTTAAGTAACAATAATCTTAATAAAATAATAATACACGCGAGAACACTCACATAAATGAAGAAACTCTAATAAGATCTGCAAGAGGCCAAGCCCGAGGTTACTTAAGCACAAGCTACGCAACCTCAGAAAAATGCAGATCAACAATAGCCTGAAAAGAAATAGGAAAATCCACTCAAAGAGTTCCTTTGTGTCTTCGTGGAGACTAATGACAAGCGATCAAGACTGACTTGTAGCCAAATCTGCCTGTTTAATGCTTTTTTAATACAGCATTCCGCTAGTATTGCTAAACTGGAAGAAAGTATTATTATTTTGGATTTAGCTGCAAGTTTTTTCCAAAATATGAATTCTTTCTTGGAACATACAGATTTGCTCATGGCTAGCAATGCGACTTTTCAGATCTTTGAGAACGTATTATTAGAGATAATCACTTTGATAAAATAATCTCTGTTGGGTGAAGCTAAAGAGCAGATGCTGGTCGAGCAGCTTTGGAATAAAACTCTGTTTATCATAGAGGCTTCTCTGTTGCAGAAGAAGAAGCTGAAAGACTATTTTCATAAAGATACTTTATTGAAGATATTAAATGAAAAGAACGAACTTTTCAAGGACTATCATTATGATCCAGATGTAGACACCAGCGGATAGTCAAATGAAACTCAGGACAAACTCCAATTTCAAGAGCTCTTGATCAACTACACTAATGATATAGTGTTCATACAGGACTTTGGCCAACACTTACTTAATCAGTAATTCAAAAATTTCTTGCAGGATCAAGTGAATTCTAAATTATTCCAATCCATGCTTGATCTGGTGAAGTAGATGATAAGTCTGAGCAAGGTCAATGAGAAGCTGAACTTAACTAAGGAGTTTTTCACCTTCGTTATCGAGCTTGCAAATAGCAATGTGATTTAGACAAGCAATGCTACTCAGATTTTTGAAAAACTACTTCCTGAAATGCTGAAGATGCCCACCACCATGAACATGAATGCCATTTAGCTGTTATTTCAATCGACAGAGCTGCCAGTTTTAGCAACTAAGCAGTTTGCAGTTAAGAACTTCATTCATATACTCAAACATTTACCCAACATATCCTTGCAATTGATGATAAATAACGAATTTCCTCCTTAAAAACTGCTCCAATTTTTGCGAACAATCAGCACAGAAATTATCAATGTGAAGTCGAATCCGCAACAATCGTAGTAATAGCTGTAACTTTGTTTTGAAGGACTTGAACAGAGCGTGAGTAATGAGATCCCCCATCTTATACTATAGCTTATATAGTTCTGGGACCGCGAAGAAATATTCAGACCTAGTTAAACTATATTGAATGCTCCTAACACCACCATCACCACAGCAGTTGTGGGCGCACAGGCTCCATCTGCCCAGTAGTCTCAAGCAAATTAGGTAAATCAAGGATAGACGCTCAACGAAGCGTAATAGCAATCACAGTAATAAAATACAACATTGCTTTCGCAGCAACAATCGGAGGCTTCAATAAGGATGGAACAGCCTTTTAAGAATCTAGAGTCCTAACGTTCAGAAGACTACCAAGATTATCCAAACATGGACAGCCATGACTTATCATACGATATCGGTAAACTGAAGTCCAGCTTTGAAGATAATTTCTTTGAAGACAACGTTGGCCAGATCCAGATTAAGACTGGCATGCTCACTCCATAAAACAATAATAACTTTGTAATCCAAGCAAACAATAACAACAATAATGCAGCAAATAATGCCGGCTAATCTATTGTTGCAGGTTCTCCTCCATCCATCATATCTTCCATCAAAGAGGAAGACCTTTAAGAAACTTTCAACAATCTCCTAATATTTACGAAAAATTATGTAAGATGCTGTCGGAGCATCAGTCCTGAAGCTCTTTCAATTAAGATGGTGAAAAACTATTTGGAATTAATAAACAAATTCTCATAAGATAGCAGCGGACCTCAGAGTAACCCTTTCTATGGTGTGCTTCTTTCACCATTGACTAACATTATACTGACATTACTAAGTCTATACAGCAATGCAAGTCCGTCCAAGCAGCTTATAAAGGACTCATTTGAGTTTGTGGGATAAGTGCTGCAAGCGGGCAGCGTGCAATAATGTTCTGGAACCCTGGAAACAGGTGTAGTAATAGTTGAAGGATAGTCGTAGTAATAACTGCAGTAGCCAATGTAGTAGTAGATTCTGTTACAAAGTAATCATGCTGTGGCTGTAGCAATGAAGGTTTTGTTGTTAGTTCTGGCCCATGGGAGTTTGAACCCAAAAGAATTACTCTCTTTGGCCGAAAATGCATATGCTTTGTTATCTCAAAAGCATAGAAGTGGTGGTAGTGGGAGCTAGGAAGTGCTTTCTTATCCTAAAAACTATCACTTTTTTTTTTTCCTATAGCTAATCGATTGTCTAAGCTTGGATGACCGTTAAACTTTGCTCAATTCTTTGCTTAAAAGTTTCACAGAAATATCTTTCCCAGCCTTTTTACAGCAGCCAATACCGAAGGAGAAAGAAACAGAGGGAAATGGTAAAATATTTTTCGCCTCGCTTTTGGCAATTATCGCACTTGTGCCAGATAGCAAATTCCTTCCGGGGGCAGCACAAGTAAAGGATTTCACCTTGAAGCTACTGCTTTTGAAATCGGAAAGCAACTTAAAATCAGAGTTTGACCCATTTGTTTTCGTGAACCTTTAATGCAGGAACTAGTAGTGTGAAGCAGGTGTTAACCAGCGTGGCACGTCTATGTAACAGCAGACTTCTGATCTCTTCATAAAATTAGTGGACCAACTTAACAATAATGCAGATGTTCTTCGTTAAAGAATAACAAGTCTGCAATTGCTATTTTCCCTTTTGCTAGAGTTCAACAGTTTGGCTGCCAGGCAAAAATCTACTGTTAATAATAATAAGCAGTCCAGACTCCTGCAACTGTTTTCAAAGATCAGCCAAATTAACCAGACGGATAACGTCATTGCGACTTTTGCTCTTTTCAGTGAATTGAGTACAAAAAGTGGAAAAAAAGAGGAAGAACAGCTTTTAGATGCTGAAAAACTAGCCTGTCTTTTCCGAATCAACCACTTCTTTGATTTAGATAACATCTTCAAAAAAATGGAAAAGTGTCAATGTTAGCATCATAACAATTAGTTTCTGTTACAGTAGCAAGCTTAACAACAGGTGCATGAGCAAGTGTAATAACAGGTGCAATAACAGGCGCAACAACAGGGGCAATAGCAGACGCAATAGCCAGGGTAACTACAGGCCCAACAACAAGCACAACCACAAGTACAACCACAAGTACAACAGTAGGCACAACTTCAAGATTAGTAAATCCATCTTCAAGAATTGATTGTTGAACAGTAAAATTTATTAGTACAGCAATAATCATTGGCCCTTAATTTAGATCACCTGCAGATTCAACTCTTGGAACAATAAGTATTGCAAATGCAATAAATAGAGTAACAGTTGGCTTTACTTTCTCAGGCTCATCCTCAGAATTAACCACAATTACAGTAGCAACCTGTTCTACATTAGTAACTTCAGACTTAATAACCACCAGCTCAATAATAGACACAGGCTCAAGCACAACAGGTACCGGAGTAGGAAGATCCAAATGCAAAGAGTCTTCAACATTAGAAACTGAAATAAGGTAGTTAAGTGTCATCACAGGTGGCGCACTGCCCAACATATGTCGCAAAAGCATTGCAGGTAGTTGACGTGCTGGTTGCAACAATGAAACACTATCAAAAGGCGATTTAGACGTTAACAATGAATGTTTTAAATGAAGTATTCGGGGTAGGCGAAAAAGAGAATCTGAAGAAGCTCTTGTTGAAAGGCTTTGCAGTGGTGGGGATGAATAGTCATAGCATCAAGTATCGGTGCTTTAAATCATTGTCTTACTTACTACCATAGCAATAGATTTCGCTTACTATCTTGAGCAATTTAGACTCCCTTGTTTAGGAAGAGAACTTTACTCGGGTGATCGAGAATCTACAGCTGATGAAGGAAGCAGGTGGTAACAACACCAACGCAAGTGGAAACGGCACCTAGGGATCCTGTCATTTTTTCAATAGAAACTTCCTCGTAGAGCTTCTTGCATACACCTACTCACCGTTAGAAGCATCGATTGCAAGATTCCTTGAAAAGGGGGATATCAACAATAATAATAATGCGAGCTTTTCTGTCTCCAACTCTTAGCATTACTAATAATTTATCAAGGATCTGTTGAAACTTAAGCCCACTGCCCCAAAGCTTTTTGAACATTTGAACACTCTTTTCCTGTTCAAATCGATAGTGAAAGAGCTGCTTAAGTCTGTGGACATTCTGTTCATGTTTACTAGAGAACCGGAGAATCTGAATGTGCTGAATGAGATAAAGGCGCAGACCTATGCTGACTTGCTCTCTTTTTCCTTGAAGAATGCTGGATTATATATGCTTAATACAGAAGGTGATGGTGCTGGCAATAATGAAGATGACGCCACCAATAATAATAGAAGCGCTGCCTCAATAGCAATTGAGCGCCGCATGGAGTTGGAGTTAATGAAGTGCTAACCTTTACTGGCCGGTAGTGGCCTGCTGTAGACCAGCAGCGAGGAAACGGCACAAATCCTGATTGCCATGAGCCGGTTGAGCGAGTTTGTGCGACTCCTGCCCTTAATAACAGGATAAGATGAAGAGGACAATAATTTCGTTGACAGTTTCTTCCGAAAACTTCTGCAACTAGTCAACTCCCTGCTCCGTAAGAAGGATGTGGTCTTTAGTACTGCCTTGCTAACACTATTGTTGTGGAATGACCTGGTGCAGAGATAAGAGTGTTTCCATCCACAATTCTTTAAGTTAGCTGAGAGTATTGATATAGCACCAACAACAACTGCAAAGGAGTAGGCTTTTTCTCTCTTTTCAGTCATTTACAGTTACCCAGAGAAGATGGGGGGCAACATCTTGAACTTGGAAAAACTTATCAACATTATTGACACCAGCAATGTAAATTTAATAAGAAACTATTAGAAGAAAAAGTAGTGGATGCCGCTGTTACAGATGCTAGCTTATATCATCGGGCTGCGTCCCCCATAATAATAGAACCCAACTCAACTACCTCCTTAATCTGGCACTCATAATTAACCTGGTTACACATGTCCATTAGAGCTAACAGTGGCAACAGCCATTTTCCCAGCAGCGATAGCCTAATCTTCTTCGCAGACAGCGACAGCCTCAAATCAAAAACATTAGCAGTAGTAACAGCAGCAGAGCTTCCAGGAGACCTTCTACTTTAGCAATTCCATTTAGAAAAACAATGTAGTATACTAGAAGGACACAGCTCTGCAGTAACAGCTTTTGGGTAAGCTGAAGGAGCAATTATCAGCCCACGTGCAGAAGATGGATGAAAAGTATGGTTAGTAGCTAGTCAAACTCGATTACAAAGATGGATAGTTGATCAGAACACTGAGGCTAGCCTTCAAGAACCAATTTGTGGCTTGCTACCTTTCAGCCAAGAATGTTATTAACTCTGAAGAGGAGAAAAGTTAACCTCGAGGCGAGGGTAACGCAAACTCTTCGCAAACTGAGATTTATAACTTCTTCGCTCATAGGGTTTTGATCCCCTTCTTCTCTGAAAAAGAATTGCAAAATGCCTTCCAACAACAAGGAAAGGAGATCTCATAAGCTACTACGCTTGCCATAAGATAAAATTTCCTCAATGCTGATGTTCTCAACTCTCCCTTCTTCGCTATGATGGGATTGGTCAAAGTACTCTGTTGCAATAGCTGTTTACAGTAACTACTTCTGGAAGAATAATCAGCTGTAGCCAAAAAAAAGAGCATCAATATTGAACAAGAGTTGGCTACACAGCAGTAAAGCAATATGCAAGAGGTGACATAGTGGCTTGTTAACTTGTTCACGTAGCTTATTTAACATGTGGCTGGTGAATTTCAGGGTAGCTGTAGGAATAGTCCGGATCAATTGAACTACGCACTCAACTTTTAGCCCCAACAAGTGATTGAACTGCTGTAATTTGTGTATCAGCACCTGCGTGAACGAAGTAACAGCGTTAGCATGATAGAAGTCGAAGACTTACTCTGCTCCATTTATCAGTTTGCGGGGTTGCTAGAGTATGGACTCTAAATGCTCTAGTAACAGCATCCAAACGAGGTTAACAGTGCGAGCAATAGCGTTAATGAAAAGTCAACTTTATTACAGAATTAGCTGATTAGAGAGAAAATCCGCTCTTTTTAAATGGACCTACAGCTGATAATGTTTTTTGTGTTCAAGTTGGTTGAATCCAACAAGTTGATGGAAGAGGAAAACAAGAAGCAGCATCTGCCGCCCATTAAGGAGGAGGCAGATGAGCTCATTATACAAAAGCAGGAAAAAGACGAGAAGGAACCTCATCAATTAGTTGAGCTTAAACAATAAGAAAAAGCTGTAGAATAAGAAGAACGCGCAAAAATTGAGACCAATGTTGATACCTAAGTATAAAAATAACTTTCCCCTCTACAGCATCAGCCACAGTAATTGTCACAGCAAAGCCCACCGTCTCCTTTGCAGCTGCCACAACTATAAGAAGAACAGCATGCGGAGGAGCCTATCGAACCTCAGTTACCTCAGAAATCCGTGGCCAAAGAGCCTGAATAAGTCCCTAACAGTCTTGAAGGCTTTGAAAATAGCTTGCCGAAGGATGTGGAGTAGCGTGGGTGCACTCTAGACGAGAATCAAATTGACTATCAGGAGCAATCTCTGTATAGGTGCTACACTTGCCAGGGCACATTAACTTGCTCCTACTGTGCTTTTGTGTGTCACAGTGGACACGATGTATGCTACGAAGCAAAAGCAAGGAAACCTTGTGAATGTGCCAATCGGGTACCCGGGTCATGCAAATGGAAGCGGCCAGCACTTCTGCGGGGCCGCGAGAAGTCTCTGGGTTCACAATAAAGTGGAGGCGGCAGTGGTATGTTCTCCTACTAAAACTACATTAAGCAAATGGTAAAAAATAATCCCGATTTTCTTGGTAACACTGAGCGAGAGCGAGCCCTGCGCGATAGATACGGTAGTGACTTTTTCGATCCATTCTAGAAGGAATTTGGCGAAGAAAGCAATCCTTATCGTCAATACACAAGCAATTATCAACAACGATTTTGGGAACCTCAGCACAGCTATCAATATCAGAACCAAATTTAAAACTAACTTTCCGAAAGTGGTGGAAACTTATCAGACAATTATGAAGATGACAAAAATGACTTCGAAAACTACTCTAGTGGCAGCGAAAAAGAGATTTCGGTACCAATAGTAAAGATGCAGGAGCGAAACAAAGGGATATATAGTTATCTGAAGCGTAGTGGCGAGTTGCTGCAGTAGTAACTTCAGCTTTCACAACAATCGGCCCTTTCCCCTAAATCCTCTTCTCAGATCCTTCTTTCCAAGAAGAAGTAATCTGTTTTTGAACAGCTGCTTAAGTAGTAGCAACAATTGCAAGGCAACATCAGCAAGTAATCCATTTAACAGCTTCAATTGTTACAACAGCGCTTGCTTTAATAGCAATAACAGCTAAACAGCATTCCATCTTCTCTTTAGCAGTAACAGTAGGAAAGCTTAGCTTCAGAAGAGAGTTCTTAAAACTATGAGACTCTGCCTGACAACCTAGAAGAACCATCTATCGATACATTAAGCAACTTCACTCTGGAAACCACACCTGCTAACTACAGCGGCACCTCAACGCCAATGCCTACCGTTGGGTGCGCAGTCGGTGGCGGTTCAGGCATCCTTACTTTAAAGTAACAACAAAAAGGTCTACCATAACGAGAGAGCGAAGTACTTTAGTCATTCTTCATTAATTACTGTAGCTCAGCCCAACAGTAATAGAAGAAACAAAGCATCACTGCTGCCGCAGCAGCAGGGTAGGAGGGTGCTACTCTTCTGCAAAGACTAATAGACACGGCCCATCTCTGCGCAGAAGAAGCAGCCCAAGAAGAGCAGGAGCGCCTAGCAAAGGACAAACCAGTGGTAAAGAGCAAACAGAGTACGTTCGCTATCAATTTCGCATAGTATATGTCGACTGGTGCATAGATGATGATTGAAGGAACAGTGGCAGTGCCAATTGCAAAGGTGATGAAGGCTGGTACATTTGATGTAAATGACTGGCGTATCCGCGATGAGTTTGCGGAACGCAATTACGGACAAGCAGCAATTGCACCTATGATCACGAGGCGTCCAATCGACTACAATGGAGATTAGCTCATCGCCGTGGCCTCAACATCCAAGGTGTTTATCCTTGATAAAAATAAACTGCTTATCAAGGCCTATAGAGAGCGTAAACCCAGCAGCGGATCAGACAGATCTTATGCTAGCCTTTTTGAGGTCGTCTCTGAAGATCAGTATATCTTAGAACGCGTTAACCTCAGTTACTATGTCTTTCAGGTTGCCTTCTCTACCAAGAACCCTAATCTCTTAGCCACTGTTGGCATTAACCAGATCAACACCATCTCCTTCAATTCTGCTGGCAAGCTTATCGCGCACTCATAAGGAAACTACAAGACTCACAGTGGAGAATTCATCAATAAGTTCAGCTGGCTCCCAAACTCAGATAAATATGGTATCATAATGAGCCTTCGATCTCTTCGACTCTGCTTATTGGGAGCAGAGAGTGGCCAAAACCTCATGAGATTCAACGCCAACGAGCAGAGCGGTATAGTGCGTGACTTTTGTGTAATCGAATACAAGGGCACTCCTAACGAGTATCTTTTACTTGTGGCAAGCGCGGATGGCAATATCTATTGGCAGAACTTCAACCCTGTCTTGCAAAAAGGAGAGGAATTGATTTTGGTAGAGACGATACGTTTCCCTGTGGACGTGCGAGGACGTTCACCCGTATGTCTGAGCATGAATTACTTCTAAGATTCTCAACTATTGTTTGTATCTTTCAAAAACGGCATGAATCTTTTAGGATAGTTCTAAGATGTTACCAACGAGGTGATGCATGTACATAAGATCCGCCCGCTGAATGCCTAGAGCAAGGAAGGTTTCATGGTATTCTTCGAGCGCAATGATATAATGGTAGGAGCTAGATAGGCTGTGCTCAACGACAAGAATGATATAATTGTATGCACATTCCGAAACGGGTCCAACTAATATGACTTTTCTGTGTACTAAGGGCTACTTGGAGCGATTAAGCTGACCAAGGACACTATCACGCTATAACCATTATTCATTTCCCCATCAGAAGACAAGAAGGTTGACGGTTACGCTATTATTAAGAATAATGATCGCTCAAGCTTCCTTATATCCATGTAAAGTGATGGCTCCGTTAACTTATACTTGCTCTCTAGTGACGAAAGTTATTTCACAAACCCTCTCAAAGCTCTCAAGCAGCAAGAAGGCAAGAACAATATCTTTTTCCCATGGAAGACTTCAAGCAACTAAAATGAAAGTGCAGGCAGCAACAGTGGAGGAGCTAACAGCAGTTCCATGAGTTGCAATATTATTGAACCGAAGTTGAAAGACGCACTGATGACTGTTTTCACTTAGTAAACACTTCCCGAAAAGCATTACACTCTAGCTGACTTCAAGGAACGATGCAGCAACGTTAAAGCAGAGGCTGAAATTGTACTTACTGTCAATGGCGTACCTCAGGAAACCTTACTCAAAAACACCACTTCTTCTAAATTCATCACCTCTGACAAAGCAGTCCTGAATTTTTCAATTAAGGGAAACTGCAAGTATGTACTGTGCGCAGCTAGAGTGCTGGTTGAGCTTCCTGCCAATTCACAAGCGGGCACCTACAAACTCAAAGTCTATAATAGAGAGATTAAGTTAGCTAACAATATTGCTAATATCAAGCGATACATTGACGTATCTTTATCTATGGTAGAATGCATTTATGCATTCTTCAATGGATTCAGTTTCACGTTGAGCACTACCAATGCAAAAATGTACCCTCTTAAACTGCAACTGATGGAGGTATACGGCTTCAGCATAGAAACATTCGAGCTACAGAAAAAAGTAAGTGCTCTTATTACAGCTTTGAAGGTCGACACTGGTTAAATCGGCGAAAAAGACAAAGAAGAGTAAGGTATGGTAGCAATTGAGGGTTACTTCAGATCAACAAAGGAGATAGTTCCCATAGACACCCAACGACGATAATAATTTCTAGAAGAGCACACAAAGCACAACTCGCTTGTTAAACTAGTAAACGCAGTGGACCAATTGACATTGGCGTTTAGCCTTTCTAGTGCAGAAATGACAAAACGGCTGGTTTAAAAGAGCCTAACGGAACTCTGCCTTAAATTGCGCTCATATTTAGCTGATAGCAATAGTTTCGTAGTCACAAACTCCGCCAAACGATGCATTAAATGGGCTTTAGCCACATACCGCAATCTTGCTGAAGAAGAAAGTGCAAACATCATAACAGGACACCCTTTCGACTATGCAACCTTTAAGGACCTAGCGCGGCTTGAAATCTTTCATGAAAGGCTAGAGAATAACAAGGTCACTACGCTTACATCCATTGAGTGCTTCTTACGCTAACTCCGCAAGATCTGGAAGGGCCGTTAATCCCAGATATACTACATATTCACGCTATATCCATAGCTTCTGCAAAAACTAACCAAGTGTTTCTTTGACTTGTGCAATAGTAGCTCTAGTTCTCAGGCTCCTCGTTAATAACAGAATGAGGAGGGAGGAGGAAGTGCTTCTGCCGTTGGTGGCGGTGGTAGTGGTGGTGTTAGTGCAGGACAATAATAAGCATCAAATGGGCAGTAATAGCAATCCAGTCAATTCAGCAATATAGACCAACAGATAGAGTACATCCTTTAGCATTTGATCAAGTTTACATTAATTTACTATTAGTTGCTTAAAAACTAGGCTCTCAATGCCCTACTCCAGCAAGGCATTAGCAACAATTCATAAAACTAGAATCAACAATAATCTGTTCCTTTATTAAAAGATTTGGAGAACAAAGATTTCGAAGAAATTCTTGCATGCCAAGATAACGTTAAGAGTATTGGCGAAGAGGCATTTTCTATAATAGATAGTTTGTTTTTAGGCCTTTAGAAGAAGGATTTGAATAGCAAGTTGCCTTTCCTTGTGATGTAACTTATCCGCTACCTTAAGAGGGAACACATGAGCTTCCTTCATGCCCGCAAGTCCAAGAATGTCAAGCGACACTACGATTTTAGTGTAGATATATATCATCTATGCCTCTAAATGAAGGCTTCAGATACGAAACAAATATCTGCGGAAGAAATAGCTTAGGCAAAATAGAAGTTACATCAATAAGTGCAATAGCTGGAATAATAAAAAAAAATACTACAACAGTAACAATAACAGTTGTAGCAGTAGCAACAACTGTTAATATAGCCAGCCTAGTAGATTCAAAAACAGTCATCTTCTCCAAAACAGCAATATTAATAGAATCCTCATATGTTACAAGAAGATGTGGGTATTTAGCCAATATTTGAATTTCATGGTCAGAAGGACTAACCTCCTATTGAATAGCAACAGCACCTTAAAAACATCATGGAAGAGGACAACGGTGGCGGAGGTGTTGAAGTTGGTAATGTAGGTGGTGACCTCGAAATGGACGAAGATGAAATGATGAACTTAGCAATTAAGCTTAGTCTGCAGGAACAGCAGCAACAGCAGCAAAATAAGTTAGAGTAGGAAGAAAAAGAGTAGTTGTAGTATCTACAATAAATCGAATAATAACAGATTGCTTCTGAAGCTCAAAAGGACCCTGACCTGTAACAGTAGTAAAATGTTCCGCAAAATGAATCCTTTCATTCAATTGTCGATATCGACAAGGG
>Ga0272412_1000510_pt1 | contig 11756 bp, 9 predicted proteins | sample WWTPWeurt_MetaT_FD_193540 | JGI IMG/M metagenome (GOLD analysis project Ga0272412, IMG submission 193540) | Metatranscriptome of activated sludge microbial communities from WWTP in Nijmegen, Gelderland, Netherland - WWTP Weurt (Metagenome... | ecosystem: Engineered > WWTP > Aerobic digester >...
TGCGGCGCAACATGCCGATTTGGGCTTCCGATACCCGCGAGAAGGAAATAGTGATGAACACCATAAACCACGAGCAGATCCGTGAAACGATTCTGCGGACTTTGAGTGATGTCGTTCCAAACGCCGATACCCAGGCGTTGTCGCCCGACATCAGTTTTCACGATCAGTTGGAACTGGATTCGATTGACTTCTTGCGGCTGATGATGAGTCTGGAAAAGGAAATGAACGTCACCATCTTCGACTTCGATTATCCCAAGCTATCGACGCTCAAGGGGTGCGAGCGTTATCTGGGCGAGCGGTTGGCGTCAAGTGCGTCATGATGCGGTGCGCTAGAAGCGGTCAATCTCTACCACATCGTAGAGGCTGACCGAGGGTGGCGCATCGATAACCAGAGTTGTGAACTGGCCAACCAGTTCCTTGAAACAGCCGCTTTCGTAGTGTTGTTCCAGTGCTTGCCGATCCGTCCAATAGCCGACTATTAGCAACCGGTCGGCGCCCATGATGTCCTGATAGCAATCGCATTCTAGACAGCCGGCCTCGCTGCGAGAACGCTCAACCAATACCCTGACTAGCTCCAGTAATGTTGTCCGGCTTTCTGGAAGCGCCTCAAATTTCGCAGTCGTCATTAGCATGGTATTTCTCCGAATTGCCCACGCTGTTTTCCAAGTATCATTTTGCGATGAGCTAACTTTAGGACCAGAAAAAGAAAACCGATCCGCCGGGGATCGGTCATCGTATTGAAATTAAAGGGCAAGCGATCAGGGTATTTGCTCTAAACCAGAATCCTGGAATCGGCGACGCACGGCAGGTTTTTGGCCCTTTCCCGAATTTGTCGCACAACTCCCCTTTGGTGGTTATTACCAGGCGCTAAGCCCGGCCTTTTTGGCTTCATTGACAATAAATTGTAGATTCCGGCATTCGCCCTGTTTTAACGAGAAAAGCCTGGGTGAGGCAAAAGCCGCCTTTTTGTTGCTATTCGGTGTGTCCTGGCGACGCCGCGCATTATACCGGCTACGGTTAATCCCGCAACTTTTTCCAGTTTGCATTGTCGAGCGGGCGGTCACCCGATCATGGCTCCAGTCGATCCAGAATCCAGCCGCAGCCTTTCTGTAACCGGTAGCGCAACCGGTCGTGCATCCGACCCTGCCGACCCTGCCAGAATTCCAGCAACTCCGGTTTTAGCCGGTAACCCCCCCACTGATTTGGCATGGGAATGTTGTCGTCGGGATATTGCGCAGCCAGTTGTGCGAACCGTTCATCCAGAATTTCGCGACTGATCACCACCTGACTTTGCCGCGAAGCCAGCGCCCCCAGTCGGTTTTCGCGAGGGCGGGTACGGAAATAAGCTTCCGATTCGGCCGGGGATACTTTCTCAACTACGCCCTCGATACGCACCTGTCGTTCCAGTTCCAGCCACAGAAACAGTAGCGCGGCGTGAGGATTTTCGGCCAGCTGTCGGCCTTTGTCGCTTCGGTAGTTGGTGTAGAACACGAAACCACCCGCGTCGCAGTCCTTAAGCAGCACCGTTCGGGCAAAGGGTCGTCCTGTCCGGTCGGCAGTCGCCAAAATCATGGCGTTGGGTTCAGGCAGCTGCGCGGTTATTGCCTCCTGGAGCCAACGCTGGAATTGCTGAATCGGATCGGCGTCAACGTCGACCTCATTCAACGCATTCAGCGCATATTCCTGACGCAATTCGGCAAGGGACTGGCTCATGACAGGACTCCTGTAACAGGGTGTTTAGGATAAAACCCCATTATAGCCCCGGTAGTGGTGGTTTCCTGAACCAAAAAAACGGCGACCCGCAGGCCGCCGCTGTCCTTGATCAAAAACCGCTGGCGGTTAGCCGTTGGCTCGCGTCTCCAGAATCTCGACGGCGGGCAGCACCTTGCCTTCCAGGAATTCCAGGAACGCGCCGCCGGCAGTGGAGATGTAGGACACCTTGTCATAGATGTCATACTTCTGAATGGCGGCAATGGTGTCTCCGCCGCCCGCCAGGGTGAAGGCATTGGTGTTGGCAATCGCCATCGCTACCGCTTTGGTTCCTTCGCCAAACTGGTCGAACTCGAACACGCCAACCGGACCGTTCCAAACCACAGTGCCGGCTTTCATGATGATGTCGGCTAGTTCCTGAGCGCTCTTTGGCCCGATATCGAAGATCATGTCGTCATCGCTGACGGCGCTTGCGTCCTTCAAAATGGCCGGTTCGGCAGGGTCAAACTTTTTGCCGCAAACCACATCGACCGCAATCGGAATGGTTGCGCCACGGGAAGTCATCTTCGCCATTAGCAGCTGGGCTACGGGGACCAGATCATCTTCGCACAGCGATTTGCCGACATTTTTCCCCACCGCTTTGAGGAAGGTATTGGCAATGCCGCCGCCAACCACCATCTGATCGACTTTCTCGGACAGGCTTTCTAGCACAGTCAGTTTGGTTGAGACCTTGGAGCCGCCCACAATCGCGACCATGGGGCGGGCGGGCTTGGCCAACGCCTTGGTCAGCGCGTCCAGTTCTTCGGTCAGCAGGATGCCGGCGCAAGCCACTGGGGCGTATTTGGCGACGCCGTGGGTCGAGGCTTCAGCGCGATGGGCGGTGCCAAAGGCATCCATGACGAAGACATCACACAGAGCAGCATATTTCTTGGCCGTCTCTTCGACGTTCTTCTTCTCGCCTTTGTTGATGCGGCAATTTTCCAGCAGCACCACTTCGCCATTGGCGACTTCAAAGCCGCCGTCGACCCAGTCGCGGATGACGCGCACCGGCTGACCGAGCTTGGCGCTCATTACATCGGCGACAGGCTGGAGCGAGTTTTCTTCGGAGAATTCGCCCTCGGTGGGACGGCCCAGATGGGATGTGACCATCACCTTGGCGCCGGCCTTCAGCGCAAAGGCGATAGTGGGCATCGAGGCGGTAATCCGGGCATCGGAAGTGACTTTGCCGTTTTTGACCGGCACATTAAGATCGGCGCGGATGAATACCCGCTTGCCGGCCACGTCGAGATCAGTCAGGCGCTTGAAATTCATTGATTTTATTCCTCAAAACAAAACCCCCGTCCGGCTGGGCGCAAGGCGCGAGACGGCGGGGGCGGGCTAAATCTCTAATTACGAACCGCCACAGGGGGCGACCGCTTACTTGGACATGACGCGGACCATCTCCAGAACCTTGCAGGAGTAACCCCATTCGTTGTCGTACCAGGACACGACTTTAACGAAGGTGTCGTCCAGCGCGATGCCGGCATCGGCGTCAAACGTGGAGGTGCAGGTCTCGCCGCGGAAGTCAGTGGCGACCACTTTATCCTCTGTATAGCCCAGCACGCCCTTCATCGCGCCTTCGGAGGCGGCCTTCATCGCGGCGCAGATTTCCTTATAGGTCGCAGGCTTGTTCAATTCCACGGTCAGATCGACCACCGACACGTCGGACGTCGGGACGCGGAACGCCATACCAGTGAGCTTCTTGTTCAGCTCGGGGATGACCACGCCAACAGCCTTGGCGGCGCCGGTCGAGGACGGGATGATGTTTTCGAGGATGCCGCGTCCGCCGCGCCAGTCCTTGTTGGACGGGCCGTCCACGGTCTTCTGGGTGGCGGTGGCGGCGTGGACAGTGGTCATCAGGCCGCGCTTGATGCCCCAGGTGTCGTTCAGCACCTTGGCAACGGGGGCCAGGCAGTTGGTGGTGCAAGAGGCATTGGAAATGATGGTCTGGCCGGCGTAGGTCTGGTCGTTGACGCCGTAGACGAACATCGGGGTGTCATCTTTGCTGGGCGCGCTCTGGATGACCTTCTTTGCGCCAGCAGCAATGTGTTTCTGACAGGTTTCCTTGGTCAGGAACAGGCCGGTCGATTCAACCACAACGTCAGCGCCTACTTCATTCCACTTCAGATCAGCAGGATCCCGGACTGCAGTCAGGCGGATCTTCTTGCCATTGACGATGAGGTCATTGCCATCGACCGAGACTTCACCCTTGAAGCGGCCATGCACCGAGTCATACATCAGCATGTAGGCCAGATAATCCGGTTCGAGCAGGTCATTGATACCAACGATCTCGATGTCCGAGAAGTTCTTGACGGCAGCGCGGAATACCATGCGGCCAATGCGGCCGAACCCATTGATGCCAACTTTAATCGCCATGCTTTCCTCCAACGGAGTGGGTTTCATCAAAAGGCGGACAGGATCGCCCGCCCAACTTGGTCAAGTGTAGACCGGATTCATTAAAAATTAGTGCCGGATGGGAGCAGCGCGGTAACAACGGCGACGACTCGTTCGGTGGTAAAACCGAAATGCTGGAAAATAATCTCGGGTGAACCACACTCGCCAAAGCGATCGATCCCGATCACCATCCCCTGCGAGCCAGCGTACTTGTACCAGGGCGCAGTCGCACCAGCCTCCACCACGACCCGCCGGGTCACATTCGCCGGCAGCACTGCTTCACGGTAGGCGGCGTCCTGAGCGTCAAACACGTCCACCGACGGTATCGACACTACCCGCACCCGTCGCCCCTGACCGTTCAGTTGCTTGGCGGCCGCCATTGCCAGTTGCACCTCAGAGCCGGTGGCGATCAGAATGGCTTCCGGGGCATCGCCGCAATCCAGCAGCACATAGCCGCCCTTGGCAATAGCCTGCACCTGATCCGGGCTACGGTCCTGATGCGGCAATTTCTGGCGGGTGAAAATCAGCGCGGTTGGGCCGTGGACCCGTTCCAGTGCTGCTTTCCAGGCCACCGCGGTTTCCGTCGTGTCGCAGGTCCGCCAGACCGACAGATCGGGGATGAGCCGCAGGCTAGCGACGTGTTCGATCGGTTGATGCGTCGGGCCGTCGCCGCCAACGCCAATGGAGTCGTGGGTCAGGACAAACATGCAGCGCAGCTTCATCAACGCCGCCATGCGGATGGCGCTGCGCCCGTAATCGGCGAACATCAGGAAAGTGCCGCCAAACGGGATGTAGCCGCCATGCAGCGCCAGCCCGTTCATGATGGCGTTCATCGCAAATTCGCGGGCGCCGTAGTAGATCAGGTTGCCATCAGGGTGCGCGAAATCCACTGGCCGGCAACCACTCCACGGGATACCGGTGGATTCGGTGAGATCCGCCGATCCGCCGACCAGACTGGGAAAGTGCGGGCCATAAGCCTGCAACGCCCGCTGTGAAGCAACCCGGGTCGCCAGGTCCTCGCGCTGTTCCTGAGTCGCATGGATGAAATTCCAGGCCAGTGATTCCCAGTCGTCGGGGAAGCCACAAGCCAGTCGCCGATCCAGTTCCGCTGCTGGCTCCGGGTATTCCGCCCGGTAGCGGGCGAACATTTGGTTCCATTCGCCTTCCCAGTCAGCGCCTTTGGCGCGGGCGTCAAAGGCCTGGTAAATCTCCGGCGGGATGACGAAGGGTTCATGCCGCCAGCCGAGGTTCTCACGGGTCGCAGCCACTTCATCCGCGCCTAGCGGGGCGCCATGCGATTTTTCACTGCCGCCCTTGCCGGGCGAACCCCAGGCGATGATGGTTTTGCAGACGATCAGTGTCGGGCGATCAGTGAAAGCTTGCGCCTGAACGATGGCCTGATGAACCGCCTCGGCGTCGTGACCATCGACATCAGGAATGACGTGCCAGCCGCAGCTTTCAAAGCGTCGGGCCACGTCATCGCTGAACCAGCCTTTGACCGGCCCGTCGATGGAAATGCCGTTGGAGTCGTATAAGCAAATCAGTTTGCCTAGTCCCCAGGCGCCGGCCAGCGAACAGGCTTCGTAGGAGACGCCTTCCATCAGACAGCCATCACCGACGATGACATAGGTGTGATGATCAATGATGGGAAAGCCGGGGCGATTGAAGCGGGTCGCCAGCGCCCGTTCAGCCAGCGCCATGCCGACGCTGTTAGCCAGACCCTGGCCCAGCGGCCCGGTGGTGGTTTCGACGCCATCAGTGCGTCCATATTCGGGATGGCCGGGGGTGCGGGACCCCAGTTGGCGAAAATGCTGCAAGTCTTCGATGGTCAGGTCATAGCCGCTCAGGTGCAGCAGGGCGTATTGCAGCATTGAGCCGTGGCCGTTAGACAGGATCAGCCGGTCGCGGTTGAGCCACTTGGGGTTGGCGGGGTTATGGCGCAAAAAATCGTTCCACAACACTGCGCCAAAGTCGGCCATGCCCATCGGTGCGCCGGGGTGGCCTGATTCAGCCCGTTGCACGGCGTCCATGCTCAGGACACGGATGGCGTTGGCCAATTCCCGGTGCGAGGGGGTGGAAGATGGCGCGGCCATGACGTTCAGCGGGGAACGGGCGGCCGGTTCGCTACGCGAGGGCATTAACTCTCTACTCCTAAATTCCTGAAACAGTGCCTCAGCACGAAAATTACGGGGAAATGCCGGGAAGGCGCGCCCGATTTACAGGTCTGTAAAGTGCGCCATAACCCGACCGCGCGCGTCACTCTTGCTGGGACGTTCACCGGAGAGATCGCGAAGGATGTCCAGTCGCGCCAAAACCCCCTTTGGGGAACGGTTTGGCTGAAAAATGGCGGCGATTATAGGGAGAACCGGTTTAAACGCCAATGGGTTTACACCGAGGAGGGCCAGGAATTCAGTCCCGATTGTGAAAATCAGCTTCATCAGGGGCAAGCCGGAGCCTGATCCGGTGTGTATCATTAAGACTCCTTGATCCGCTGGAGTCCGACGATTGATGCGTCTCTCTCTCAGCCCTACCGCCCGCTTGCTGCGCGGCTTGGCTGGCTGGACCCTGCTCGGTCTGTTCCCGGCGGTCTGGCCGGAACTGGCCATCGGGTGGCTGCTGCTCGGCGTTCTGCTGTTGGCGGCGGCCATTCGGGATGCGGTCGCGCTCCATCTGCGCCCGTCGGTGCGGGTTGAGCGTTTTGTCGCGCCCGCTCTGCCCTTGGGTGCGTGGCATCCGGTTCGGCTGCGTTTCGAGAACCGGCTGGCGCAACCCGCGACCCTGACCGTGTTTGATCACTATCCGACCGCCGCCGCCGATTGCACCGATCTGCCGCAAACTGTAACGGTTGAAGCGGAGGGTTGGGCAGAGATCAACTACCGGTTACGCCCGGTGGTGCGCGGCGAGTGGCAATTTTCGCCGGTACAAGTCCAACTGCAATCGCCACGTGGGTGGTGGCAACGTGATGATCGGCTGGGTGAGCCGGCGCTGGTGCGGATTTATCCCGATTTTGTCGCCATTGCCCGTTATATTCGCCTGGCGGCGGAACGGCGCGAAATGCTGATGGGCATTCACCGGCGGCGGCGGCGTGGCGAAGGCCAGACTTTTTTGCAGTTGCGCGAATATCGGATCGGCGACAGTCTGCGTCAGATTGATTGGAAAGCCACTGCCAGAGTCCGCAAACCGATTGCCCGTGATTATCAGGATGAGCGTAACCAGACCGTGCTGTTTTTGCTGGATTGCAGCCGGAGAATGCGCGCCCAGGATGACGACCTCAGCCATTTCGATCACGCCCTTAACGCCATGATCCTGCTGGCGTATGTCGCTTTGCGCCAAGGCGATGCGGTTGGGGTGCAGAGCTTTGGCGGCGTTCGGCGCCGGTTAGCGCCCCGTTCGGGGCCAGCAACGCTGACTGCGTTGATTAATGCGGTTTACGATTTGCAGCCAACCTTGGCGCCGCCGGATTATGCTGAGGCGACCCAGTTGACTTTGAAGTGGCAACGCAAACGGGCGCTGATTGTACTATTAACCAATCTGCGCGATGAGGATCAGGATGAGCTGCGTCCGTCCATTGTCTTGCTCAGTCGCCGGCATCTGGTCTTAATCGCCAACCTGCGCGAACCGGCGCTGGATGACGGGCTGGCGCAGCCGGTTCACGATTTGCCGCAAGCACAGTTGTACCCGGTCATTTGCCATTATTTGCTGCGCCGGGAACAGGTTCAGGAGAGCTTGCGCCACTGTGGCGGCATTCTGCTTGATGCCCCGCCGCAAAAGCTGCCGGCGGCGATGGTCAACCATTATCTTGATCTCAAGCGCGGCGGGCGGCTATGAGGATTGAGCCGATCTGAACCGTTGACGCCCGCACCGGGTCAATACCGATACTATTACTCCCTTATCACACCCCGCTGGAGGCTTACGATGTTGCAACGAGATAATCTGCTGATGAAAGACGTCATTCCGCTGGACTCCGGGAATGCGCTTGCCGCCAACAAGGTGTTACGCAATACCTATTTGCTGTTATCGCTGACGTTGCTGTTCAGCGCCGGTACGGCCGGGATCGCGATGGCGACCCACGCGCCGCCGCTACATTGGCTGGTCACGCTGGGCGGTTATTTTGGTCTGCTGTTCGTCGTCACCCGCCTGCGCAACAGCGCCTGGGGACTGGCGGCGGTGTTTGCTCTGACTGGCTTCCTCGGCTACACCTTAGGGCCAATCCTGAATTTTTACTTGGGTATGCGCGGCGGTTCGCAAGTGGTGATGACCGCGCTGGCCGGCACCGGCGCGATTTTCTTGGCGCTGTCGGCTTACGCCGTCATCAGCCGCAAGGATTTCAGCTTCATGGGCGGATTTCTGATGGTCGGGATTCTGGTCGCCTTCCTAGCCAGTCTGGGTGCGGCGTTGTTCAGCATCCCGCTGCTGTCGCTGGCGGTGTCGGCGATGTTCATCCTGCTGATGTCCGGAATGATCCTATGGCAGACCAGCGAGATCATTCATGGCGGCGAGACCAACTACATTATGGCGACCGTCACCTTGTACATCACAATCTTCAACCTGTTCCTGAGCCTGCTGCAAATCCTCGGCGTCTTCTCCGGCGACGACTGATCGGCTTATCTGGTTAAAGCGCTGACCTGACAGAACCCCGCGCTGGCGGGGTTTGTGGTAGAGGAAACAGCGTTTTCACCTCTGACTGAACTCAATTCCCAGACTTCGCCAGCAACTGAAACCGCGCCAGTCGAACGGCGTTGCGCTGGCGGTGACCCAAAATTGGCATTAATCCGCACGCCAGAATGGCATTTATTGCCCGTTCGCCGAGCAGCACTTCGGCGCCGGGTTGCATGACCCGTTCGCCGGCATCCTCGTAAACGTGAGCTGGCAAATCCTCAGCGTCCAGCACGTCGCCGGGATTGAATTCCCACCCGTTTTCCACAAACGCCGCCACGATCAGCTGGGCGCAAATAAATGCCGGATTGCCCCATAGATAGGCATCGGGATCGCGCCCACTCGGCATTTCCTCAAAGGCAAAGGCTTCTACCGGATCCGTTTTCGTCCCGTAGGGCAGGCGCAGCAACACACGCGGCAAAGCCAGACCAATCCAGGGCGCGACCACGCAGCCCCGCAGCGCCTGCCAGCGTTGTTCAGCTTCGGCAGGCAGGGATTGCCATTGGGCTGGATCGGCCAGCGCTGTGACGGAATTGCAGCCCAGCAGCTCCGGGGTTGCCGCTGCCAGAAATGGCCCGCCGGACTGAGCAGCCAGCGAACCCAGCATTGCCAGCAGCGCGACATCTTCCGGCCCGGCCCCAAACCGGTAGTCGCCTACCAGCGCCGCCCAAGGTTCGCCATCGGGCATCTGGATACCGCGTTCAATCAGCAACCGATAAAGGCCGGTCGCCTTGGGATCGCCGCCCGCCGCCCGCAAGTCGGCCAGCAGTTCCTGTCGGGATGCATCGAGCAGGAAAATCTGAACTGTGTCATCACTGTAGTTGCTCACCAGATGGTGAATGCTGCGCCAGGTTGCTTCCAGTGCCTGAAACGCCGGCTGATGCAGGATCGCTCGCAACTGGTCGCCAATTGCCGCATCCACCGCCGCCACCCAAGCCGGTTGGCGCGGATCCGTCCATACGATATGCGGCTGCACCACGCTTTGCAGCAGGCCTTGAATCGCGGTGGCGCCCGAAGCAGCTGGTCGCGCTGGCGGAGCTGCCGGTGCTTTCCCCAACAGCCGTCCGAGCAAATCCGCCTCATTCTCGCCGGTCGCCGCCGGGTCAGTCTGAACCGGTTCCGATGCAGACAATGGGGTCAATTCGGCAGCCGCTTGGGCAAAACTGGCTGGATTGAGCAGCCGGGCGCGGCTATGGCGCAGCGCCTGAAATAATTCCAGATGCTGATAGAGCGCATCCGGATGAAAGTCGTCAATTTGCCTGAACCGGATCGGAATCGTCTCGCCAGTCGCACCTACCGGCAAGCGCAACGCCGGCGCCAGCCGGGCCATGACCGCGTTCAGGTTATCCACATCCACCGCCAGCACGGGCCGGTCGGCCAAGCCGGGTGAAACAGCGGGCATATCCCGGTCCGAACGGCCGCTGAGATCGGCCATGATCAACAGGCGCAACGGTGCATCGGGGTCCCGGCGGACTGGATCCGCAAGCGATTTAGGCAGGTTCAACTGGAATTCCATTCGAGCTGGCATGACGTTTGATCTCCGGCATTGAAGGACGACAATATGAAGTCTAGTCCGAACTGTGCTCACTGGGGCAAGCCAGCTTCCAGGCTGGAATTTGCTGCTAAACTCCAATCAGCGCTACTCACCATCATGGCTTATGGAGGCCGACTATGTCCGCCATTACTATCACCCAAAAATACCGGATGATTGCGGTCAATACGCCCCTGGGCGGGGATGTCCTGGTCTTTGGGCGGATGACGGCGACTGAGCAATTAAGCCGGCTGTTTGAATTTGATCTGGAGCTGTTCAGCGAGCGTAACGATATTGGCCCTGCTGATGTGCTCGGCAAGAACATGACCGTCCGGCTGGAATTGCCGAATGGCAGCACCCGCTACTTCAATGGTTTCGTCACCCGCTTTGTCCATATTGACACGCATAGTCAGCGTTATGGAGCCTATCGGGCGACCCTAAGTCCCTGGCTGTGGTTTCTGACCCGCACTGCGGACTGCCGGATTTTCCAGAACAAAACCGTGCCGGACATCATCAAGGCCATTTTCAGCGAACACGGTTTTTCCAATTTCGTCAAGGATTCCCTGAGTGGCAGCTATGGCGAGTGGGAATACTGCGTGCAGTACCGGGAGACTGATTTCAATTTCGTCAGCCGGTTGATGGAACAGGAAGGCATTTACTATTACTTCACTCACGAAAACGGCAAGCACATTCTGGTGCTGGCGGATGATTACAGCTCGCATGGCACGTTTGCCGGTTATGACTCGGTTCCATATTTTCCGCCGGATGTCCATGATCACCGGGAACGCGATCACCTGTTTGAGTGGATCACGGTCCAACAGGTGCAGCCGGGCGCTTATGCGCTTAACGACTTCGATTTTAAAGCGCCACGCAAAAGTTTGCGGGCGTTGCTCAAACAACCCAAGAGCCATGAGCTGGCCGATTTCGAGATGTACGACTATCCGGGCGAATATACCGAGGCCAGTGACGGCAGCAACTACTCCAAAATTCGCTTGCAGGAGTTGCATGCCCAGCACGATATTGCGCATGGGCGCGGCAACGCCGCCGGTTTGGCGACTGGCTATCTGTTCAGCCTGACCCAGTGCCCGCGTGATGATCAAAACCGCCAATACCTGATCATCTCCGCCGTCCACCGGCTTGAATCGGATGACTACGAATCGATTACGGAAGCAGCCGGCTCTGGCAAACCGTATCGGGGTGACATCTCGGCTATTGACGCCCAGCAACCTTACCGGGCAGCGCGGCTGACCCCCAAGCCGCTGATGCAGGGGCCACAAACTGCGATTGTGGTGGGCAAGGCCAACGAAGAAATCTGGACCGATGAATACGGCCGGGTCAAATGCCAATTCCCCTGGGATCGCTACGGCACATCGGATGAAAACAGTTCCTGCTGGATTCGGGTCTCGCAAAACTGGGCCGGCAAAAA
>Ga0272412_1000513_pt1 | contig 11752 bp, 8 predicted proteins | sample WWTPWeurt_MetaT_FD_193540 | JGI IMG/M metagenome (GOLD analysis project Ga0272412, IMG submission 193540) | Metatranscriptome of activated sludge microbial communities from WWTP in Nijmegen, Gelderland, Netherland - WWTP Weurt (Metagenome... | ecosystem: Engineered > WWTP > Aerobic digester >...
CGAGGCCGTTCATCACTTCGTCGGCATCGCCGATTTCGACCAGGACGGGCGAGCGGATATCGCGTCCGCCATGATGCATCAGGGCAAGGCTCCAACGGAGGTCAAGATTTACTTTAATCGGGATGCTGGCCGCACTTGGTTCAAACAAGTGCTGTCGACGAAGGGTTCGCACAACATGCGGATCGTCGATATCGACGGCGACGGCGATCCCGATCTTTTTGGCGCTAACTGGAGCGGGGACTATCAACATCCCGAACTTTGGATTAATCCGACATGCAAACCGGGCCTCGGATGCCCGTGTTGGCAGCGGCACGAAATCGATAGCGCGCGACCCGGCAAAGCCGTTTTCATCAACGCCGCCGATCTCGACGGCGACGGTCGCATCGACCTCGCGGCGGGAGCGTGGTGGTATCGTAATCCGGGGAAGCCCACCGGTGCCTGGGAGCGAAAAGCGTTCGGCAAACCAGCTTACGATGTCGTTCTGCTCGCCGATTTGGATGGCGATGGGGACATCGATGCGCTGGCGACACGGTGGCGACAATACACGCCTGATGCACGGTTTGTATTCGCCGAGAATAATGGCCGCGGCGGTTTCCGCAGGCGTGCCGATCTTCCTTCTGGTGCCGGTGATTTTCTGCAAGGTGTAGCGCGGGCGCGTTTTGGCAATGATGGATTGCTGCGGGTGGCCTTGTCGTGGCATGAGGCGGGTAAGGGTATCGAATTGCTGACCGTCCCGAAGCGTCCGGCGGTTGATCCGTGGCGGATCGAAAGCATATCTCCTGAGTCTCAGGATGAAGCACTAAGCGCTGGCGATATTGATCGAGATGGTCGCATCGACTTGCTGCTGGGTACTCGCTGGCTGCGTAATGATGGCGGAAGCTGGAGCTTCCACACCATAGATCCCGAACGAAACAATCCGGATCGTAACCGGTTGGTCGATATCAACGGCGATGGTCGGCTCGATGCCGTGGTTGGATTTGAAGCGATCAGCAAGCCGGGCGATGTCGTCTGGTACGAACAGGGCGCCGACTCCACGCAGCCGTGGCAACGGCATCACGTTGGCACGGTGATCGGTCCGATGAGCCTCGATGTTGCAGACTTCGACGGCGACGGCGATCTCGACATCGTCGTTGGCGAGCACAACCTAAAGAAACCGAGTGCTGCACGGCTTCTGCTATTCGAGAACGAGGACGGGCGAGGGATGCGTTGGCGCGAGCGCGTCTTGCACGCCGGCGACGAGCATCATGACGGAGCCATTGCCGTCGACATCGATGGCGATGGCGATCTCGACGTGGTATCGATCGGATGGGGACACCACAAGGTGTTGTTTTACGAAAACCTTAGGCCGGGCTGCTGGACACGTTATACAACGACATCTCGATGATTTCGGTAACTCTTCGGCGTGGTAACGTACATCTCATGCGTGGCGTCAGAAGTCACCGGCGCGTACTCGTCGGGTACTCCCCCGCGATAGAGTTTCCCAAGAGAAATAGAAATGACCCGTAGCGTTCAAACAAAAATGGCCTTTGGCGCCCTGTGGATGATGCTAATGACGTTCGTCGAGCGAACGTTGGGCCTGATCAGTATGCTGATCCTAGCGCGGCTTCTTGATCCGACGGACTTCGGTATCGTCGGATTGGCCGGTTCATTCATTCTCATGGTTCAGATGTTCTCTACGTTCGGATTCGACGTTGCACTGATCCAGAACCAAGGTGCGACCGAATCCCACTACCATACGGCATGGACATTCAACCTGATCCTTGGACTCCTAATTCTGCTGCTGATGCTGGCCGTCGCGGCACCGATTGCGAATTTCTACAAGCAGCCGGAGATATTCTGGGTGATATGCTTGCTCGCATTGGGTCCGCTTATTGGCGGATGCGAGAACATCGGCGTTGTCGCGTTTCGTAAAGATCTCGATTTTCGCAAAGAGTTTGCATTCCAGCTCAGCCGCAAGCTCATCGGATTTGCGGTGACCGTTCCGCTTGCTTTCTGGTTGCGCAATTACTGGGCTCTCGTCGTAGGGATGCTTGCGGCGCGGCTGGCCGGTACCATTACCAGCTATTTGGCGCATCCCTTCCGGCCACGTTTGTCGCTGGGTCATGCGTTCAGTATTCTTGGTTTCTCAAAATGGCTGCTTCTTAACAACTGGCTTTGTTTTCTGAAAGAGCGTTCGTGCGACTTTATCATCGGGCGTCTGCTGGGTGTTGCACCACTCGGCCTATACAACATCAGTTACGAGGTCGCCACCATGCCGACCACCGAGCTGTCGGCGCCAATCAACCGGGCTTTGCTACCGGGCTTTGCCCGCATCGCCCACGATTCCGGCGCGATGCGGGCCACCTACGTCAACGCGATCGGAATGCTGACGCTGCTGGCGGTACCGGCGGCGGCGGGTATCTTTGCAGTGGCGCCATTCCTGGTTCCTGTCATGCTTGGGCCGAAGTGGCTGGCCATTGTGTCATTGTTGGAAATCCTAGCTTTCAACGGTGGACTGCTGTTGTTCCATTCATCGATCTGCACCGTTCTGATCGCCAACGGCCATCCCGACCGTGTCACCAGAACCAATGGACTGTACGTGGTGATGTTGCTGATCCTGTTCGGACTTCTGATTCCCGCTTACGGCTTAATCGGCGCTGCGTACGCGGCGACGGGTGTGTCTATTCTCAGCACGCCTGTTTACTTGTATCAGGTACGGCGCAGCATCGGTGTGTCAGTTTGGGAATTCTTGCGCGTGGCTGTGCGTCCGCTTACCGCTGCGGTGTTCATGGCCTGGCTGGTACGCTGGATCCTGCCCGAATGGACCTCTACCATGAACTTGGCCACATCTATTGGCTGGTTGTTGGGAGGAGTCGCGTTAGGGATTTCCTCCTACGCGACGGCTGTCCTGTTGCTGTGGTTAGCGATGGGGCGTCCGGCAGGCGCGGAGGGTATGTTATTTGATCGGGTGCAACAGCGGCTTGTGGAAGGGGGCAGCGCATCTGCCTCGACGCTTTCCAGAAATCTAACTTAAAAAGTCCTGCGATAATGAATCACACGACATCATCGATACCGGTCCGGCTCGGGCTGCGCGCGGGTGACTGGGTCGTTGTCCGCTCGAAGGAAGAGATCCTCATCACGCTGGACGAAAAGGCCTGCCTCGATAGCCTGCCGTTCCAGCCGGAGATGCTTGCCTTCTGTGGGCAACTGATGCGGGTTCGCAAAATCGCGCACAAAACTTGCAATAACATCAATAAAACTGTCGGACGCGGACGCCGCATGCTGAATGCGGTGCATTTGGAAGGATCGCGCTGCGATGGCGCCGGTCATGGCGGCTGTCAAGCTGACTGTGTTTTCTTTTGGAAAGAAGCCTGGCTTAGAAAAGCTGATGATGTGACAGAAAAACCCACATTGGTTACCGCATTGGAGACAAAATGCACGGAGAAGGATATTGAAAAACGCGCGCGTGCGTCTGGGGTTGAGAAAAGCGATGACCCAACTTGGGTCTGTCAGACAACGGCGCTGTTTGACGCAACTAGCCCGCTGAATTGGTGGGACATCCGTCAGTACATCCGAGATGTCACAAGTGGCAACCATAGTGTGTGGCACATGATCAAGCTTTTAATTTTTGCGGGGTACCGAAAATTCGTTAATCTAGGCATTGGTTACAGATTCAAGATTAACTTATTCAACGCGTTCCAGAAACTGCACGGAGGCAAGCCATATCCGCACGATCACGGATTAATCCGCAATGACCAGCCAACACCGTCTGAGGTGCTCAACCTGCGGCCGGGGGAATGGGTTGAGGTGCGTTCACAAGAGGAGATATTAGCCACTATCAATCAGAACGGCTTCAATCGCGGCATGCGCTACGATATGGAGATGTCAAAATACTGTGGGGAGCGCTACCAGGTGCAGATGCGCGTCGAGCGACTGATTAATGAAGTCACCGGCAAGATGATGACGATGAAGAACCCTTGCATTCAGCTTGAGGATGTTTACTGCCGGGCTGAGTGTACCAACCAACGGCTTGGCTGCCCGCGGGCGTCCAATACCTATTGGCGGGAGATTTGGCTGCGTCGAGTGAATGTCGCAACGCCAGGGAATTCTAAGCCTGGGTGAAGAGTAGTCTTTAATAATTGGTTCAGAATCTATTGCTTGAAGGCATTAATGAAAATCGTTTCGATAAATACACAAACAGAAGCAAATTACTGGGACTCTTTGGTTCAATCGTCCCAAAACGCAACCTCATATCACCAAGCTGCCTGGAAGTCTGTCATCAGCAAGAGCTTTGGACACGATTGTCATTATCTCGCCGCAATTGACGATAAGGGACAGTGGCAAGGAATACTTCCATTGGTACATATGCGTAGCAGGATCTTTGGAAACTTCCTGGTATCAATCCCATTTGTTAATTTTGGGGGTCTCCTCTATAAAGAGGAGCTAGCCGCAAAGCTGCTACTCGATGAAGCTGAACAGCTTCGGCGTTCCTTTGGAGCAACCTATGTTGAATTGCGACACTTGGAACATGGATTTGAGGGACTACCCACCAAGCAGCACAAAGTCACCATGATCCTTGAATTAGATAGTGACATGGACTCTCAATGGAAATCCTTTAAATCCGAGGTGCGCAATCGTATACGGAAGGCTCAGAAGAGTGGGCTTCAAGTAGTGATTGGTCATTTAGAACTTCTCGACGGTTTCTACGAAGCATTTGCCCGGAATATGCGTGATCTTGGCACCCCAGTTTACGCCAAAAAATTTTTCCGTAACGTTTTGGAAGCGTTTCCTAATACCACCAGAATTTTTGCCGTATCTCATGAGGGTAGAATAATTGGCGCCGCAATAGCTTATTGGTTCAGGGATACTTTTGAAATTCCCTGGGTCTCATCTATCAGGGATTACATGGCGCTTTGTCCTAACAACATGCTGTATTGGGAAGCGATCCAGTACGCTATCACTCATGGTTTCAAAAGATTTGATTTTGGCCGTTCGACTCTTCATGAAGGCCATGATGGGACCTACAATTATAAAAAGCAGTGGGGTGCATTGCCTGTTCAGCTTCACTGGCAATATCTGATGGACTCGGGCGGTAGGATGCCAGAATTAAATCCTGAAAATCCTAAATATCAAGCAGCAATCCGTGTCTGGCAACATTTACCGGTGCCTTTGACTAAGGTGCTGGGGCCGTTGATTGTTCGGAACATTCCATAGGGAATATCGCTACAACATAAACAAAGTATCTTATGAAGAATGTGCTGCATTTGACTGAGATTTATGACACGGGTGGAGCAGAAAATATGCTCATTAGCTTGGTGGAGAATCTCGATAAAAGCCGTTATCGGTCTATTGTTTGTTTGCTAAGGGATGGGTGGCTCAACACCCAATTACAAAAGCGCGGGATCGAAACAATGGTGATTCCGCAGCCTCACTCCGTGGATTTTCCCTGGTTACAGCGCGTTTACCGTGTGCTCAGGGACCGTTGCATTGATGTGATGCATGCTCATGAATTTGCCATGAACATCTATGGAAGCGTCCTTTCTTTGGTCACAAGAATTCCCATTATAACTACGGTACATGGAAAAAACTATTATGGTGATAAATGGCGTCGCCGCTTGGCTTATCGTTTCGCAGCAAGGCGATCAACGATGGTGGCGGTTTCCGAGGACCTTAAGGGTTTTTTGATGCAACGTATTGGTATCCACCCTAACAGAATCCGAGTTGTGTATAATGGTATTGATCTTCAGACGTATAAGGTCAATGACTCCAATAATGCTATCCGCGATGAGCTGGGAATCAGTCCAGATCAGCCCATCATCGGTACGGTGGGTAATCTATTCGCCGTAAAAGGACAAAGTTACCTGCTGAGAGCTTGCAAAAGCATAGCAAACCATTTTCCAAACTTTGTTCTGCTGGTTGCTGGAGCGGGTGAAGAATTAGTAATGTTAGAACAACAAGCCAATATTCTAGGAATTAGCGGCAACGTCAAATTTTTAGGATTTCGTGAAGATGTTCCTTCTCTTTTACAGGCGATGGATGTTTTTGTCTTACCCTCGCTGTCGGAAGGATTGCCTCTATCTATTTTAGAGGCGATGGCTATGCAAAAACCCGTTGTGGCTTCAAATGTTGGAGGGATACCTGAAGTTGTGCAGGATGGAATGACTGGATGTTTAGTGCCTCCATCTGACCCAGAAGCCTTAGCGGACAAGATCCTCCAATTACTTCATCATCCTCAAGCTGCGGTCACTCTCGGAAAGCAGGGACGGAAAAGGGTTGAAGTAACTTTCGGCCTTAATCAGATGGTGTATGAGTATCAGTCTCTGTACGCAAACGCCAGTTCTTGAAAAGCATTTTCTACAGGTAAAGGTAGAGAAAATATTATGAAAATAAGTATTTTTGGTTTGGGCTATGTAGGCGCGGTCTGCGCGGGTTGCCTGGCGTCTGAGCAACACACCGTTGTGGGGGTAGATATCAATAGTCTGAAGGTGGACTCGATGAATTCCGGTGTGGCGCCGATCATTGAACCCAAGCTTACGGAACTCTTTACTGAAGGATATCAGACAAAAAAACTCTCAGCGACGACATCCGCAACTGATGCCATATTTTCAACTGATGTATCACTGGTCTGCGTAGGGACACCAAGTCAGATAAATGGTAGCCTGGATCTCAGTTACATGAAAAAGGTGTGCGAAGAGATCGGATCGGTACTGCGGGACAAGGCCTCGCACCACTTGGTGGTACTAAGGAGTACGATGTTACCCGGTACTACGGAGGATCTGCTGGTCCCAATTCTGGAATTGCACTCCGGTAAACGAGCCGGAACCGGATTCGACGTATGTTATAATCCTGAATTCCTGCGTGAGGGAAGTTCGGTTTATGACTTCTACAATCCACCCAAGATTGTAGTTGGGGAGCGAGAGCAGGGTGCTGCTGATACTTTGTTACAGCTCTATGGGGGCATTGAAGCACCTATAATCCGAACGTCAATTCGTATCGCTGAGATGGTCAAGTATTGTGATAATGCCTTCCATGCCTTAAAAATTAGTTTTGCGAATGAGATCGGTAATCTGTGCAAGAAGATGGAGGTAGATAGTCATGAAGTGATGGCTGTCTTCTGTGAGGATAGAAAGCTCAATTTATCACCTGCATATCTCAAACCTGGCTTTGCTTTTGGCGGCTCGTGCTTGCCTAAGGACTTGCGGGCCCTGGCCTACCAGGCGAAGCGGTTTGACCTGCCAAGCCCCATCCTTAACGGGATCCTCGAGAGCAACGCAGCACAAATAAAGTTAGGCATTCAGATGATCACGAGCCTCGGGAAGAAGCGTATCGGTTTTCTCGGCATGGCGTTCAAGCCAGATACGGATGATCTAAGAGAGAGCCCCTTGGTAGCAGTGATCGAGACCTTACTCGGCAAAGGTTATTTTATCCGTATTTATGACCGCAATGTCTCGACTAGCCGTCTTATCGGTGCCAACCGGCGCTTCATGGAGGAACACATTCCCCACCTATCATCTCTCCTCGTAGAGGATACCGAGGAACTCGCTGCGCAAGCGGATGTTATTGTTATTGGCTACCAGTCGCCGGAGTTTATTCCTGTCTTGCAATCCCTACGCGCGGATCAAACGGTCATCGACCTCGCGCGGCTTGCTAAGCAGGTCGCAACCCCGGCCTGCTATGAGGGGATTTGTTGGTAGCATCTCTGTAAATCGACAGCGACATATCTCATGAACATCCTGGTCTTAACCGGTGATATTCCAGCAACGACCAATATGCCTGGCTCCCCACGCCTATTCAACCTGTGCAGAGGTTTGTCACAGCGCCATTGCCTCACATTGGTTACCCCAAGTCAAAGCCAGGAGCGATATCAATCCTTTTGCAACGACCTCACCACAGACGGCGTATTCAAAGCAATCGTAATACTGCCAAACCCACCCACCCCAAGCTGGTGGGGTCAACAAATCCATCGACTGCGCCAAGAAGCATATTTCGTGACCCGTTACCGTAACGCCGAATACTATGCGGAGCAGTGCCGGAAAATCCGCGATATGGTCGCGCATGATGCCATTGATGTCCTTTATGTCGACGGGGGCTGTATGGCTCAGTATGTCATGGACACCGACTTAAAATATCCAGCCATCATCGATCTCCACGACTGCGGCACCCTCTTAAGCTCCACAACAATGCAAGTGGAGCAGCATTGGCTACGCTGGCTCGCGCTCTATGCTGAGACCAGAAGCATTGCTCGAGTGGAAAGATCGTTGAGTCGTGCGTTTTGCTCGATCATTCTGAATTCCAGAGTTGATGAGGAGTTCTTTAGAATGCTCGACCCCTCCGCTAACACACTCACGATTGTGAATGGTGTCGACAGTGAGTTCTTCCACCCGAACAGTGGTGAGATCGACATGTCTAAATTGATTTTTACGGGGGTTATGAACTACGGCCCAAACGAGGATGCCGCCATCTATTTTTGTGAGGCTATCTTACCCTTGATTCAAAAACGCTACCCGCACGTGCAGTTCTGGGTTGTCGGAAAAGATCCCACCGAGAAGGTGCAGGCACTCACCCTGCGTTCAGGCACGCATGTTACGGGGGGCGTGCCCGATATACGTCCTCACCTGCAGACTGCGGGCATATTCGTTTGCCCCATCCGCTACGGTGCCGGCATCAAGAACAAAGTACTCGCAGCCTTAGCCATGCAAAAAGCGGTTGTGGCTACGCGCTGTAGCATCGACGGATTAGACTTACGGGAAAATGAAGACCTGCTTATCGCCGATACGCCTGAAGAGTTCGCAGCCAAGGTTATACGGTTACTTCAAGATCCAGACTTCGCTAAGCGATTGGGCCAAAATGGGCGGGAATTCGTTGCGGACAAGTACTCATGGAACAGCAGTGTCAAGTTACTTGAGGATACCCTGATGGGGGCCATGACTACTTGCAAAACTGTCAACTGATCACTTTGCCTGCATCCTGTCCCTATTTTTTGCCAACCACCAAATTGGTGCGACTCAGGCAACCTGACAAACTAAAATTGTTTTTGTTTATCGCACTACCTTGGGTATCACTTTCTCCCGCGCCGTGTGCCCGGTTGGGTATATCAGTGAGATTACGGGATTAGCTATAGACGCATGAGTTGGCAACAGGAATCCTTAATTTCTCGGAGATTACGCAATGCGGATACTATGGGTTGGCCATAATCTCGCCTATCCGCCGGTGCGCGGGGTTCTGCAGCGAAACTACAATCTATTGCGAGAGGCAGCGAAGGAGTGTGAGGTGCATGTCCTCGCATTTGACCAACCGGCTACGCGGCCACTCGGCGTGAGTGCCGAGGATTGTGTTGATGCCCTTCTGAAGTTCTGTGCTCATGTTGAGTTTGTGTCGCTCGCAAAGGAGAGCTTCAAAGCAAATCCCTATTGGCTTGGCCTGCGTGGGTTATTGTCTCGTGAACCATACGATATCAACTGGTTAGGCTCTCGCATGATGGCAGACCGGATCCAAAAAACGTTAGAGCGTTCGATATTTGACACGATTCACTTTGACACCCTCGGCCTTGCCCAGTATAGAACGCTTGCGAGTGGAGTCGGGGCCATTTTGAATCACCACAACGTTGAATCTTCAATGATGGCGCATCGTGCAGCAAATGAAACGCGCCTTGTGCACCGTCACTACTGGCGTCTGGAGGCACAAAAACTGCGTTGGGCAGAACAGCAGTACTGCCCACAATTCGCCATTAACGTTGTTGTTTCACCTGAAGATGGTGAGTCGCTTACCAACCTAGCGCCAAGCCTCGAAACCAGGGTAGTTCCTAACGGCGTGGACACCGAGTATTTTACTCCGCGATCTGACCCTGGTGGGAGGACCTTATTGTTTTGCGGTGGGTTAGATTGGTATCCGAACGGAGAAGCCATGGTCCATTTCTTCGATGCGATATGGCCCAAGCTAACGCGCCTGCTTCCAGACGTTCGTGTACTCGTGGTAGGAAGAAAGCCGCCGAAGTGGCTGCAGCAGCTTGGGGGTTTGGATCATCGTGTCCATGTCACTGGCTTTGTTGATGACGTCCGGCCATATTTCAGAGAGGCGACCGCCTATATTTGCCCGATCCGAGTCGGTGGCGGCACTCGACTCAAAATCTTGGACGCCCTTGCGATGGGTATGCCTCTGGTTGGTACCACCTTTGCGTGCTCCGGAATCTCAGTTCAGCACGAAAAACATGTGTTATTAGCTGACACGCCTGAGGACTTCGTTAATCAAATACTACGTGTTCTCGCTGATCCAGTCCTACGCATCAATCTAGCTACTCAAGGACGTGACCTTGTGTGCCGAGACTACGCGTGGCCGGTCATTGGAAGGAACCTCATCCTCGCCTATAGGGATGCGTCCTCCAACGCGACACTTAAATCCCTGCCCATCCTACGCTGAGGTCGCGCATGAGCCACGAAATAGACAATGCTTCACCCCACAAGACACAAATCCTGTTTCTATTCCCACTCGTCTATCGTCCTCTAAAGGTTAATTTTGCCAAAAGATTCGCGCTTCTGTCAGAGTGGTACTATGGATATATTTTTGCCCTTAGCGGTGGAAAACAACGAAACCTTCCCGTGTCAGACTTCCTCTTTCACTCCGAGCGGTCGGGAAATAGTTCTGCAAACCGGATTTTGCTGGGTGCTTGGCTTCAAATTGCCGTCCCGCTTCAATTGTTATGGGGAAAATCCCCTGTGGGTACTGTCATTGCCTATGACCCCTATAGATCCGGCGTAGCGGCTCTGGTATTGAAATATGTGCTCCGCTGCAAAATGATCGTTGAAATGAATGGGGAGTACCACCGGACGGAGCCGGGTCGAAACTATGTGAGCAAGGTCATCATGAGACTTTTGTTGACCGTGGTTCTTCGAGGTGCTGACGCCGTCAAGGTGCTGAACGACAACCAAGAAGCGTTTTGTCGACGACTTTTCCCACATAAATCCGTTTTCCAATTTCCGGACTTCGTGGCTACAGAATATTTCGAGTCGCTAGACTCTTACCAGGGTGATTATTTGTTGTCCGTTGGGCAACCTTTTGATCTCAAAGGAATGGATGTGCTAATCGAAGCATTCCAACGACTTGCAAAAAAACATCAGAAAACAAAACTTAGGATTATGGGGCATTGCCCCAATGATATACTTGAGAAATATAAGGCAATGGCTCGCGGCCACCCACGAATAGAGTTTATTGCAGCGGGATGGATAGAGGATGTGGGGGAACAGATGCGCGGCTGTTATGCACTGGTGAACGCAGCCCGTTCGGAGGCGATGGGGCGAGTTCACGTTGAAGCAATGGCTTGTGCAAAGCCGATAGTAGCAACACGAACGAATGGTGCCACCCTATGCGTTGAAGACGGCCAGACAGGTCTATTGTGTGCAATTGACGATATTGGAGATCTCGCCGCAAAGCTAGATGAATTACTCTCTGATCCCCATCGTGCCGACCTGATGGGGCAGGTCGGAAAGGCGCGGATGAAGACTATGTTTTCTGAAGAAACATACATACAGGCATTTCATACCATGGTGGAGGAAGTCATAGGAGGAAGAGTCGCTTTTAAAAACAATGGCTTATGATGAATCTGTGGCTACCAACTTAAGGCGGGACAGATTTATGTTCGATATGTTATGTCGATTGTGATGCCACCTAGATCCTGAAGTCCGAGGCGATGACAAAGTGTCCCGGCTTAAGTTGGTAGCCAATCTGTCGAACTCGGGTTTATAGGCATATATGATGGCATCTTGTTTAAATCGTGTGC
>Ga0272412_1000514_pt1 | contig 11738 bp, 9 predicted proteins | sample WWTPWeurt_MetaT_FD_193540 | JGI IMG/M metagenome (GOLD analysis project Ga0272412, IMG submission 193540) | Metatranscriptome of activated sludge microbial communities from WWTP in Nijmegen, Gelderland, Netherland - WWTP Weurt (Metagenome... | ecosystem: Engineered > WWTP > Aerobic digester >...
CGTTATTCAGCGTCCGATCGGCGGCGAACCGGCAGAAATGGCGGCGATCACGCAACAGATCGCCCACGGCGATCTCACCGTGCATTTCACCGACAGCGGGAAAGAAACCGGTGTTTACGCCGCCATGCGCGACATGGCGCGGCAGCTCAAGGAGATGGTGGGCCAAGTCACCCAGGCCACGTCGCAAGTCAGCTCCGCCGCCAGCCAGATCGCGCAGGGTAGTGGCGATCTATCGCAGCGGACCGAAGAGCAGGCATCGGCGCTGGAAGAAACGGCCTCGTCGATGGAAGAGTTGACCAGCACCGTCAAACAAAGCGCCGACAACGCCGGGCAGGCCAATCAACTGGCCGGGGCGGCGCGAACCCAGGCTGAGCAAGGCGGCCAGGTTGTCGATCAGGCGATTACGGCGATGAGCGCCATCAACGCCAGCAGCCGCAAGATCGCCGACATCATTGGCGTTATCGATGAGATCGCCTTTCAAACCAATCTGCTGGCGTTGAACGCCGCAGTGGAAGCGGCCCGGGCTGGCGAACAAGGCCGTGGTTTTGCGGTAGTCGCCGGAGAAGTCCGTAAGTTGGCCCAGCGCAGCGCCGACGCCGCCAAGGAAATCAAGGCGCTAATCACCGACAGCGTGACCAAAGTCGAGGATGGCAGCAGACTGGTGGATCGGGCCGGACAGACCCTGCGCACGATCATGGACTCGGTGAAAAAGGTCAGCGACATCGTAGCCGAAATGGCCGCCGCCGCCCGTGAGCAAGCCAGCGGGATTGAACAGGTCAATAAGGCCATCCTGCAAATGGATCAAGCCACGCAACAGAATGCCGCGCTAGTGGAGGAAACCGCTTCAGCCAGCCAGGCAATGGGTAACCAGGCTCGCGAACTGCAACAGTTGATGGCGTTCTTCAAACTGGATCGCCATAAACCGGCAGCACCGGCAGCGACCGCTAATCCTCGCAACGAAGATCATCGAGCGCATTCGCCCACTACGGCCAAATCCACCCCCAAACCGGGGATGGCCAAATCGGCCATACTCAAGGCTCATGCCGCACCGCTGGCCGCCGCTAACCCTCCCGCCCGGTCTGCGCCGGTCGACAAGAAACCATCGGCCCACGCCGCTTCCGAAGAATGGGAAGAGTTTTAGGAGTTGCTTATGGCGATCATCGAATGCCAGCCTGAACTGGATATTGCCACTGCCAGCACACTGCATCGGCAACTGCTCTTGGCGCTGCAAAGTCAGGCGCCGGTGGAGATTGACGGGCAAGCGGTGCGCAGGGTCCATGCCGCCGCGCTACAGTTGTTGTTGGGCTTGGTGGTCGAGGCTCATCTGCGCAAGCTGCCGGTGCGCTGGCGCAACCCATCGCCGGCGCTGATGGAGGCCGCGCAACTGCTGGGTTTGACGGATAGCCTGGGGCTTGCCGAAACCGGCAATGATGCATGAAGGGGAATCGGCGACCGGCGCCCAACGGGTCCGGATGTAACGATAGGCTCTGAACGGAAGGAGAATTTATTAGATGGCGACAATACTCATAGTGGACGATTCGGCGTCCATGCGGCAGATGGTGGAATTTACCCTCAAGGAGGCGGGGCATCAGGTCATGGTGGCGGAAGACGGCCTGGCAGCGCTTAACCTGGCTAAAGGCGCGGCATCAGATCTGGTGATCACCGACGTTAATATGCCCAACATGGACGGGATTACTCTAATTCGGGAATTGCGGGCGCTGCCGGCCTACAAGTTCACGCCTATTCTGACCCTGACTACCGAATCCACCACCGATAAGAAAATGGAAGGCAAGGGCGCTGGCGCCACCGGCTGGATCGTTAAGCCATTCAATCCCGAGAAGCTGCTGGCGACGGTCAACAAAGTGCTGGGATGACACCACATGGCCATAGACATTGGGCAGTTCGTCCAGACCTTCTTTGAAGAAAGCCTGGAAGGGCTGGATATCATGGAAGCCGGGCTGTTGGCCTTGCCTCCCGGCGCGGCTGACCTGGAGCAGATCAACACCATCTTCAGGGCTGCCCACTCGATCAAGGGCGGCAGCGGCACTTTCGGTTTCAAGGAGGTGACTGACTTCACCCATGTCATGGAAACCCTGCTGGACAAGATGCGTGAAGGCCAATTGGCGGTCACCAGTGAGGCGGTCAACAGCCTGTTGGAGTCGGTGGACTGTCTGAGGGAAATGTTGATGGCGGTGCGGCAAAACACCGATATTGACAATGCCCGGGTCGGCGATTTGCAGGGACGGCTAACCCAACTACTGGAGCGCAAAGGCGCTGCATCCGGGACGGCAGACGCGACCGGGCATCGTGGCCCCGTCGCCTCTCAGCCACTGCCGCCCGCCGGGGGCTGGTTGATCGGGTTCCGACCGCATCTCGATCTAATGCACCGAGGCAACGACCCGGTGCGCATCTTCCGTGAACTGGCCGCGTTGGGCGATCTGACGGTTCGTCCTGATTTCAGCCGGTTGCCACGCTTGGCGGAGATCCAGCCTGAAGACTGCTATCTGGCCTGGGAACTGGAGTTGCGCGGCGATGCTGGGCATGAGGCGGTGACTGAAGTTTTTGCCTGGGTCGAAGATGACTGCGATCTGAGCATTGACGCCTTGGTCGAAACGGTCGTTCCGCCGGTAACTGGCAAAACCGCTGCTGAAGAACCCGGTCAGGGTGAGTTGCTGCTGGAGAGACGGAGCGGCGATCGGCGTAAAAGCGACCGCCGCGGATCAGGAGCGGCCGCTGATAGTGGTTCGATCCGGGTGAGCATCGACAAAGTGGATGCGGTCATCAATCTGGTCGGCGAGCTGGTCACTACCCAGTCAATGCTGAGCGCCTTGGGCGTGGACTTTGATATGGACCGGATCGACAAGCTGCATGAAGCCCTGGATCAGCTGGATCGCAACACCCGCGACTTGCAGGAACACGTCATGCGGATTCGCATGTTGCCGGTCAGTTCGGTGTTCAGCCGCTTTCCGCGCATGGTGCATGACATCAGCGAGAAACTGGGTAAACGGGTCGAATTGCAGATCAGCGGCGAGCAGACCGAAATCGACAAGACCGTCATCGAGAAAATCGGCGATCCACTGATCCACCTGGTCCGCAACAGTCTTGATCACGGCATTGAGCCGCCGGGCGAACGGGGGACGAAGCCGCAAACCGGAATCATCACCCTGAACGCCTACCACAAGAGCGGCAGTATTTTTATCGAGGTGGGCGATGATGGACGTGGTCTGGATCGGGACGCACTGCGGCGCAAGGGCTTGGACTCCGGTCTGCTCCGGCCCGGCGAAGAGTACAGCGATGAACAAATCCACGAATTGATCTTCCATCCAGGGCTGTCGACCGCCAAGCAAATCAGCGATGTGTCCGGGCGCGGTGTTGGCATGGATGTGGTGCGGCGCAATATCCAGGATGTGGGCGGCAACATCCAGATCGCCAGTCACCCAGGGCGAGGATCGATGATCACTATTTGTTTGCCGCTGACCCTGGCGATTCTCGACGGACAACTGGTGAGCGTCGGCCAGGATTGCTACATCATCCCGCTGTTGTCGATTGTCGAGTCGGTGCAAATTCGCGCCGAAGCAATCAACCGGATGGCTGGCAAGTGTGAAGTGCTGCGGTTTCGCGGTCAGCATCTGCCGATTCTGCGCCTGTATGAACTCTTTGGCGCGGAGGACGCCGTCACCGATCTGGAAAAAGGACTGCTGGTGGTGGTGGAGGCCGATGGCCGTCAAGTCGGGCTGTTTGTAGACGATTTGCAGGGGCAACAGCAGGTTTCCATCAAGTCTCTGGAAAAAAACTTCCGGCGAGTGTCCGGCGTGGCGGGCGCTACTATTCTTGGTGATGGCCGGGTAGGCCTGATTCTCGATATCTCCGGGCTGATCCGGGTCAACAATGCGGCGATGTGAGGCGGACAATGGCGACGAAAACCACTGAGTTAGCGACTGTGGGCACGCATCTCAAGCGCGAGGCGACGACAGCGGAAGGCCTGCAATACCTGACCTTCACCTTGGCCGGGGAATCCTATGGCATCGATATTCTTCAGGTGCAGGAGATTCGTGGCTGGGTGCCGGTGACCAAAGTGCCGAATGCGCCGAGCTTTGTGCGTGGGGTGATGAACCTGCGCGGCGCGATCGTGCCAGTGATTGACCTGCGGCTGCGCTTCGGGCTGGAATCGGTCGAATACACCAAGACCACGGTGGTGATCGTGGTTACAGTGCGCTCGGAACAAGGTGGACGGATCGTCGGCATGGTAGTGGACGGGGTTTCGGATGTGTTGAACATCAATAATGCCGCCGATATCAAGGATCCCCCGGACTTCGGTACGGCGGTCAATACTGAATTCATCAGCGGGCTGGTGACGATTGAAGCCGAAATGGTCATGTTGCTGGATGTCGACCGACTGTTGAGCATTGAAGAAATGTTCGCGATGGAATCTATCCGAGGAGCGGATGCCGCCCGCGCCACCGCGTGACGGTGCGGCGTTCCTGATCGGAATGGCCCGCCGGACGTGGCAAAGCTGGATTGCCGAACCTCATCACCTGGCAAGTCGTCACATGAATTCCCGGACGGGGTAATGGCGGCTTTCTGAAAAACTTGTCCCGTCTGCTCCAACAGGTAAAAACATGGATACCGAGTTTGAGTTTTCCGAGCAGGATTTTCAGCGCATTCGGCGAATCATTAACGAAGCGGCGGGGATTTCCCTGGGGGCTAGCAAACAGGAGCTGGTGTATGGCCGGTTATCGCGGCGTTTGCGACAACATGGCCTGCGGCGCTTTGAGGATTATTGTAATCTGCTGGAAAGCAGTGGCTATAAGTCGGTGGAAATGGGTGAGTTCGTTAATGCCTTAACCACTAACCTGACCTCATTCTTCCGCGAGTCGCACCATTTCGAGTTTCTGGCTCAGGAGCTGATTCCAGCGCTGATTCGGGAACGAAACTTCGGCAATCGGCGGATTCGAATCTGGTCAGCCGGCTGTTCGACTGGCGAAGAGCCGTATTCCATCGCTATGGTGTTGCGCGAGACTTTACCGACGACTGGCTGGGATGTGAAGATTCTGGCCACTGATCTGGATTCCAATGTCCTGGCGACTGCTGAACGGGGCGTTTATGAATGGAACCGGGTTAAAGAGTTGCCGGAAACACGGCTGCGGCGCTGGTTCCAGAAGGGGGGTGGTGAGCAGGCAGGATTGGTGCGGGCCGCACCGGTGTTGCGCAACCTGATTACCTTCCGGCAATTGAATCTCATGGATGACTGGCCGATGAGCGGGCCGTTCGATGTGGTGTTTTGCCGGAATGTGGTGATCTATTTCGACAAACCGACACAACGAACGCTATTTGATCGGTTCGCCGATTTGCTTATTGAACAAGGCCATCTGTTTGTGGGGCATTCTGAATCGCTATTCAAGGTGACAGAACGCTTTGCTCCTTTAGGCAAAACCATTTATCGCAAGTGTCGCTAGGGAGTCGATCATGGCTGCAGTTTTGCGCCCCTCCCGACAGTTGAATCACCTGCGCTGGCCGGAATTTGCCCATATGAACAGTTATTGGGATCCGGTGCAGAATGTTGAAGTAGTGCGGATTCTGGCGGGAGAGTATTACGCCACTCATCGCCATGAAATGATCACCACCGTTCTCGGTTCCTGTATTTCGGTGTGCGTTCGCGACCGGGCCGCCAACATTGGGGGAATGAATCATTTTATGCTGCCCGTGGAGCGGGAAGGGCGGGAAAATACCGGTTTGCATGGATTAAGCGCCGATGCCGCTTATGGCGGTTACGCCATGGAGCGGCTGGTTAACTGCATTCTCAAATACGGCGGCGGTCGGCGCGAGCAACTGGAAATCAAAATTTTCGGTGGTGGGCGCATCATGAATGGCATGGCGGATATCGGCTTGCAAAACATCACGTTCATCCGCGCCTATTTGCGCACCGAGGGGCTGACTATGGCAGCCGAGGATGTGGGCGGCGATTGTCCGCGACGCATGGCCTATTTCCCCATCACTGGAAAGGTCCTGGTCAAAAAACTGCGGAATATCCGTAATGAGACCATTATCCAGCAGGAAACCGCTTACTTGGCCAATTTGCGGCGGGAAGCGACCCAGGGCGGTGATGTTGAACTGTTCGGAGATTTCAATCATGGCCGGCGGTAAAATCCGGGTGCTCATCGTGGATGATTCGGCGTTGGTTCGCCAGATTCTGACCGAGATTCTCAACAAGGATCCTGAGATTGAGGTCATCGGATCGGCCACTGATCCCTATGTTGCACGAGACAAGATCAAGAAGCTCAACCCCGATGTGCTGACCCTGGATGTGGAAATGCCGCGCATGGATGGCCTGACTTTTCTGAGCAATCTGATGCGCTTGCGGCCAATGCCCGTGGTGATGGTGTCGTCGCTGACCGAACAGGGCGCAGCGGTTACTTTTCAGGCGCTGGAATTGGGGGCAGTGGATTTTGTCACCAAACCCCGGGTGGATCTGGCCCATCGGCTGGACGATTACGCCGTGGAGATTTGCGAGAAGGTCAGGATTGCGGCCCGAGCGCGGGTTCAGGCTCAGGACCGGCGGCCATCTCCCGCGCCAGCCGCCAAACCGACAGCGCCGGCTGGCGAAAAATACTCGGCGGATGTCATTCTGCAACGCGAAGACCCGCGCCGGCACTTCAAAACCACCGAAAGCCTGGTTGCGATTGGCGCCTCCACCGGCGGCACTGAGGCGATCAAGGAAGTGTTGATTCGGATGCCGCTGAATTGTCCGGGGATTGTCATCACCCAGCATATCCCGGAAGCCTTCAGCGGACCTTTTGCCCGGCGGATGGATTCCATTGCCGCCATCGCGGTCTGCGAGGCGCAGGATGGCCAGCAGGTTTTGCCGGGCCACGCTTACATCGCCCCCGGCAACCGGCACCTGATGGTGGTGCGCGATGGCGCACGCTATGTGTGTCGTCTGAATGACGGCCCGCCGGTCAACCGGCACCGGCCCAGCGTCGATGTCCTGTTTCGGTCGGTAGCGGCCAACGCCGGGATGAACGCGGTCGGTGTGATTCTGACTGGTATGGGCGATGATGGCGCGCAGGGGATGAAGGAGATGCACGATGCCGGGGCGCATACCATCGCCCAGGACGAACAGACCAGCGTGGTCTGGGGGATGCCCGGTCAGGCGGTCAAGCTGGGCGGGGTGGGCAAGATCATGCCGCTGGAGGCGATCCCGGCCCAGGTCATTCGGTTTGCTGAGGAGCGGTTCCGGTGAAGCATGATACGGCGTGGCCCCAGTGCAGGATACCGGCATGACGGGTGTGCGGGCAGTGGCGACCGAGGAGGTGCTGCAAGTAGTCACCGAGGTGTTCAGCGCTTTGCAGCAGGCGTTGACCTTGAAAGACATCAAGGTGCATGACGACATCCGTCGAGGTAAGACCATCATCAGCGATGCGGTGGTTAAACTGGGCAACAGCTTTAATGGTTTGAATACCCAAACCCGCGCCCAGCAGCAACTGGTCGCCTCGCTGATGGATGAGGTTTCCCAGGATAATCCGCTGAAGGCGCGCAGCAACCGTTCCAGCGTCAAGGAAATCGCTGAAGGCATGTCGGCGATCCTGCAAGGCTTTGTCGATACGCTGGGTCAGGTCAGCGCCCAGAGCAGCGGGGTCATTGCCAAGATGGAAGCCATGACGGATGTGGTCAATCAGACTTTTTCGCTGCTTGGTCATGTCGAGATGATCACCAAACAAACCAATCTGCTGTCGTTGAATGCCTTTATTGAGGCGGCCCGGTCCGGCGAGGCGGGACGAGGGTTTCAAGTGGTGGCGACCGAAATGCGCAACCTGTCGCAGAGTTCGGCGAAAATGAACGAGCAGATTCGCAATCAAGTGGAACGATCCAAGAAGATCGTCCATGAAACCCGGGATGTGGTGAACCAGATGGCCATGCGCGACATGAGTTCGCTGGTTGAAGCCAAGGATCGGGCCGATGCACTGTTCACTAAACTGGATATGATGAACCAGTTTATTTCTGAAAGCCTCGGTCAGGTTTCACAAGTGACGCAAGGGATTGATCGCAGCGTCGGTCTAGCGGTGCAATCCCTGCAATTCGAAGATATTGTCGGCCAATTGTTGACCCACGCTGACCGGGAACTGAGCGAGCAGGAGCAGGTGCTGGCCGATGTGTACGGTCGATTGAGCCGGTTTAGCGAGCGGGTTCAGAGCGGCGGCAATGTCCAGACCGCGCTGCTGGAACTCAACAATGGCTTACAAGCACTGTGCGGGGCTACGCTGATCCAGAAAAGCGCGGCGGTTTTGCAGGAATCAATGGATGAGGGCGATGTTGAGCTGTTCTGAGCAGCTCGCCATCATTCTCATTGGAAGGTTCCGCGTAAGCCCCGGCCTTTTCGCCAGCAGTCTAAAGGGCTGTCTTGCGCCGCAGTCAATTGCCAAAGAGCCAAGCCTTCGGCTGTATGAAAACCGTCATTGACATGAAAACGCCGGCTCCTGAGCAACCAGCCCCTGACCTGTCCCAGCATACCCCGATGATGCAGCAGTATCTGCGGATTAAGGCAGAGCATCCCGGCATTCTGCTGTTTTACCGGATGGGCGACTTTTACGAGATGTTCTACGACGACGCGCATCGCGCCGCCGATCTGCTCAACATCACCCTCACGACTCGCGGTCAATCCGCCGGTCAGCCCATTCCCATGGCCGGCATCCCGTTTCACGCCCTCGACAATTACCTCGCCAAATTGGTCAAGCTCGGTGAGTCGGTGGCAATTTGCGAACAGCTGGGCGATCCGGCAAGCAACAAGGGGCCAATGGAGCGGCAGGTAGTGCGCATCGTCACCCCCGGTACGTTGACCGATGAGGCGTTGCTTGATGAACGCAGCGATAATCTGCTGGCCGCTCTGCACCAAGTGAAAAGCGCTTACGGACTGGCCTGGCTGGATTTGAGCGGCGGGCGATTTACCCTCATGCAGGTTCATGGCGAAACGGCCTTGCTCAATGAGCTGGCGCGGCTGAAACCGGCGGAATTGCTGATCAGCGAAGAGTTCAGCCTGCCTGAAGGATGGCGGCATCATCCTGGATTGCGCCGGCAAGCACTGTGGCATTTTGACCAGGACAGCGCTTTTCGCGCCTTGTGTAGTCAATTCAAGGTGCGCAATCTGGACGGTTTTGGCTGCGCCGATCAACCGGCAGCCATCGCCGCCGCCGGTTGTCTGCTGCACTATGTCAAGGATACCCAGCGCAGCGCCCTGCCTCATTTGACCGGTCTGCGGGTCGAGCGCCATGAGGACAGCGTGATTCTCGATGCTGCCAGCCGCCGCAATCTGGAATTGGAGCAAAGTCTTAGTGGCAGCCGCCAACACACACTGCTGGGGGTTCTCGACCGCTGCGTGACGCCGATGGGCGGACGATTGCTGCGGCGCTGGCTGCACTGGCCGTTGCGCGACCGGCAGCCGCTCCGGCAACGACAGGACAGCCTGAGGCAATTACTGGAAAACGGTGGCTATGAAGTCCTGCGTGGCCGGTTGCGTGGCGCTGGCGATGTTGAGCGGATTCTGGCGCGGGTGGCGCTGAAATCAGCCCGGCCCCGTGATTTGACCCTGTTGGCGGACGCACTGAGTCGATTGCCCGGCCTGCAAGAATGGCTTAACCGGGCTGATGCAGCGCTGTTGCAAGACCTCGCCAGGCGAGCGGGGACGCATCCTGATCTGACTGATTTGCTGAGCCGAGCGATTATTGCCAATCCACCGCAACTACTGCGTGATGGCGGTGTTATTGCAACCGGCTATGACCAAGAACTGGATGAATTGCGGAGTCTCAGTGAACGGGCCGACCAGTATTTAGTAGAGTTGGAAGCGCGGGAACGGCAACGGACTGGCATCGCCAATCTTAAAGTTGGTTTTAACCGAGTGCACGGTTATTACATTGAAATCACCCGCGCCCAATCGCAAGCAGCGCCCCCTGATTACCAACGCCGGCAAACTCTGAAAGGCGCGGAACGCTATATCATCCCGGAATTGCAGGCGTTTGAGCATCAGGTTTTGCACGCGCAGGAACGGGCGCTGGCGCGGGAAAAGGCGCTGTATGACGCTTTGCTGGATCAACTCATTGCCCGATTGCCGATCTTGCAAAGCACTGCTGCCGCTTTGGCGGAGTTGGATGTGCTGAGTAATTTAGCCGAACGCGCCGCCGCACTAAACTGGAGGTCGCCGGAATTAACCGACCAGTCTGGAATTAACATTGTAGCCGGGCGACATCCAGTTGTAGAACAGGTGCTGGATGAACCATTTGTAGCCAATGATTTAACACTGGAGCCGCACCATCGGCGAATGCTGATTGTCACTGGCCCCAATCTTGGCGGTAAATCCACTTATATGCGTCAGACCGCCTTAATCGTGTTGCTGGCCCATTTAGGCAGTTTTGTCCCCGCCGAACGAGCAATCATTGGTCCGGTAGACCGGATTTTTACCCGGATTGGCGCTTCTGACGATTTGGCTGGCGGACGTTCTACATTTATGGTGGAAATGAGCGAGGCCGCTAATATCCTAAACAACGCCACGCCATATAGTCTGGTGTTGATTGATGAAATCGGGCGTGGCACCAGCACTTTTGATGGATTGGCGTTAGCCTGGGCTTGTGCAGTGCAATTGGCTAATGTTGTGCGGTCTTTTACGCTATTTGCTACTCATTATTTTGAATTAACCCGCTTGCCGGATGAACAGCCCGGCATTGTCAATGTGCATCTCGATGCGGTAGAGCATGGCGAGGCAATTGTTTTCATGCACCGGGTTCAGGATGGGCCAGCTGATCGCAGTTACGGTTTGCAAGTGGCGGCATTGGCAGGAGTGCCGCCAGTGGTGATTCAACAGGCCCGCCAGCGCTTGCGGTTATTAGAACGGCAAATGCTGCGTCGAGAGTTACCAGCCCGACCACGCGCCAGTTCACAGATTGCATTGTTTAGTGAAACTTCGCATCCAGTGATCACCGCACTGACTCATCTGAATCCCGACGCGCTGACTCCAAAACAGGCATTAACCGAATTGCAGCGGTTACGTGCATTATTGGACTGATGGAAAATATCCCACGCGGAACCTGCCCGGCGTATTCAGTTCCTCTAAATGAGGCCGCACTTTCACGAATGCCTGCCTACCAGTTTGACTCGCGTTCCGGTGTCGCCGTAATTTTATGGATGGTCAGGTCAGCGCCATTGAATTCTTGTTCTGGATCGAGGCGCAGCCCCACGACCATTTTTAGCACCCCATAAATGGCGAAACCGCCGCCCAGCGCAATCAGGATTGCCATCCCGGTCATCAGTAGTTGCGGGAGGAATGCGACGCCGCCCGCGCCGCCCAGTGCTTTCAACCCAAAAATCCCGGCGGCAATCCCGCCCCATGCGCCGCAGAGTCCATGCAGCGGCCAGACGCCCAGCACATCATCGATCTTCCAGCGGTTCTGAGTCAGGGTAAACATGATCACGAACAGCGCGCCCGCGCCCGCGCCGACCACTAACGCACTAATCGGGTGCATTATATCCGATCCGGCGCATACTGCGACCAATCCAGCGAGCGGCCCGTTATGGGCGAAACCGGGATCGTTGCGGCCCAGCCACAACGCCGCCAACGTGCCGCCGGTCATCGCCATCAGCGAGTTGATCGCTACCAGCCCGCTGATTTTGTCCAGGGTTTGTGCGCTCATCACGTTAAAACCAAACCAGCCGACTGTCAGCACCCAGGCGCCCAGCGCCAGAAAGGGAATCGA